>WLWI01001858.1_pt1 | contig 18220 bp, 16 predicted proteins | sample 6701501 | NCBI WGS metagenome assembly WLWI01 (sample SAMN12718690, study PRJNA515312) | sponge metagenome | isolation source: marine sponge | host: Mycale hentscheli | place: New Zealand: South Island, Marlborough, Capsize Point | collected 2014-11-01
TACACGGCCTTTATGGTGGGTTTTTGCGAGGGTTTCGAATTCATGTCTCGAAATCAGTTTCAGTAGCTGTGAAAATACGCTGTTACTGTGACTCAAGGCTATTATCCTGTTGATATTGAAAGATATTCTGAACCTCTATTCTAACAAATTAGCGCACAATAGTCTTTGATTCCAAAGCTCATTCATAAATTTGTGAGACGACAATGGCACAATATAGTTCTATATAGTTTTGTCAAGCTTTAATGTTCAGCACTGACAATGCTCCCCGATTGTGATCGACTAAAGGGCACCTCTAAAAATGTACTTTTTCCGTGATTGCGGCGCCAGTTCCGTGCTCCAATCCTTATGTATGACCTATCACTGCTGTCCCATAGAGCATACTAACTCTTTGAATTTTAAAACTATTTTCATGTTTCAAACACAATGCCATAGTTAATTTTTATGTAAATCAATAGCTTATACGCTGTGTTTAACTATTTTGTGGTACAGCAGTGATGACCTATACACTGCGATTCTGCGCGCGGTGCTTCCTTGCACTCACGAAAAATTACTATTTTTAGAGGGGCTCTAAAAGCAAACTCACTGGGCGTTCCGACAACGAATAGTGGAATGTGGAGCAGCTAACGGCAGATATCCGTCTGAGCCAACGCCAGCGGCGCCGCAGTGGGACTACACCCCGGGCGAGCCGGTCGGCCCGGCGCTGCTGCGCCGGGCCGACCTCTATAATTACTTGGCCTGGCAAGGCATTGACTAGGCTCTAGGGGACCTCAACCCCACGCCTGCAACACGTAGTCGTACGCCGCTTGCCCGTTCATCATGTCCACCCGCTGCAATTTGATACGAAAATCATCGCCGCTGCGGGCTAGGCTGTGGCGGTAGGTTCCGCCGAAGTGGCGGATGTCGTCGCGGCGCAGTTCCATCATCTGAAAACGTGAGTAAACCTGCACCCGCTCATCGTTGGCCGACTCGATAATCACGTTACCGACCAGATGATTGGTGCCCCACATGGGCGCCTGTGACCAGGCATTGGGATGGTTCAGGCGGCGCATGCGGATTTCCATCATCAGCCGATCCTCAGCGAATATCGACGGCTGGTGGGTCCAACTGGTTTGGGCTGGTTCCACCGGCATCCAATACACGCCATCGGCGCTGAAACAGTCGATGAATGCTTGCCAGTCTTTGGCGTCTAGCAGCGCCGCTTGGCGGTAGAGGAAGGCTTCCACTAGGAGCTGCAAGGTATTGTCGTATACCCCCTTGCCCGGTACGTACTGAGTGTGGGTGGGCGCGCTTCGGCCCAGCGCCTGTGGTGCGATCGCCTGCGCTCCGGTAGCGTCATCGGTGCCGGTAATGACGGTGTTGGGGGCGAGGGCGTCAGCCAGTTGTTCGGTGCTCATGCGTGCGCGCCGCCGTTGAGTCCGCCTTCGCCGGGCGTCCCCCGGGCGGCCATGTAGGTACTCCACGCTTTGAACTGGCTGCGCATGACCGCCTCGGAGGTGCCTTTGTTGGAGAAGATAACGCCGTCTTTTTCCGTATCGCCGCCGTAGTGGCGGTGAAAGCTGACCCACTCACCGCCACTGGATTGCAGTCCACGCTGAGCGCGCGTCCAGTTCTCCAGATCATCGGCGTTAACCAGGGTGGCGGGAGAGTTCACCAGGTTGAAGTACCACAACGAGCGTTGATAGATCGCCTCCGGTACCCCCTTGAGGCGAAAGTGCCAGATCTCCGATAGGGTTTTGTCCGGCGCAATGGGCCGCAAGCAGCGCAACTGCTGTAGCGGCGATTGCACCGACAGGTAGGGATATACCAGTACGTGGTGGATGCTGCGCGATAGATATTCTTCGGTTTTCTCCGCGCCGTAGGCGGCGCGCATTAAGCGCTCGTATTCAAGGGTATCGGGATCGGTGGGCCGCAAGCCCATGTAGGCTTGCAGCAGGCCGTGGCCACGGGGCAGATTCACCGTCTGCACCGAATCCCACCGGTCAAAACTGGAGGCGAAGGCCGACAAGTAGTGGTAGTGGAGTGGGGCGGCCCCCCGCTCCTCGGTCAACCGCTGTTCCACGCGGGTCGCGGCGCTGCCGGTGGATTGGTGCGTCACTGACGGATGCAGCGCGTCTAGCTGATTTTCCATGAAGAACTTCCAATTGGAGTGCTGCACCACGCGGTGACAGATGGGCACCACCTCCACTTCCCCTTGCGGCGAGCGATCACACATATCGTCGAAAGCTATTTTCGCAGCGCCCAAGAACTGCAACAGACTCGGGCCTTGTGCCGCCAGGCTGGCGAATACGAAACCCCGGTAGCGGTCCACGCGGGCGGCGGCTTTCATGCTGCAATCGGGGTGATCCAGGGTAAGGCGGGTGCCGTCGTAGGCCGCGCCCATGGGGATGGCCTTGATTTTGCCGTCTAGATGAAAGGTCCAGCCATGGTAAGCGCAGGCCAGGGAGGTGCCGGCGTTGCCCTTGAGGGCGCCACACAGTTGCACGCCACGGTGCGGGCAGCGGTTGTAGAGTACGTGGATGCGCCCGTCATTGGCGCGGATCATGAACATGGGTTGGCGGCCTATCTGGACCGTGTGATAGTCGCCGGTGTGCGGGATCTGGGACTGGTGGCCACAGTAAACCCACACTTTCTCGAAGATCTGCCCGATTTCCTGATCGAAGATGGCTTGATCGGTGTATACGCTACGGTGTACGCGGTCCGGTTCGATGAGGTTTTGCAGTTCGATTGACATCTGCCTGGTCTCCAGTACGGCGTTTTTTCTTCACTGATGAAATTTTGACAACGTATCAAGCCAATGCGCTAAGCGGGACCCCCGGTTCATATTTAACCCCGGCCCATATTCAACCCTGGCCCATATAAAGCGGGGCAACGCGGCACATGATGGCATAACCGGGCAATTGACGTGGCGGGTGCGCAAGCCACCGGTGGCGCCATTTTCAAGTGCGGCGTGGACAATACCTCGGGCTTAAGCATGAGAGGCAAAAGGTGGCGGGTGTATTCGTGTTGCGGTTGTGCGAACAGCGTTTCGCACCGGTTCTGACTATATCGAAGGCTTGCGCGACGGGCGCGAGCTTTGGGTCAACGGTGAGCGTATTCATGACGTTACCGCGCACCCGCCGTTCGCCCGTTCCATCGCCACTATGGCGGCATAGAGGTCGCCATCGACACCCGAGATCCAGGCCGCGTCACCGAAGTTGACGATTTCGAACCAGTCTTCGGTCAGGTTGTTGCCGGGTTCGTTGCCGGGCCACATTTCGGTGATCTGGAGATTGAATTGAGCCAGTGCCGGGGTGGCCAGCAAGCCGAGCACCGCCGCACCGAGGATTTGCATTGCGTGTTTCAAGGATTCCCCCTTCAACTTTTTTCTAGGTGCACCCGGTCCTACACCGCTTGTGTTACCGGCAGATGAAACTGGCGGATATTGCCGCTGGACGCCGGGTCATGTGCCCCGGATTAGCCGCGAACGGATGCGGGTTCTCATACGGCGCGCCTCGGGTTTTGTGTGATGTCAGCCGCTTGCCTGCGTTATGCTCGCGCGCGAGAGTACGGCGAGCCCGGTTGCTGTGGAGGAGCAAATGGCGAATGTAGATCCGGCGTTCCTGTGGGACGAACCGCTCGGACCGGGGCAATCACCGCAATTGAGCGCGATTACCCGTGCGCTTGCGAAGGCACTGCCGCGGACACCGGATCGCGGTCCGATCACCTTCGCCGTGTACGGCCCCTGGGGGTCGGGAAAAACAACCTTCCTGCGCTACTTCCTGAGCGCCGTCAACCGCCGGGACCAGGCGGATGCCGGCCAGAACTCGTCGGAGGAAGTCGGCGGGGATGCCGTGACGATCTGGTTCGAGCCGTGGCGATACGAGCGTGAACCGGATTTGCTGATTCCGTTGCTGACGGAAATCGTGGCCTCGGCGCAGAAATCGATCAAGCGCAGCAACGCCGCCAAGCAGAAGGTGGTGAAGACCGGCATGCGGCTGCTCGGCCGGGTGGCCAAGGCGGCCGCCAGAACCGCGACCGGCTTCGTTGCCGAGCGCATCGGCGTCGAGCGCGGGGAAATCGAACGCATCGGTCAGGATTTCATGTCTTTCTACGAGGGCGAGAGCAACCGGTTTCAGTATCCGGAGAGTGAAAACGAGCAGTTCAAGCGCGACTTCGAGGATTTGATTCGGTTCGCCGCCACCGGCAGGTTGAACGGCGCGTTAGACGACGATGCGAAGCCGGTGATTATCTTCGTCGATGACCTTGATCGTTGTGAGTCCGAGCAGGTGAAGCGCTTGCTCGAATCAATGAAGAATTTCCTGTGGGTGCCGGGCGTCGTCTACGTACTCGCACTCGATCGTGCGCAGGTGACACTGGCGTTGGCCGAGCCCTACGTGGATATCTTCAAGGGTTCGTTGGAAGCGGATTCGTCGGAAACGCCGCTCGCGCAAGCGCGTGAGCGAGCCAAAAGTTATCTTGAGAAATTCTTTCTCTATGAGTTTGATATCGGCGACGGTGCCGGACGTTTCGAGCAGGCAGTGGTCAAGCCGGTGTTCGATCAGTTGGTTGCCGACTTGCGCGCGCAAGTCGGTGACAAGCTGTCGCCCGAGTACGAGCAGATATTCGAACAGGCCTCGCTCAACCTGCGGCGGCTGAAACGCATTGCACGCTGGCTTTATTATGAATTCAGCATCGATCATGCGCGTGACGACCTGCTGGCGTTTTTTGCCGAACAGGTTTTTTCGGAGAACTACGGCCGGGTCTGGCTCAAGCAGTTCGAGTCGCAAAGCTTGCAGAGTCGAGCCAGCTACTACACCCGGGTTTTCGAGGCGCTGGCGGTATGCTATGAAGATGCGCAGCTGGTCTTGGATAGCGAGACGAAGGAACGATTCCTGCGCGCGATTCGTGATGGCAGGCCGTCTATACGGCCGGAGGGTGGCACCGGCAAGGATAGCGCCGCTGATGCCCAAGCCAGGCGCATCGGCCCGGGTTTTGCAGGCGCTGAGAATCTTGCCGGCAGTGCGTTGGGGAGCTGGCTCGATGCGTTAGTGGACAGCGACGATTTCGCCGAGATCAACCGGGTGTACAAGCTGGTTGCGACCGCGCGTCATGTCGGTCGGCGGAGTGGACGGTTGTGAGCGGGGCGGGTGCGGCCCGTCAGGACATTTCGTGCGTAGAAACGCCGGCGGCGAGCGATTCGAGTTTCGAGCGCAGCATAGCCTGCAGCGCGCGCAGGTAGTACTTGCCGTCCGGGGTCGTGCTGGCCTGCTGGCTCAGGTCCCACAAAATATTCTCGCGCTGATCTTCCGGCATTTGCACCAGCAAATCGACCTGTCGTTCGAGGTCGCTGCGGGCGGCGAGATTTGGCTGATTTATCGTTGACATACAAGGTACTGATTCGAGGCGCGAGTGTAGCACGCGACCTGCGGCGTGATCCGGTCCGCAGTGGCGGCTATTTCGCGCGGGTGCCAAGGATGGCACCTCGGGTCGCGAAGTTCAAGACGCGTTCATTATTTTCGAGGAGATAGAAGTGCCCAAAGCGCGGGTGTTCATAGACGGCGAGCCGGCGGTCTATAACCGGGTGCGCGAGCGCGGCTGGATGCCCAATATCATGCAACAAACCTCGATCCGCGCGCAGGTGAAGCTGGAATTCGCCTATGAGCTGTGCTGCCGCATGGCGCAGGCCACCGGCAGCGAGCAACGCCCGGAGACGGCCGCCATGCTGGGCGAGATCTGGAGCTATGCGGAGCTTACGCGGGCGGCGGTGCGGGCCGCTGAGGAGGAATCCTACGATTGGGGCGGCGGCACTTGGTTGTGTGACGCAAGACCGTTCTTGGCGCTGCGGGCCACGGTGCCCCTGTGGATGGCACGGGTCAACGAGATCATCAAAACCATCGGCTCGCATAATCTGTTGGCCACGCCTAGCGAGGCGGATTTCGCTGATACCGAGCTGGCGCCGTTACTGGATACTTATCTGACCGGCGCTGATACGGATGCCGCTGGGCGGGCACGTATTTTCAGGACTGCCTGGGATCTGGTGGGCTCGGCGCTGGGCGCCCGGCTGGAGCTGTATGAGCGTTACTACTTGAGTTCTAGCGCCCGTTGTTTCGGTATGGCACACCGGCAGATGGGTGAGCGGGAATGGTGCGCTGTGCCGGCATTTTTTGAGCGCTTGGATCAGGTGTTCGGCCGCCATTGAAGGGGCGGCGCGTGCGGATTGTCCGGCTTCGGGCTAGGTTTTTTGGGCCTGCGGTCTGTTCACTGTAATTCCTCTGTGCACGGGACTGTTGCTACGACCGCGGACGCTGCTGTGGGGGCGCCCGATCCATTGCTACCAGTGAAGGCCGGGGGGGGGCCGGGGTTGGCCGAGTATTTAGCGGCTCTCGCTCACTGCGGGCTCAACCAACGATCGGGTGACGTGCTATGCCGTCCGGTCACCGCCAGCCTTACCTATCACAGGCCCTACCTATCACAGGCCCTATTTATCACAGTAGGTGTGGTGGGTTACCGCGGGCCGGGCGAAAGTATGCAGGTGATGCGCGCTAGCTATGAGCGCGCTGCACGATCCCACCCAGTGCGCTGAGCGGCGGGCGCTGTGCAGCGCCGGTGCTATTGATCGCGGTGGTTATGGTAGCGGGGCCTATGGTCAAAGGGAGGGTCAACAGTTGTTGACTTGAGGTGATCCGGTGGCGGCTTTGGGCGCCTTGTGGTTGCGATTTTGCAGGCCCGCCCAGTCTTGACGGCTAGTGCGCGCCAATGCCTGTTAGGCGCTGCCGGACTTGAGGGGCGAAGGTTTGCCTGTGCCTGCTCTGGGGGTTGTCGCGGGGCGACAGAGTTGTCGTTTTGGTGACTAAAAGTGTGTTCGGCGCTGCGTCCCTTAACGCCCTTTCTTGAAACGCCCTATCTTGGGCGCTCAAGAGCAAGACGCCGGCGGTTAGGCCGGTGCGCCTTCAAGATGCCGCATCGCGGTGTCCACGCCGGCCCCGGGCGGTGCTCTAAAGCCGTGTTTTCTCAACGCGGCTTCAAGAGCGCCTAGACACAGCAATACGTTGCGTTTGCGCGCGCCGTAACCCATGGTGCCGATGCGCCAGATTTTGCCGTGCAGGGGGCCGAAGGAGGTGCCTATTTCGATGCCGAAGTCGTCTATGAGGGTGGCGCGTACGGCTTCGCCGTCGATCCCTGGCGGGATGTGGACGCCGGTGATGTTGGGCATTTTACGGGTTTGATCGCCGAACAGTTGCAGATCCATGGCGGCAAGCCCCTCGGCTAGGGCAGCGCCGATCACCCGGTGGCGCTGGAAGCGCGCGTCCAGGCCCTCTTCCAGCGCCAGGCGGGCGCTTTCGAAGGCGGCGTATAACATGGAGGTGGCTGCGGTGTGATGGTTGAGGCGTTGGTTGCTCCAATAGTCCATCACCATGCCCAGATCGAGGTAGTTCGATTGGATGACGGCGCCTGCGGCGGCGGCGTAGTCAGCGGGTCTGATGCCTTGTTCTATGTGTTTGCGCGCGGCGATTATTTCCGCCAGTCGCTGGTTGATGGTGAGCGGCGCGATGCCGGGGGGGCCGGATAAACATTTTTGCAAACCGGCCGATACCGCATCGAGTTGCCACTCGTCGGTGCGTAAGTCCATGCCGGCAATCGAGGCGGTGGCATCCACGTACACGAACACGCCTGCACGGCGGCACAGCGGGCCTATTTGGTCCAGGGGCTGGGCCATGGTGGTGGAGGTGTCGCCCTGTACGACGGCGAGGAGTTTGGGGCGGTGGGTGTGGATGGCTGTCTCGATCTGGCCGGGATCGAAGACGGTGCCCCAGGCAGTGTTTATGCTGATCACTTCGGCTCTACAGCGCCTGGCGATTTCGCACAGCAAGTGACCGAAGCGGCCAAAGATGGGCACTAGCACCCGGTCGCCTGGCGACAGTATGGAGTTGAGCATCGCTTCTGTGCCGGCGCGGGCAGTGCCGTCGACCATCAGGGTCCAGTGGTTGGCGGTTTTGAACACCTGGCGGTAGAGTGCCATGCACTGGTTCATGGACTGGGTGAAGGCCGGATCGAATTGCCCCAGCATGGGCAAGGACATGGCCCGTAACACCCGCGGATCGACGTCCACGGGGCCCGGGCCCATGAGTAAGCGGGGTGGGGGATTCAGTTGGGGCAGCGGCTTGGGGTTCACGATTGAGCGTTTCCGGTAAAGCGAGCCCGGTAAAGCGGGCATGGATATAAGCGATTATGGGCGCTGGCGCACCAGTGCGAGGGCGTGTTCACAGGCGCGCGCCGCCGAGGTGTGTACTGCGGCGCCCGCTGCTCGCAAGGCGCTGCGCTGCGCCTCGAGGTTTTGCGGATCGCCGCGGGTCCCGCACAGGCTGGCAATTACGGGTTTGGTTCTGCCCCTTCCCAGCGCATCCACCAAGATTTTGGCGGGATCGGGATGGGCGCCGTAGCCGAGCACGAGGTCCACTAAGATGACGGCCACTTGGGGATCGGCTAGCGCTGCCCGCAATGGTGCTGTGCGCACGGCCGGCTCCAACATGGGATGGGGTCGGCCTCGGGTGAACTCATCGGCGCCCAGATCGAACAGGCGGTGTACCCGCGCGCCCGGCGTAGCGGATAAGCGGCTGACGCCGGCCAGGGGGGTGTTGGACTCGACCGCTTCACCCGCCTGCACCAATACCTGCTGCGCTTCGGCGCACAAGGTGCCGCCTGCGTACAAGCCTTGAATCCTGCCACTGCCCGCAGCCTGGCCCCTATTGCCTTGGCCCCTATCGCTTGGGTCCCTATCGCTTGGGTCCCGGGGTAATGAGGCGATGCCGGCTGCACGATAGCTATGTCCGCTCCCATGGCGTCCGATCCCATGGCCCAAGATGGCCTCGGCGATATCGATGATGCGGCTGTAGATGCGAATGCTCTTAACGGTCTGGGTGGCGCCGCCGCGATGGTAGCCGATGAGGCAGGCGCTGGCCGGTTTGCCGCACTGCGATAGCGCGTGCACGACCCGCTCGGCCACTGTAGGGGCGGGCGGTTTAGCGATCACAACGATGTGCCGGGTGCCGGGATCGGCGGCCAGGCGCGCTAGCGCACTCAGGCAGCCCAGAGCGCCCACCGCTTCGCTGAGATCCCTGCCGCCCACACCTAGAGCGTGGCTCACGCCCACCCCGTCCTCGGCCAACAAGACGCTGAATTCTTGCAGGCCGGTGCCCGAGGCGGCGATGATGCCGATGTCACCGCTGGGGATTGCGTTGGCAAAGCCGATGGCGGTGCCGGCCACTAGGGCGGTGCCGCAGTCCGGGCCCATCAACAGGCGTCCGGCGGCCTGCGCTCGCTCTTTTAAGCGCCGCTCCTCGGCCACCGGTACGTTGTCGCTGAAGACCATGACGTCGAGGCCGGCATCCAGCGCCGCCTGCGCCTCGCCGGCGGCGAATGCGCCCGGCACCGAGATCAGGGCGAGGTTGGCGGTGGGCAGGCGCTCTAGGGCAGCGCCAAGGGAGCGGGCGTTGGCGGGGCCTGCGTCCATGCTAGCCGCAGCGCCACTGCGCATGGCGCTCAAATGGTGGTGGGCTGCTCGCATGGCGGCACTGGCGCTGTGCGCATCCACGGCGCGAATGGCGATGACGAGATCATGGGCGCCTAGCCCAGCCAAGCCGTTATGCGAGCCGTCATCGGTTGGATGAGTGTTGGCCCGCTCGGGGTCGATGAGCCCGGCCGCTTGTAATAGCTCGAGGTTAGCCGGCGTCGCCATCATGAGGGCCGCTTCTTCCACCCCGGCTTCCTCTTGTAGTTGCACCGACAGGCGCATCAAGGCGAGGGAGTCCAGATAAGTGCCGCGCTCAATGTGGTTGACGATGGCGCTCATGGCGTGTCCAGCGTGCGGATGAAGGCATCGGCGGCTTGGGTGAAACAGCGATACGGCGCCTCGACGATACCGGCACCCACTTGGCCGATACCGGGCTGGCGGTGGGCGATGCCGGTGTTGATGGTGGGCATGACGCCGCTATGGGCGACTTTCAATACATCGATGCCGGTGGGCACGCCGGCGAAGTCCAGTGCCGGGATGGTCCAGTCGTTGCCGCGGGCGCAGGTGATGGCGTACATGGCGCGGGTGTAGGCCAGCGCTTCGCTGGCGCTGCCGGCCCCGACGAAGCCGGCGACGGCGGGCGCGGCGGCCATGGCAAAGCCGCCTAGCCCGATGGTTTCAACGATGGTGGAATCGCCCAGGTCGGGATTGGCATCGGCGGCGCTGAAGCCCGGGAAATACAGACCGCGCGGCATCTCGACCGGCGCGGTGAACCATGTATCCGCGGTGGCGCTCACCCGCACGCCGAAGTCGGTGCCGTTACGGGCCATGGCGGTCACCAAGGAGCAGTGCGCTATGCCGGCCAGCGGATCCATGATGGCTTTGCCCATGGCCATGGCCATGTTCAAGAACCACTGATCGTTGCTGCCCATGAAGCTCAAGACTGCACCCGCCGTTTGCGCATCCGGCGCGCAGCGGCTGACGAAGGGCGCCAGTTCGCGGATGAAAAGGCTAGTGCAAGCGGCATTGCGCTGGTGCATTTCATCGCCCATGGCAAGGCCGCGGGCGGCGAGGCTCTTCAAGTTCACGCCGCCACTGTCGGCGAGGGCCGTCGAGAGCAGCGGGCGCAATACGCCGGCCAGCCAATGCAGGCGGGCGATGACCGTTGCATCGTTAGCGCCAAAGCGCAGCACTTTGCCTACGCCTTCGTTCAAGGTGCAGTAAGCACGGTTGGAGAAAGCGCGGTTTTCCACCACCATCACGGCCATGTTGCCGGTGGTCAAACCGGTCATGGGTCCTACCGCGCCGTGATGGTGATTGGGGCTGAACGTGAAGGCGCCTTCGGCGGCCAGCTCGAAGCCTTCCGCCAAGTTGGCGGCCCAGCCTTCGAACACGGCGGCGCCGGCGATGGCGCCGCGCAGCGGCCCGCACATGCGCTCCCAGGTGATGGGCGGTCCGGCGTGCAATATGCGGCGCTCATCCAAGCCTTCGATGAGATCCTTGGCCAGGCCCACGTCCACCAGCACTGGCTCGGCTTGCTGCATACGGGCCACGGCCTGCGTATTGGCGGCGGCAATGCGCTCGCCATGGACCGCATTGACGTGCCGCAAGCTGGCGTCCAAGGCGGCATCGCCCCCGGCCGGCGGCCGCCAATCCACGTGTACACAGGGCAGTCCTTGCGCCTGCAGGTCGCGGGCGAACTGAGCAAGGCCGATGTTGATGACGCGCGGTGGGCCCGAATTCAATAAGTCGTCGGTCATGTCGATGCCCAATCTCCTATATGACGGGGGTCGAAATGACATAAGAAGTGGATGAGTACCCGGGCCGCGGCGGCGGCGTCCGCGCCACTTATCGCTTCGTCCGGATGATGGCTGATGCCTTTGGCGCAACGCACGAACAACATCGCTGATGGCACCAGGGCGGCCATCGCCGCGGCGTCGTGCCCGGCGCCGCTGGGTAAATGCTTAACGGGGTGGCCGCAGGCACGCACGGCGCCGGCCAGCCGGGCGCTCAGGCGCTGATCGCAAGCGACGCTGCGAGCGCTGTGGGTTTGGCGCACATCGAAGCTGACGCCACGGCGCGCCGCGATTGGCTCGAGCGTGGCGCGTATAGTGTTTACAGCCTGCTCGCGCGCGGCATCATCACCGGCCCGTATATCCACCGAGAACGTGGCAGCGCCAGGGATCACATTGACCGCGCCGGGGGCGACCGCGAGTTGGCCCACCGTGCCCACCAGACCCTCGGTGGCGCAGTACTGTTCGATGAACAAGATCACCTCGGCCGCCGCCGCTAGAGCATCTTTGCGCAGCGCCATCGGCACGGTGCCGGCATGTCCCGCCGCACCGCTGACAGTGATGGCTAGACGGGTGGCGCCAGCGATGGCGCTGACGATGCCAACGGGTAAGTCTTCTGCCTCCAGCACCGGGCCTTGTTCTATATGCACCTCGACGTAAGCGGCCAGTTCGCCGGGGCGGCGGGCGGCGTGGGCCAGCCGCTCGGGGGCTAGGCCGAAATCGCGCAGGGCGCCGCGCAGGCTGATGCCGTCGCTGTCGCTAGCCTCCAGCACCGCCCTGTCCAAGGTGCCGGCCATGGCGCGGCTGCCGAGGTAAGTGGATTGGAAGCGGGCGCCTTCTTCATCGCCGAAGGCGGTCACTTCCAGCGGGTAACAGGGCTGCCAGCCGGCGCGTTGCAGGTAGGTTGCGCACACCAGGGGCAGGACGATGCCCAAGGCGCCGTCGTAGCGCCCGCCATCGGGTACCGTGTCTATGTGGGAGCCTAGCATCAGGGCGGGTAAATCCGGCTGGCGGCCTTCTAGCCGGCCCACTAAGTTAGCCGCCTCATCCAATCTGACGCTCATGCCGGCATCGCTCATCCAACTCGACAACTGGCCGATGGCACCGCGGTGTTGCGGGGTCAGGTAGCGCCGGGTGAGCTGGGTGCTGCACTCGCTGTATAGCGCGAGCCGGTCCAGCCGTTGCATGAGATCCCGAGCGAGTTGATCGTAGGCTATGCCGAGCATTGGTATCGCCGCTGGTGTTGTGTCTCCGGCCAGCGCTGCCAGCCAAGCGCGGGCGCGCCGGGAGCGGGCACTACTCAGCCCGCAAACGCACTATTGTACGCGCTGGCGCGGGCCGCAGATCTACGCTTTCTCGTTTTCGCTAGCTGACTGGGCCGGTAGCTGACTGTAGCGCACGCATATGAGCCCATTTGATCGTGATCCGCGCGGCATGCTGGGGTAGGGCGCCACACCGCCCGCTCCGGCTTGGCCCGGCAGCGCACGGCCCGCGCTTCAGTTCGTCATCGACTTTGAAGCAGGGGCGAAGAGCATTGCATCTTGCACCGTGCTGCTGCTTGCGGGGCGTTGTTGCCGGAGCAGGATGCTTTTGACGTGCTAGTGTGGGCAGGGCCGCGAGGCGCCCAAGATGCTATCGGCCGGTTTGCCTCGCCGCCTAGCGGGCCGCCCAGGCCGGGCCGCATCGCTGGCGCGGTCTCATGAGCAGGTTCGGGTGCGGCGCCGTATCGATATTGCGTGCCATTGGCAGCAGCAGCATCCAGCGTAAAAGGCGCCAAGGGCCAGCCGTGGAAGTGACGGGGTGGACGGCAGCCAGGTGGTATTCATGCGGGGTGGCAAGTATTATGAAGCGCACGCCAAAAGCATGGTCTTATGGTTGGATCTAGCTGCAGCCAAAGCGCACAGGTGGCATCACTCATCGATTCCACTGCCACGGATCCCACTGCCACGCGCCCGTAGCTCAACCGGATAGAGCATCGGCCTTCTAAGCCGAGGGTTACAGGTTCGAGTCCTGTCGGGCGTGCCATTTTCAAGCGGACATTTAGCGCTCCTTTTGGGTGAGTATTCGGTAGCTCCGTAGCACCAAGTGCTGAACCCACACAAGATCGGTCTTCATCCATAGACAAGTATGGAAGCGCCACTGGGACGGGCCAGTCGGTGTTGGCCAGTCGGTGTTGGCCAGTCGGTGTTGGATGTAGGCGGCCCGGAGCAGTCACTACCTTGTTGATAGGGTATGAGGGCAGCGCCCGGCGTTCAGCCAGAATGCCTTCGTAGCCAGCGCGGGACTGGGCCCTGTAGAGCACTTCGAGGCCGATGGCGGGGCCGGTCGCTACCAGAGCGCCGACGAGCAAGCACCCAAGCTGATCGCTGACTCGCCGATGTGCGAGTCGCGCGCGGGCGCTCTTAGTCGGTGAGATAGAGCGGTGCTACCGCCACGCACCTTGGCATAGCGTCATCGTCGGCTAGCTCGGTGCCCCCTGCGGACTGCGGCCGTTCGCCCACCCAATTCAATCAGTGGCAATTTCTTCAAGGTGTCAATAGTTTCGAGGTAATCGGCAAATGATGGCGCCTGCGGTGTAAACATCGCCGCGGGTAATCACTTCGTCCCCGTATGGGTGGGCTGGGACAACGCCCAGTTCGCGGCCGCCTAAGGCGCCCGTATATGTTCAGTCCAGCCGTAGTAGTAGCGGGCGCTTCGGCCTGGCAGTTGTGTAAGACGAATAAGGCGGACTACCGCAGCGGCGCGGCGAGCTGTACGAAGCGTCGATGCAACGGCTCAATCAACGCTGGGAGGAGGCCAAGGCACTGGAGAAAGCTCTGAGCTGGTAGCGCCGCAGATATTCTCGAATTGCATGAAGAGCCGGCCTGGGCCGATCCCACTGGCCGCAACCCGGAGCTTGAAACACAGCGCTTAAGGGCCACCGTTGACTTGAGGGGATTTTATTGGTGGGCCGTGTAGGGATCGAACCTACGACCCGCTGATTAAGAGTCAGCTGCTCTGCCAACTGAGCTAACGGCCCTTTGTTTTTGAAATCAATGAGTTATAAGTGTTTTCTCGTCTGCTGCTGTTCTGATGCGCGCTCTAGGCTCGGGCATAATCACGTCGTGACTAGGCGGCCGCTCCCGCCAACACCAACATCACGCACGCCCTCGCGCACCAAGTATAAGAGTCTACCAGAAAGTGGGGTGCGGGTGAGTGCACGCTCTGTCACAGGAGGGAACATCAAGAAACCCTCAAGGCTAATGCTGCATCTTGGTTTTCAAACCGTGAGGCGGCTCGGGAGATGAGCGAAGGTCTTATCGGCTTGGGTTATCGCAACATTGCATTTCTGAGCGAGGCCGAAGATGCTTGGACTCGCGGTGCAGCGCGATGAGCCGGCTTTGAGGATGCTATGAAAGCCGCTGGCCTGCCTTGCCATCGCATGATCCGGTTTGTTGAACCTCCAATGTCAATTGAGGATGGATTTCAGATTAGCTGTGCATTTGATCAGCATTTTGGCGATGCTGATCATGTTTTTTGTGTCTCTGACGTCTCAGCGTTTGGAGTTTTATCAGCGCTAAAGCAACAAGGTATTCCAGTACCCGAAGATCTTGCGATCGCTGGTTTTGGTAATTTTGAATAGATACGCTTTCAATATGATGTATTTAATCAGCTAAATCAAATCACTGCTGTCCCATAAACTTTTGCATGAGCTTAGAATCAAAGACTATTCTGCGCTGATTTGTTAGAATGGAGGTTCAGAATATCTTTCAATATCAACAGGATAATAGCCTTGAGTCACAGTAACAGCGTATTTTCACAGCGACTGAAACTGATTTCTAGACATGAATTTGAAACCCTCGCAAAAACCCATCATAAAGGCTGTGTGTTGAGGACAATGTGACGCTGGTCACAGTTTGTGGCGTTGGCTCGTGTTAACGAGCAACAGCCTTATCCACTCTACGAAGGATTATTTTGGAAGCTGCTGGCACGATGTCAGAGCTTGGCGCTTAAGGATGGATTTCGCTTTAAAAATAAGCTTTATTCCTTGGATGCATCGACCATCGATTGATGCTTATCACTACTTCCTTGGGCCAAATTTCGTAACACCAAAGGCGCGGTTAAATTACATGTTGGTCTAGCCCATGATGGTTTTTTACCGGCCTTATGACTATTACCGAAGGCAAATAACAAGATATTACACAAGGCCGTAGTCTAGAACTGGATGCGGGTTCTATTGTGGTGTTTGATCGTGGCTATACGGACTTCACGTGGTTTAACTGGCTCAATTCAAAGGGGATTTATTTTGTCACCCGGTTGAAAGCCAATACGAAATACCGAGTGATTTCTCGCCATCCGGTGAATAAAGAGCAGGGCATCACCTCGGATCAGACGCTGATTTTAACGGGCCCTAAAGCCGATATCTGCCCGATTAAGTTGCGCCGGATGGGTTATAGTGACCCAGGGACCGGCAAGCATTACGTCTTTCTCACCCATCCATTCGAATTGGCTGCCAAAACCATCGCGGATATTTATAAGTCGTGTTGGCAAATCGAGTTATTCTTCAAATGCATCAAACAAAATTTGAAGATTAAGTCATTCGTAGGCACGTCAAAGAATGCTGTCATGACTCAAATAGGGGTCGCTATGTGTATGTATTTAATGGTCGCTTACCTGAAATTCTCTGGCCGGGTTGGTCCTGACCGGTCTGGCCATGGGGCCGCCATCGGCTCGGGCGATGGCGGCCGACCGGGTGACCCTGGAACTCCGGCCCGAGCGCTCAGGCCACGCGAACGAGTCGATCTGGCTGCAGGTGACAGTTGGCGCTCTGGATCGCGGCGCTTCGATCCGCGTCAACAGCGCCGACGGCGCCTTGCTCGGCTCGGTTTCTCCCTATAGCGCCCAGGCGCGGACCGCCGGGGGCAGCTATCTCATTTCCCTCCCCCACGCCCTCACCCGCGAGTTACCGATCCGTCTCACCTTCACGCTCGACCGCGGCCCCCCTCACCCCCGTCGCGCCCCCACTCCGGCTGAGTTGTTGAACGCCAAACTCGTACTCCTGCCAACCTCAAAATAACCCGTCGCGGCATCCTCTTGATGATCCTCCCCAATACCACGCCTCCTCATCGTCACACACGATAATCGGCGCGTCTCTCTCGCTTCGTCTTGCCCGCTCATCCTCAACACGTTATTCAACGGGGTAACAACCGCCAATCCATTTTCGCAACTGATGAGGATTATCGGGTCTACCTCTCCAAGTTGGTAGACGCCTGCGAGCGCCATCATTGTGAGGTACACGCCTATGTGCTCATGACCAACCATGTGCATTTGCTGATGACGCCACATCACGAAGGGAGCATCGGCAACGTCATGCAGAGCCTCGGGCGCTCCTATGTACGCTATTTTAATGATAGGCATCAGCACACCGGCACGCTTTGGGAAGGCCGCTACCGGGCCACCCTTATCGATAGCGAGCGGTATCTGTTGCTCTGTTACCGCTACATCGAGCTGAATCCCGTACGGGCCGGCATGGTCCCAGAGCCGGGGGCTTATCGGTGGTCGAGTTATCATGCCAATGCCCTTGAACGCGCGGATGCATTGGTCACACGTCCCATGCGTTATATGAGGCGCTCGGCAACGGGGAGAGAGCGCATCATATGGCGTATCGCGCCTTGTTCCAAGAGACGCTTGAAGCGTCGATGCCGACTGCGATCCGGGAGTCGATGAACAAGGCGTGGGTGTTGGGCGATGAGGGCTTTGTGGAAGCGATCACAACGTCTCTGAAACGGCGATCAGCGCCGATGGCTAGAGGTGGGGATCACCGGTCGCTGGCCTACCGAGAGCGGAAGCTGTAAATCAATGGAGTCTGACCTCTTCATGATTCAATGAGGAAAACCTTTAGCTAGCCTGTGGACTGTGTAACCGTTCCAAGAGTGACAGAACGCATGGCCGCGACCCGGTCACCGGCCGGCGGGTGCGCTCTTTAACCCCCGTCGTCAGCAGTGGGAGCGCCCTTTCCAATGGAGTGAGGATGGCGACCTCAATGAATCCGAGACCTCGATCCTTCTCATCCCAAACGCTGCGCCATGCTTCTCTTACCAACGCCTCAAACCGTATCCTCGCGTCCTTCGCGCCTGCACCAGTTTCGAGCCCCAGGCGTTTGACACGCTCCTGATTCCGGTTTGAACCGGCTTACCGCACCACCGAGTGCCGAAACAAAGCCTCGCACAAACGGCGCTACGCTTCGTGCACCGTTCGCCACCGGAATGTCTCGATTGCCCCTCTACCCGCTTACGCGGACGACGGGCCAAACACGGGTGGGTTGTAGGCGCCGTGCTGGTCCTCGCCGTCTGTCCAGCGCACTGACAGCGTCATACCCTCGCGCAGGTTGGCCAACGTCGATGTCGATCGGATAGGAGACGAAGAGCGGCCCTTCGTCCAGTTCGAGGACGATAGCAGTGTAAGGCGCCGGGTATTCCTGGAAATAGCTGCGGCGAGACGTTGTCCACGACAGCACCTTGCCCTTGCAAGCGCGCTTTCACCGCGCCCCAGCGCCACGACCGGGCGAACTCGAGGCGCTGCTGAGAACGCGCATCACGCGCCTCACCCGTACGCCGGTGCGTGCGGGTGGGCGGGTCGGCGAAGAGGAGCAGTCCTCCCTCGACTTCGACCTCAACTCGCCCTACGAGCCATTGACCCGCGCCGCCATCGGGTAGGTCATCGCCGCCGCTCGCCAGGCCGGGCGGGCCACGATGCGCCTACCTTACCCTTGGCTGGCCGGCCAATCTAGGGCCGCACTCCCCAAGCCCTTCACTGCCGCTGGCGAGGGCTGCTCGCTCAACTGCGCGGTGGCCGGCGAGCCAAACGAGCGCGCCACGCTCGAACGGGTGGGCCTATACCTGGCCCGCGGCCCCCTCGCCGAGCAGCGCTTAAGCGTCCAGGGCAAGGGCCTGGGGGG
>WLWI01001863.1_pt1 | contig 18207 bp, 10 predicted proteins | sample 6701501 | NCBI WGS metagenome assembly WLWI01 (sample SAMN12718690, study PRJNA515312) | sponge metagenome | isolation source: marine sponge | host: Mycale hentscheli | place: New Zealand: South Island, Marlborough, Capsize Point | collected 2014-11-01
AAATTTGTTTATTTTTAAAAAAAAGAAAAAAAAAAAAGTGGGGGAAAAAAATAAAAAAAAAACTTTTTTTTTTTTTTAAAAACCAAAAAAAAAAAAAAAAAAATGGGCTTATCCCCCCCCCCCCCCCCCCCCCCCCCCCTTCCCCTACAGTGAGGGTTTTACATTAATAAAAATGAATGAAAAAAAAAGGTTTTGTGTTTGTCATTCATTACACATGTCTATTCAGCTCTTGCTGCTAGCTATAACAATAGTAAGATGGTTAGCCCATACTGCCCAGCCTAATTCACAAATACTGTAGTTACTGAAAGTTATTGGCACCCAATAATAAACAAATGAAATAATCCTGTAAGCATAATGTCCCATATAATTATTTATGCCACACATTGTGAGAAAATTACTGCTAGCTACTATGATATAGCTACATGTTGTAACTGAAAAATTGGTGGAACAAAAACAAAAACAAACAAAAAAACAACAACAAACAAGCAGGAAATAGAGACACAAAAGGAAGAGGACAATAAAGATGCCGGGAGTAATCTTGAGGTGTTGCGGGTTCTCGGTACCCGCTGTGGGGCTTCAGGGTGCCCGCTTCTTTCACTGTTTGCGAGTCATATACCGTGTTTTATTACAGGGCGCGCGGGGAATTCCAGGTAGAGAATTGCAAGTTACCGGATCACGCGAAGGCGCCGTACAGCCATTAAGCTAAAGGGCGCCAAAAAAGCCTAGCTTCTTGACTTAAATTGAGCGCCAAAACCCTAGAATCTCTGGGAGCTAAATTGAGCATTTACCTGGTTAGCTAATGAATACCTACAAGGAACTCGCTGCATGTGAGCTGGAAATCTTCAGAACAACAGGTTATATAAAGTTCAGGACCATTTTAACCTCCTCCTTTAGTTTATACAGATTGAAGTACGTTCTAAAGATAGGATCTAGGCAGGCTAGGTATGTGATTTAATGCTAGCTACTACCAATGATGAGGTAATATTCATGATCTCAGGTTTACATCATGCCCCTTTCCACCTCCACCTCCAATAATACATGAATATAATTATATTGCTAGAATAACAAGAATTGCCGTTGCAAATTTAATGTCAAATCATTTTATGATCTCAAGTAGCTAATTGATGAGCATATATCCTTTCTTTCTATTGGAGATGCTAGTTCCTTTTGCCAAGCAGATAATACAAGTACCTAATGCACAGGTGATGCACAGTAGGATGAACGCAATTAGACTTGCTATGAAGAGAGTCGTCAGAGTGTCACCTACGTAATAATCTGTGCTGATGTGGATACTATCTGAATCTAAGGAGCCTGCAGGAAGAGGATGAAGGTAGCAGAGAGTTTTGTTGATCCTTCCAGAGGAGATGGATCGGTGAAGGGACAGAGGTTGATTGACTCCGTTGGCTCTTTGAGCCGTGTCCTTCAGCCATGGGTAGTCATCCACATCTATGTATGTAAAGTTAAAAGTCATATTGGCCTTGAAAATGGTGTCCTCCTTTCCAATGGTATGGACTGCCACAAAGTAATAGTCATTGTGAGCCACTTGCCAGTGAACTGAGTGAGAGCCATCTGCCAAAACCATGTCCAGTTGACGTTCGTATTTAGGAATCGATTTCTTCTCGGAAAAAAAATAAATTGATCATTTTTTCTCCCTTAAAAAGATAAAGAATAGCCTTTGCAGGCCTTTTATTGCATTTTATTTGATAGGTAATGTCTATGGTTGATCCGGCCCATAAATACCACGGGCGATTGTAGTAGTTGTAGGGCATAATAAACCTGTTCGCCCCTGTGATGGGAAGAACAAGTTCAAAATGATTCCTATTATCTAAATACGTACGATATTTTATATCTTTTTCTTTCAAAGTAAATAGATCCATAATGAGGCCTTCAGGGTTGTCATTAACAGGGTCTGAGGGAGTTTCGTTCACCACGATGTTATTATACTGATAGAGAAGACTTGGCTCAGCACACTGTATTACATCACTGGCGATGGCCAGGTAGTTGGTCTGATAGCTTCTTGAAATGATAATGTAGCTGGTTATTCCACCAGTCAGTAGCACCAATGTTATCACAATGGTTATTATACTGTATATTTGGCATGATGATATACCTATGACAATCAGAAAGAAAAATTAAACCATTTATACAATGTACTGGATATTTTAACCAAGAAACTGAATGATCACACATATCCCTTGATTTAACTTACCTTTATATCTTTCACTGGCCTGCACAGCCATTAACTTCTCAACTAGTAACTAAATATCTTTAGCTCACTTAACAAATGAGCAGTTTATATCTAATTGATATGATATCAGTTTCCTTAACATTGCATCATCAATATCATCCTCCTCCACAGAGCTTTGTCTCACTGCTAGCTTATTTGTTAATTGCAATTGACAAATTCTATCTTTTGTAATATAATCACAATTATCAAGTTCTGAGCCCTTCATAGTTGGAAACTTTCTTACTTAAAGGGGTCTAACACTGCCTGTAGGCATTTGATTTACTGAAATATACTGCTGGAAAATGTGTGGTGTGCTTGAGAGGAAACTATGTAGTAGCTAAACTTGTATTTTGGAGCTAACATAACAGGATTGGTAAAACATGAGTAAAACATAGCAAGTTGTAAATGTGGTTTGTATTTTGTTCCAGAATTAGAGGTTACTGGGTAAACTATGCAGTAATTTTACAGTTCACCTCGGTAAAACAAGGCCTGGCCAGCAGTGTAAAGAGAAGCAAAGGCAAAAATGTGAAGAAGAAAAAAAGGTAAAATGTGAAGGTCTTGGAAGTCGTGGGTCGTCATAGCTCAGTAGCTAGAGAGAGAACTGGTGGCTGTAAAGCCTGCTAGGGGTCCTCAGTGGCAACTGAGATTTTTTTTCACACTTTGCCTTTGTTTTGCTTTTGCTTCTCTTTAATATAATATATATATTATATATACATATTATATATATAGCTATTATATTATATAATATATATAATAATATAATATATATTATACAATGTACTGGATTATATATAACATATATATTATTATATATATAGTATGCTCTGATTTATTTTGTCATATTAGCTATTGAAGATAAGATTATATTGGCTTGCCAATTGCTTCCATATGCCCTGTATCTTATTGACTGCAGAATCAACATGTTATTGCTACAGTTGCACAAACACACTGTTCAACACTTTGTCCTGTGGTGACAGTTTTTCCCAGGGTTATCCCCCTTACATCACACTGTTGGAATACAGGCTAAATGGCAGAAATATATTGTAAGACTGAAATTAAAAAAAAAATTTAATTTACAGGTAGCTACTCAATAACTACTAGCTAATCACACAATAGCTAGCTATCATGAAGTGTTAGGCTAATTATAATGTAAAAGCGAAACAATTGATTAACTCATGGACAATGATCTCATACACTTCTAGAAAATAGCTACTATGAAAACTAGCTAGCTAGATAGCTACTCATAATCATTGGCAAAAAACAACAACAGCAGCTAAATTTACTGACCGTAAAGTCACAAATATTGTAGCTAGCCAGTGTCATTTAGGGACGGTAGTTATAAACTACAACGATTGACAGGCTCCTTACCAATTGACTTCCTGGGGTAAACTAAGTCGAACTCCACCGGAGTTATCGTACGTTCCTCACATTTTTCTTCCGAGAACGCCATTACGGGTGCTTGCCAGGGCGGGTACCAGCAGCTTGGGACCACCTACTTTCTTAGTAGCAAAATTTTTCGCGCGACACGACATTTACACTGTAGCTACATATGAAATATGTTGTACATGTAGTTATTTTTTTCTCTTGTATAAGTGATAATCCTTCCTGTGGAAAACATTAAAAGTACTGTTTTAGGAAAAGAATGGTACGTGATGATTATTAAAGACCAAGCCGTCCATCAAACATGAACTATTATTTATACAATACTATTTTCATTGCTTTTCAGTACTTCACCACTCATATATATCATTTAGCTATTTATTTCACTTTTCATTTTCTCAAATTTGTATTTTTATAGCTATTGCTTGAATATGAACTGCTAATGTTTAGATGAAAACATTGATTTTGCAACCTTAATGTAATGTATTTGATTTTACATTGCAACTAAAGAAAATCACATAGCCACAGCTATAACTATAGATTGTCAAAAAAATCAATGGGAAAAATTACCAAGTGTAGGAGTGCGTTAAATAGTAACAGATGCAAATTTAGCCCCTTCCGGTCCCCCACCCACCCCCTCCTCCCCACTCATTCTCAAATTACTATTCACTTTCTTAAAATGGCATTCTGATTATAATTACTGAAAACTATCCTTGTATTTCTAATTTTATGTAGTAAATTTCAATAGTACTAGCTATTTGTACAACAGTGACCATAAAAACTGCTAAGAAATATCCCTGTTGGCATGTCCTGGATGACGGCAAATACACTTGTCGTCTTTCTTCTTATGAACGTCCACTTTCACTCTATTTAACAATAAGGAGGAAATGTACAACAACAACAATATAAAATAGCAGCATAATATGGTCGATGAATAAAGTCTATACTAGATTGAAACTTTCTCACCTAAAGTGTCTGGAAAAAAGCAAAGGAAAAAAGTCTATACTACTTTATGTACTTCACTCAACCTATCCATAGTCCTCATACTTGATGCTATCATGATATTTTATTGCACGATGTCTACAAATATGGCAAGTAAGTGAACTGCTACAATGTGAGCAGTAAGATTATGTGTAGCTTTCATATGCTACAAATTTAGTTTTATAAAAGTATCTTTATCATAATTTGTTGCCTATTTTTTTTTGTTGTTGTTTTTTCATGCCACTAACTGAAAGTTTTTAATAGTAAAACTGAATCCAAAGCTTGTAGTGAAGAAATCAAAAACATTCTCCTCGCTCACCTTGTAAGATCATCTTTGAGTCCAAACACGTTGGCAACACACTCTTGAATTCCAATTTCCAGTTTATTCAATGTATCACATTCAACTGTGCACTCGTGGAAAGAAAGTGCTGGTATAGCTGTCACATTTATAATTGTCTCCTTGTCTTCTTCAGATGAATCCTGTGGCTTGTGTGCTGCTGTATGAACCTCACAATTACTTATACCCTTCTTGTCCATAGGATTGAATGTAATGTGAGACCAATCCAGCACTTGCCATTGGGTGCCACAATGTTTGGGAAGTTTTACATTGGGATTGGATTCCTATACATATTATTAAAATAAAGCTCTATTGTTGTAATTAGTGCATGGAAATAAGAGGGTTGTAGCCACCAACGTCTGATTTAGCTAGCTACAAAATTGTTGTCTCATTACTTACTCCCTCATTACTTACTCCCTCATTACACTCCCTCATTACTTACTCCCTCATTACTTACTCCCTCATTACTTACTCCCTCATTTAGTAGATAACTCTCCAAAGATGAAATGGCTTCGTCAATTGACTTTTTTAGCGCGTTTGAGGGGTGGTAATCTATGGTTATCGTCACTGCGGGGAGGCCGGACATTTCTGTAGCTTCGGGGCAATCGCAATCGCCAGTCCCAGGCTAGTGCCGGTATCCTGAGCTACCCTTTTCACGGGGCGAAAAGACAAGTTCTGGCAGGGCTACAGTAGTTATGGGGCACACTGGAACTGAGCTATCTACTGGGTGTTTTTATTTCACTTTTAAAAAAAAAAGATGGGGGTGGGAACAGTGGGAATCAGGAAACCTTGGCCCCAGAAGGTGAATGTTCTCGTAGGCAAGTGGTCTTTGATTGGTCTACTAATTGCTAGAGTAGCCCTTGGGGTTTTTTGTTTGTGGTCATACACCATATATGTAGCTATGGCATTGTAGCTGTCATTGACCATGCAGTTCCCGTGGTTTTCAACTGTTTTCCCAAACATAGTCCAAGTGTTGAGTACTATTTTTAGTAATAATTATTACTATTTTTGCATAATGAATAAATAAATAAATAAATAATTAAAATAAATAAATAATAATCGGCACAGTTTTTGTTATTTCTGTTACTGACATCAAGTAATGTAGATTAATGGGAATAGGAGGTGATTTACCTAGATTTCTCTAGGGACACCAATGGATACCCATATCTAATAGACTTGTTGTGATATGTCATTTTAGACCGCTATATTTTGTTTGTTTACTAGCTGGTCACCCGCCAGTTACCTATCTTGTGTAAGTTTTTTTTGGTTGTTTAACTCTCGGTGTTTATTACCTTATTGTCTTTTCTTTCTTTTTTTTATTAACTGCAACATCAAGAACAGTTTTATAATTTAATCTTAATAAAGGATACTTAAACTGAAATTTTGGGATGTGAGTGTTGTTAAAATTGGTTTTGAACTGATTATGTGGAACTAAGCTTCAGTTTGTAATACTAATATCAAATGAGCATCTATTTTAATGTGTTTAATATTAAATAGTACATGTAATTTTTCTCAACGAAAAGTAGCTATAATAATATGGAATAAACATTATGTGGTACATGACAATGGTTCATTAAGCTATGAATCTCATCTAAGAAATATGTGAAGTCTTCGCTTAGCTATAGTGAGTGCATCAGTATGTAGTCGTGGATACTGCATGCAAACTTTGACTTCTCTTCAATTCACTTAGAAATAACAGTACTGACATAGGAATGTAGCTATTACTCAAATTTAGCAGATACACCGATCATACTATTCAGAGAATTGTACCATATTATATGTACTTATAATACTGTTGGAGTGGGTAAGGAGAGACAGAAGTAATTGCAGTTTTCTATGAGTGCAATTATAGGAAAAGGGGTAAGGGGATAGATTTTCCCATGCAGAAAAGTAAATATACATGTATAATGGAAAGAGAAGAAAAGGGAGGGTGATAGCTAAATTGTAATAGTTTGTCTACTCTGTCTCCTTCTTCACTCAGCCAATAGTTATGGGATAATTACTCTTCAATAGTTCTTTTTGATAATTCTTCTTTTTCCAGTGCTAGTTAGCTAGCTACTCCTTTTTATTAGATGGAATTAAAATTTTAGTCCTTGGAACAAACTAGACTTTTAGCTGCACATTATAGTTTTGTCTTAAACTAAGTCATAGCTTTCTCTAGCCATAACTAACTATACCAACTTATACTTAATAGCCAAACCTATTTACAAGGGGAAATTCTTTTCTAGCATCAGTAACCCAGCTAGCTAAAATGCCTGCACTTATGACGTCATAGCTAGTTAAATATATCAACTGATGTGGCCTCCCCACTTTTGAAACCCTTGCTATGGGCCTGCTAAGTGGTATATTTATCATTCTGTACTATATACATTTATATATGATTATTCTGTCTGTACAGTATAAATGAAATTTGTTGCTGTTACTGTAGTTTTTTTTTGCCAAACATCAATAGTCCAACATTGCTTTAGATAATGGCTTTGGAATAGCTAGTTTTAGATCAGTTTACATTAATTGAACTAAATTTAATCCAAAGACAGATAGCAATTGTTAGTGATCCCTGGTACCATCCTTATAGCTACTGTTATTTTAATCATTCGAATATTTAGCCATTAAAAGTATAATGAATATTGTAATACTGAAAAAAAATTCTATTTTCTAAAAAAAAAATTTTTTTTTAATTGTTACTTCTTATAAATTTATGTTGTTTTTTTTGTATATGTTTAACAGGTTTCATTATTTTTTTGAGTTTGTGTCGGACCGTCAAAAGTAACATTCTCTTTTATAACAGCATGATTAAAGAATTGGAATTCTTAACAAATGATGTGTGGTTGATTTTACACATCCTAACACCATAACAATAGATGATATTTGTCTGGTATACAAACATGAAAGGCTTCCAAGAAAAGAGCAAGTTGTATGGCTTTTAGTTTATAAAGTGATTTACACAGTTGCTGGGGAATCCTGCTGTGTCAAAGGTATGTATCCAAAGTGTAAACAAATGTGCTTTAAATAGAATACACAATTGCAGTCAGCTATTCCTTTCAGATAGTTTCATTTTCGATATAAATTAAGAAAAGACTGTAGCATAACTTCTACTGCAATATTGTGTATGTGTGATTGTGTAATAGTCATTATTTCATTCATTTGTAATATTAATACACAAAAATGAATCAGTCTGGATGTTTTCTGCAGAAACAAAGACATCTAAATATTTTCTCTTTAGCTTTTCCAATCAGGCATGTCTCCAGCATGGGATGAATAACCAGCTGGCTTATGTACGCCAAGTATACCAGAGCCAGCAGCGGTACTGGAACATTTTCAGCCCCTATGGCAGCACTCACAACAGAAATAACAATGGTTGGTAGCCATGTTATCACATTAGCTGCAAATATTGCTCCAAAGACCTGTGCTAGTAAAATGTGCTGTTTCTGATGTTCGGACCTAAGCTGCCTTTCCTGGTTTCTTTTAAGAGTTGCGGACTCCTTGCTGTCACTGTTTGTACTCATCCTTTTTGCATGACGCCTGCGAACACTCGTGCATGCAATCACTAGCAGCCAAATGTCAGCAAAAAGTGTCGTCAAGAATGGGAATGCAGCAATGAATCCTAAAATGACCACATAACTGATATTGGCCGTAATATCTGTCCGTCCTCTGGTCACAAGTGAGCATGTGCTTAGTGTGTTGGCAAACTTTATGTCTCCTATTCCAAAGATCGGAGGAAGGGATATGAAAATGCAAAATATCCATACGGCAACAAGCAAGATTAAAACTTTCCAATTTGATACTTTAGTTTCATACAGGAGTGGCCACTTGACGTAGATGAGCCTGTCCAAAGATATCAGTGCCAACGTAAACAGAGACACAAACACAGAAGCCAGAATGGTGATCACTATAGTTTGACAAACTTGGCAGCGGACGTAGTCAGAGCTTCCAAGACTGAGCTGTCTAGCGAAAGAAGAAGCTACATTGAAAGGCAGCACACAGGTGCAAACTAGGAGATCTGCCACGACTAAATTCATCAAAAGAATGTAAGTAGTTTCCTTGTAGTACTTCTTTATTAATGTGAAAGCCAGGATGATGGTATTCCAAGGAATACCAATGGCTACAATGGCTGTTTGAAGAATGGCCACTGCAAAGATGCTGTGATCATGAAGAAAACCTTCACTCTGCACTGTCCATACTTCAGGGGTGACATTAGTCCGGCTGAGATCTAGATGGGAGCAAGAAAAGTTAGATTCTACACTGCTGGCCATTAGACCATCAAGAGAGGAATTTGAGCACCCAAAATGAAGTTTCTGTGATACACATTGCGATTTGTAATGTCTTGAATCCATAGCAGTAGTGTTGTTATAATAGCAACACAAAAACTGTGTATTTAGAAAGCAGGAAATGAGTTCTTGTTGTAATTAATACATCGTAAAAGGCATTCTTTGTTCACACAAAATACAAGCCAGTATGCCTCTACTTTCAGTTCTCGATTGTTTCATTAACAAAAAAAATCATCAATCTAGACAGCCGTCTATGAAAGCAGGTAAAATTGCTAAAACTTGAGTGAGGCTCTCAATTTCTTATTTGAACTTTCCATAATGTGCATGTGTATTGTTAAATTTATCTGCCACTGTCCCCTTTAGATCTATTCCTGTAAAATATCAGACATTGACAACAAAGAGACTGAGTGTTTGCATGGCTTATTGTAATGTTTTGGCCAGATAGCTACTATATCACAGAATGCATGAGTTTCAACCATATCATGCATTTACTTATTACAATGGCTGAAATTGATCACTGTATAGATTTGGCTTCTTATACTTAGATAAATCAGCGATACTATAACAATGTTCATGTACAGGGTAAGGCCAATGAATTTAGTTAGTGAAACTAATAGACTTTCTTACAGCATGAATACATGATCGGAGGTGGAGTGCTTTAAATAAAACAATTATAATGTGGATATGATATGCTAATTTATTGGCATGTGCAACAGCGTAGTGCCAATGCTAATCTTGGGACGAGGACTTGAGCTAAGGCAAGTGTGACACAATGGCATATAAGTTTCGTTTCATGTCGATTCAGTTTAGTACTATATGAATTCTTATTTTTTTTGTAATCTGTGGGGATATTGTGCATTGCAGCATTCCAATAACTATAATGTCATCACAACTGTAAAGCAAGAGCTACATAAAGAGACGTAGATGTAGTCTTTTAGTCACAGGTGTGAAGTATTAGGTGAAGAGTTTGAGAAGCACACAAACAGTGATAATGTCATTTAATAAAATTACTATAACACACTACAACTTCTACACAAAACAAGTGCAACACAAATTAAAATACTACACCATAACTACACAAGCAAGTCTCTTGGTACACAAATAACATAGTCCTAGAACTTGTAGAACTTCCTGTGGTGTCTGATCCCACAACAGGCAAGAAAGATTTACACTTTTGTTCTTATAATTAAATTCCTTAAGTACAAAAAAGGCATGTATTACATGGCTGTAGTCATAGTGATCCAGATTGACCATGTTCCTTAAGTTATCATTGTGGCTGAGCTTTCAAACTAATACAATAGTTTATAATATTATAGAATATTCTATTTATGCTGAATTTATTGCTAAAAGTATAGGAACTCTTACAATGGGAAAAACATTGCTTAGTCTTAATTATCTGGGTGTTCTTTTGACACGTAATGTTCAGTAGTTACTTCCTATATAGCTAGACTTGTTACATTTGAAGGTAATTTTTGTTACGTTCTGCTTGATACGTATTTTTTCGTGTCGACTTTAAAATTACTGTTGACCTTTGTAAAATTAATTTATAGTGCATGCTTACTTATTTATAAGTTTTGACACCACACGTGGGAAATTAACAACTTTCTTGTGAAGCTAAGAGTGCCAAAAACAAGTGAGAAAATAATGGGTACAAATAAGGTACAGAAAACACTGGAATAAATTATAATATGTGAATTAATGTATTTAACAAATCAATAGCTATAAACTTCAAAACTATAGTTAGAATTCATTTTTTCGTGTCAACTGAATTAATATAGTGTATATTTTGTGTTATCTTTTCACACTAATTAAGTTTGTTATTTTAAAGACAATTGAAAATAAATTATATTTATGTATTTAGTGAACAAATTTTATCACTTCATTGCTACAGACAGACAGGACACTGTCGCCAATAGAATATATACATCTGTAGAATATAGAAGTACAAATGATTAAATGTAAAAAGGGATTCAAAACTTTGAGTTTTAGCTAATATGGAATAATATTTTTTATGTAGCTAAACACGTGATGATTATAATAACTACAGTTGCCAACACAACTACTGCAAATAAGGGGGTAGCAGTAGCAGACAATACAACTTGAGGTTACCAAAAAATACACTGATGTGATGAATACAGAGTTTGGTCAATGAATAAAATATTCAGGAAGCGATGTGACAATATTTCATAGGCCTTGAAATTTGTTCTCTATAACCTCACCAAACATATATATAATAACTACAGTAGTACCTGATTACATACTGTCATGATTAGGAAAATGGAATTATCCCATTTTTTATCTTAATGTGATTTTCAAATATTCCCTTTTTATTAATTACTAATTATGGTGAAATGAATCGCAAACTTATTACCTTCCATTGACTATGGAATCCTTCGTGCATTAATCTTTAACACCATTCTTCCATGTTTCAGTGTCTGTAGTTCAGCCTTACAAAGCACGTATTTTGGCATATTTCTTGTGGTTTTATGTTTTCTTGTTGTACTTCACCCTTTGCACAACTATGTCTTCCTCATTGTGACCACTTATGCAAGGCATTCAGTGCCACTTCCAAGTCATAAAAAACTCTGCAAGGCATTCAGAGAACCTGTGAATGTGTGGTCAGGTAATGTGCTGGTTTTTACAGCTACCTTCCTCTGGTGTACCCTGCTCAACTGGGTTAGAGTAGCTGCTAAAATATCAGCTGGGGGTGTGGGTAGCCCCTACAACCAACTTTACCCTGCCAGTTACCCTTCCTCTAGTACTACAATAGTGAAGATATCTAGGGTAGAATAAACCACTTATTACACTTGTCAGAGTGATATGGCAAGATATTTCACTCTCAGGTTTTATTTTCACTCACCTCTCCTGAAAATAAATTAGCCTGCTCATAAAATATTTCGCCATATCACACTCTGATTAATGTATTAAGTACTATCTCTATAGCTATATATATAATCAATAAGATAAACTTATGTATCCAAAACTTTGAGTTTGTTGAGATGCAGCATGTACTCCAAAAAGACATTCCATATGAATACAATGATGATTAACTAGATGCCACAAGCAGCTCAAAAGTGGGTGTAGCAAAAATAATCATTGATGTGTACAATCTACATTTTAGTCAATGAATAAGATTAATAACTGTACTATACGTATTCATTGAACTCTTTTAGAGCATAGAGCGGATCTTTCAGAGTATAAAAAGAGCAACTTCACTAACCTAATGTGGTCCAGCTGGTACGACAAATAGGTAGTGTTCTTGATTTTTTAATGGTAGCTAGTGTAAAAAAAAAAACATTATGGCTGAGTGTAGAGAGAACAGAGGTGAAAATGAGCACCATGTTCACACTGCTCATAGTTATTTAATATCAACATGTGCAGTGGACTCTACTAAAACTGAGGAAGATACAGTTGTTGTACAACTTACCAGTGATGTCAGGCATTCAGTGACTCTTTTAAGTCATGAAGAACTCAGCGAAGCATTTAGAGAACCAGTGAAAGTGTCAGCAATGAGGTAGATGTGTTTTGGATAGGATAATATGACGTTGATGTGATATGCTATATTATTAACTCCTACAACAATACTACTACTAGCAGTGTCACTACTACAAAGCAAGAGACACGGAAAGAGAGAAGACATAGTCTATTGGTCAGTACAGGCAAGGAACTTTTTCAATTTTGTTCATCCAAGAAAAGAAAAGCTACTGTATAAACTATATTATATTATCATAACTCTCTATTTCGTATTTTATGCTATTTTCGCTTTAAACTTTGCTGCTACAAAATTGAGTTTTAACCGTCCAATAAGTTCTTTTGCTTGTTTCATACTATCTATGGATTTTTATGTTCTGCATTCTTCATAAAATGCCATTGTTTGTGTTTTTTGTGTTTCTGTAAATAAAGCACTGTTAAAAGGCAGGAGGAGTAGCTATAGCTTGTTGTTTTTATAGCTAATAGTAAGTTTTTTAGTTTAGCTACATCTAATTTTTTTTACTAATGCTTCCCATGTCCTCAAAAATGGTGTCTGTATATCTTTACATTCATATTATGATGACAAATAGAACCAAACTTGCGGAGTATAGTATTCACATTAAATTTACTTTGAGTATGTAGCTACTATAGCTAGTAAGTTATAAATAAGGATAGCATAAACCCATCCATGCTATATTTAAAAATTGATACTTTATAGTATTATCATACCTGTGGGGCAGTCTCTTAATAAGATGTCAACTGATACTCTAAAGCAACCTGCCACTCCCTCAAATGAGAAGAAGAAAATTAGCTCCACCACCCAGATGTTAAGGTGAAAGGGAACAAAAACAAATTGAATGTACTTTCACAGAACATGAACAACCTAGTCATTCTCATAATCTTGTTAGGGCTGTAGTCTCTTTTGGGGGTGACTGGATGGCTCACACAAATATTATATATATATATATATATTATATATATATATATATATATATATATATAATTTATTCACCATCTAATCCATTAGCTAATTGGTCCCGTAATATAAAAAAAATATTGAATTTAGATTACATTTTTACAATTAGCTAATATTTTGGAAATAGGTAATTTCCACTAATGCTATTCTGATAGTCTCGCAGGCCAGATCCTTTGTCCAACTGCTAGGTAAAGGGTCTGGCCTCGAGAATAAGTCATAACATGTACATCTAGTGTTGCTCACTTACACTTATGTTTTTGTTATTATAGTAGCTGATCAGCGATGAATAAATGAATTAAGAAAAGAATTGCAAAAGCTTTCAACTATGCATCATTAAATAAATCAGAATATTAGCTATAATCTTACAAGTTCATCACTATACACAGTGGGTGGGTCACTTCAAATGTCACAATAAACTGAATATACATATAAAGCTAAATTACAATGTACGATATAGAATGAAATGAATGATTGCAAAATGATTCAGTTTATTCCGGGGTATATTTTATGATGTACTCGACGATGACACTTTATGTAAACACACATGATGACTAAAATAACTACATATGCAAACACAACTACAAATATGGGAGCAACAGTAGCAGGCAATGCAATACTAGGTTTGTAGAACGCATTGATGTGGATACTATTGGAATACAGGGAATTTTCTTGTGGGTGTAGATAGCATAGAGTGAGGTTGGAGCTCCTTGACCAGCCTAGCTCCAGGCCATCTCCAATACCCACCAGTTTCTTTGAAACAGTCGGCAGCCATGAGTAGTCATCTATGTCCACATAGAGGACTGTGAACGAGATGTTTGCCTTAAATATAGTGTCTTTTTCTCCTTTTATTTCTACTGCTACAAAATAGTAGTCATTAGTTTTGACCGTCCAAAAAATATTTTTGGATTTGGTAGCCATGAGGTCAACTTGCTCTTCGTAACTGGGTAGCGATTGAGTATTGGCAAAAAAATTATTTATAGCTTTCTCTCCCTTGTACAAATAAGCACGTGCTTCTGTGGGAGCTTCTGTGAATATGATGTCAAAATCCATGCTTATGGTGGACTTCGGCCACAAATACCAAGGCCTATCGTAGTAGTTGTAAGGAAGCATGAATCTGTTGGCTCCCGAAGTTGTAAGAACAAGTTCATAGTCATCGTGGTCATCGATTAAATCATGTAGCACCACGTCATTCCAATTAAGGGAGAACACATCGATGTCCAGTCCTCGCCTATTGTCATTGATTGTATCTGTTGCATTCTGCTCTATTACCATTTCAGAAAATGCTTGCGACCAGTGATGATCGGCACACTGGATGACATCACTGGCAATGCCTAAGTAACTGTCTCGTATGTAAATGGAATAGATGGCCATCCCGGTGAAGAATGTGATACTGATGATCACCACGACAACCATCGGTATGGTGATTATTATCAATTTGAAGCATATTGACCTCTTGTAGCTATAAATGTCTATAATAAGATATAAGTACTCATATATTTACGTTTTAATGCTACAGAAATTAAAGCAATGAAATGACAGTATGACTCTGAGTATAAGGGCAGAGGAGCAATAAATTTTGTTGATCACTAAATAAAGTTTTGATTCTCGGTTGGGTTGGTATAATTAAGTAGGGTAGGGAATTTTTAATTACTTTTGGACGCTATGGAAGTGGTTATAAATAAATACATGTAGTCACATTGACCTTCTTCAATAACCAAATATTTGCTACTATATCATTCTATGCAAAAAGTAGATAATACTAGTGATGTGCTTGAGCACAAATGGCGAGCGAGCCTAAGACTATACTATTTTTATAAAAGGATTTAAATATTATTGTCCCTCCCAATACTTAACTGAGAATGACACTATGTTACGCTCAATTAGTATAGAAGTGACCATAATATGCTGTATAAAAATAGCATACAGTAAGATACATGGATTTTATAGTTACACATTATGTAGCTGACTTTATACATTAAGTACCTATGCTTGAGTCTAAAATAGTTTATGTTTGGGTTATGTTTACTAACATTTACTGAGAAGTTGTCTACAGCTAAGGGCTCAGGAAGGCATAAAGAAAACTCTATTGCAACAACAATAGCAAGTGAAGTGAGACCATATGATTTAATAATATTATATTCTTGCTAATACCCTGATTTATATAAGTCAAAATAGAATAATTGTTTACATTAAGACTAATGCATCCTGAAAGCATTATATACACAACATTAGCCACTAATGTCCAACATGTTCCTATTGATTATCATGTTAGTAGTCTATTATTATTTATCAAATTACTATTTAGTTTTAATTTCATACTTTAAAAGTCACCCAACTAGCTATCAGCAACAACAATAGCAACAAAACAACAACCAGAGCAAAAGAATAACAATAAACTTGGATATTTCATGGGAATCCTAAAGAAATGCAGCTATAGCAATGGAAATGTTTTTAATTAAAAAAAATTGTATCTAGTTAGATGCTATGCAACTGTTGTTGCTACGTTAAAGTGTGTTATGTACAAAATTCTTTTTGTATCTTTTATCTGCTTCAATTTGAAACTTATAGCTAGACTTTTCCAATGTTTTGCCCTGTTGGTTGTATTTTCTTCAGATACACTATGAAAACTATTTGTTACTTACTTATTAATAAGTATGAACTTAACACACCTGATTCTCCAGTGTAGCTATACTTACTTATATCTGGTTGATCCATGGATGAAATGGTTCTAGTATTGAAGTCATCCTCACTTCCAGCTTGTGCTGTACACAAAAATTCTATACATGATTTCTAAAGAATACTTTGTGAGATATCTAGCGTCTAGCATGGAGTAATTACATATAATACATAGTACACTATGTAGAACATTCTAGGAATAAGTATTTTCTCTCAAGTGTATATCAAGTATCCATAGTGGTGTGATTCAGCACTTGGTAAACTTATCAATATTTCATAATATGCAATACATTTCTGCTTAATGAGTCATGTAGGGAGTGGATTCTTCATGAGTAAACAGATCGATAGATGAAAAAATTATTCTTAGTATTGACAGTAAAATATTTTATGACTTCTACACTTTCTCACCTCTAGTTTTAAACATTTCTAAAAACAGTACATGGGAGTTGGAGCATCTGTTAATAACATGTTTAACTGCCCGCTGAACAAAAGGTGTGTGCGTTTTTTGCAAATATAATGGTAGCTACTTGTAGCTAGGGTGCAAGATGCATTACTACAATAGCATTTTGATTTTCCCTGAGGCAGCTTGCTTAGTAAGTTCTAAAAATATTTACTAACCAGTTTTTCAATTATGTAACTTAAGTTTGCTCATTCTGATGACGCACTTTGCTTGGCAACTATATATGAGTGACGACATGAAATGAGCCAAACCAATTGGAATGTGAGTATTATTCTATGGCTTCCAGCTAGTCAAGTAAGATTTTATAATGATAAGGTCTATTTCAAGGAATCACTAGCTACAATAGTCACTACAAGCATACTAAACATTGTATGCCAATATTTTATTCAAAACAAAATAAACTGGCTGTGCTAATATTGCTGAAAATAATATAATTATTCATTTCCTATTGCTGAAGTACCTTTATTAAGCCTCACTACTCACCTGTTATAGCTTTGCTTGGATGGCTTAACAAATGGCTTGTCTCTGACTCCCATTGTTCTCCTTCTCTTGTGACACTCTCCATTGTACACAACAGTGAGGGTACTCACATTAACTACATCAATTGTCATATCATAAGCTAGCTATATATTCTCTGAATCACATGAACAGCACATTCTATCCACCGATACAGATCACATATCTTGCTTGCTTAATGCACTGATAGAGCACAAGTTCAATGTATCCCCAGCATGCACGAATATGTCATCTGTCTGAAATCTGCCTAACAAGAACTCATGGACAAGTATATTTTAGAACTTAGAATTCCTATTCATGACACTTAGCTAGTACAAGTCTTTGTAAACCCTTTGTTTTCCTTTAGCAAGTCCATTTCTTTCCAACAGCATCATGGTGCTGCTTAGCTTCAATCATCTTACCTAAAACTGTTTCTTTCAAGGGTGGAGAGTGTGATTCTGATTCATGCCTTAGCTAATAATGGCCTATCAATTATTGGCTATTATAGATAGATAGCAGCTTGAAAACAAAAAAAAACGCGTTGAATCCGACGAGCTATACGGTCAATAAATGGGTGTTGCTGGAGGGTAGTTATGCACAGCAACATTTACCTTAGACTTACAGTTTAAAGTTAATCTGTCTCCGATAAGCACCACCCGAGCTAGCCAGGGTCCAGTCCGTATAGAAATTAAGTTGTCATGGGTGTGGCACGACCGCTCACCATCCCCACCCAGAATTGACCTGAAGACGCCCGTGAATCTCATTAAAATTATTTCAGGTTTTAACCGGCATATCGTATCTGACTGCAAATTATACCATGGTTCGTTCAAACCGTCCAATCAGATTTCTCAATTCGGGGTGAATAAATCACTTATACACCGCCTAGGAGGTGAATATTTTTTGCCCGTGGCCTAGAATTACGATCTGTAGCTAAGC
>WLWI01001866.1_pt1 | contig 18197 bp, 18 predicted proteins | sample 6701501 | NCBI WGS metagenome assembly WLWI01 (sample SAMN12718690, study PRJNA515312) | sponge metagenome | isolation source: marine sponge | host: Mycale hentscheli | place: New Zealand: South Island, Marlborough, Capsize Point | collected 2014-11-01
AAGACGCTAACAGTGCCGAGCCAGCAACGGCTTCAACTGATGAGCCGGTATCCGCTGAAGCCTCTCCGGCTCCAACGGCTCCAGAGACGGAAGCAAAAACTGACGAGTCCACAGAGTGAGCGAGTGCAGGACGTGCCATGCGGATCGACGTCGTTACGCTATTCCCTGAAATGTTTCGGGGCTTTCTTGATGGAAGTCTATTGGGGGCTGCGCGACAAGCTGGTTTGCTCGATATCCGGTTGAAAAATATCCGAGATTTTGCAACTGGTGTCCATCGGCAAGTTGATGATCGTCCGTACGGCGGAGGTCCTGGCATGCTTCTCATGCCCGGACCAGTTGTTGACTGCGTTGAGTCACTTTTTACTGAAAATGATTCTTCTGAAGGGACTAGCCCTTCAAGTAGTATTGCAATGCTCTCACCATCCGGACGACCACTCACTCAAGAGGTTGTTGAGGAACTATCTGAACGACAACGCCTCATTCTCCTCTGTGGACGGTATGAAGGATTTGATCAGCGTATATGTGACACACTGAAGCCAGACCTCATTTCAGTTGGAAATTATGTTCTTTCAGGCGGTGAAGTAGCTGCTATGGTGATTATTGATGCTGTTGCTAGGCTAATACCTGGTGTCCTTGGTGACTCACGTAGTGCTGTCGATGATTCGTTCTCGGGCACAGAACGCCTCATTGAAGGTCCACAATACACACGTCCTCGCGAATATCGTGGGCTTCGGGTACCCGATGTCCTATTAACCGGTGACCATCAACGAATTGCTGATTGGCGTAAAACTCAGGCAATACATGCCACTCGCAGGCAATCAAACAAACATACAGAAAAATAACTTACAGCAGCCCAATACATTTCCAGGAGATACAAAAATGAGTCAGCAAATTCTCGATCATGTCGAGTCAAACAGTCTCAAAACAGAAATTGATAAATTCGAAATTGGTGACACAGTAGATGTCCACAATCGTATCCTTGAAGGAAATAAAGAACGGACTCAGGTCTTCAATGGTGTTGTCATTGCCCGTAGTGGTTCCGGCAGTCGCGAGATGTTTACTGTTCGCCGAATCGTTTCGGGTGAAGGCGTGGAACGTAAATTCCCTGTTCATTCTCCAAAAATTGCAAAGATCGTTGTGAAGCGCTCCGGTGTAACACGACGCGCGAAGTTATATTATTTGCGGGATCGTGTGGGCAAGGCTGTACGTCTTCGTGAAAGACGGACTGACGTTGTAACTAAATAATGACACGCGTTGTCTGATAGTCGCAAAGAGGGCTTGAGTGGCCACTCGGAAAACAATTGGCCTTCGAGGTGAGCAAGAAGCTATCCGTTATCTTCGAAAACGGGGATATAAAATAATAGCTCACCGAGAACGCATTCTGCGCGGTGATATCGATATCATCGCTCTTGATCAGCGTACGGTTGTCTTTGTCGAAGTACGTTCTAAAACGAGCACCGAACGTGGGCATCCTGCTGAAACAATCGATACACGGAAAAAACAACGTATTTGTACTTTAGCAAATGCCTATATAAAGCAGCATCGGCTTGAAGTTTATTCTTTTCGGCTTGATGTCGTTACGGTTCTATTCTCAAATTCCGTACAGGTTCAAAACCGTTGGTTCTTTTGGCATTCCGGCGGTTCACCAACCATTGAGCATTTTCAGAATGCCTTCGAAAGTGACGCCTAGAGCTGTTCTTTCGCCGAAAGAAGGTCACTTATTTCATCTGCTGTAGTAAACACTCTCAAACTGTCACTGGGCACAGCGTGTGCAAGAATCTTGAGGGCGGATTCGACTTTTTGCTTGGACCTTCTGCTAGGAACACGACGAATCGCAACACCTGCTATCTGAGTTCGACGCTGCTGGGCTACTTTTGCATAGACCTCAGGATCTCGCTCTCCAGAGTCACCAACAAGAATAAATTTTCGATCTGGGAAGTTATCTAGTATTTCAATGATTACATCCTGTTTTGATTTTTTTGAAGAACGCATTCTCCCAAGTGGTGTTGAATCCTTTAAACGGAAAAGCTTCAGATGCATTGATCCATCTGGTAGGCCTGCAGAATGAAAAAAATCATTGAGTGGTTTCGTGAGTTGCCAAGGACTGGCTGATACATAATGAAAGGCTGCTCCAGACAATGACCATCGTTTATAGAGATCAACCATGTCCGGAATTGGTACAAATTCTCGCAAGAGAGTATTTGCCAAGAGTTCTCGACGATCTGCAACATTTGTAAATTTGACCGTATCGTCAATATCAGAAATAATCGAGATACCACTCGGATGGATCAATTGAACGGCGCCTGAAGTGGTCACGGGCCTGGAGTCTAGGTCTTCGTCCACCGATTCAAAACAAAGTTTTTGCCCATACGGTGTCTCTACTACGCTTTCAGACACCGCTTGTGCATCGAGGTCAAGATTGGTTTCAAAGTGACCAGTTCGCTTTGAGATACCAACATCTATTATTTTTCCCCCAAGCGTAATTTGAACGGACTGTCCTGATATTCGCTGAAACAGAAATGTCTCTGAACGGGCTTGAAAAATTGGTGATCGAAGTTGCCCTTCATCGAGTTTTAAAAGCCTCTTCACAACTGCGTAGGCCACCGTTCGCCGACGACTAGCCACAGGAAGGGGCTGCGTGACCATGCCGTGAATATTGACCCGCCAGACGCCTGTGGCCTCGATCCACTGGGCATAGGTTGGGAAGAAAGTGATCATGTTTGGATGAAACTGGGGCCAACGAGCGACGGAATACCGAGTGAAACCTTGCAATGGCCGCTTCCTGTATTCTAATACGATTTTGGCTGTGGCTACACGGCCTCGGCGAAATGGTACCGAAAATAACGAACAATCCGAAAGATACAGTGGAGACTAATTAATGGGAGTGAAGAAGTCAGGTAAAGGGCGACGAAAACTCGGGCAAAAGAAACGACGTATGCGGGCGAAAATTCGTCATCGTAAGGGCTAAAAATAACAGCAAGAGCAATCTTGCACTGGCTCCGGCAAAATTTATTCTCACTTTTCTTGCCCCGTCCGTGGTGTGTTGTAGTGTTGCTAGGCTTCTCAGAAGTGCTGAGGGCTAGTCTCTATCCACTATAATGGCGGTCCTTGTAGGTCCGCCTTGCCACAGGGAGTAAGGATCAATGTCAAGGACGCCGTGGATCTATCGAGCCATCGCGTGCGTGTCAGTTGTGCTGGCCGCCGCAGGGCTTACTGGCTGCAAAAGCCTTCAGGAACGTTATATAAAATTTGAAGTCTGGAAGTACGAACGATGCTTTGGTCATCTGCCACCGGGCTTCACACCCAACGGTGCGATTCCGCCTCAAGTTGCTGCACCGGCTACCATGCGACCATGTAGCGCACCTGGATGCCAACCGTGTGCACCAGTCAATACATGCAATAATTGTGGCAATGGTGTCCCACTTGCTGGAGGTAGCATGGTTCCTGGCACCGTTGGTTCACCACAGACCATACGAGCTAGTAAGCCTGTTGTTATTTCCGATGAGGTAGTCTTGCCTTAGGAAAGAGAAGTACCTGCTTCTAAACCCTCAACATTATTCTGTGTTGGTGGAAGCTGGGTTCGAATTTCTTAAGCCAAAGTCTCTGATTCTGCGGGAAATACTTTGGACTCAACATCTTGTCGCCAAGAGGTTACGGCATCCAAAATAGTTCCCTTCGTATCAGCATAAGACCTGACAAATCGAGGGATACGATCAACAGAGAGACCGATTAAGTCGTGCATGACTAGAACTTGACCATCACAGTCAGGGCCTGCTCCGATTCCTATCGTTGGTATTTGTATTGCAGCCGTTATCTCTGCTGCTAGCTTTGATGGCACGCATTCCAAAACAACACCGCAGGCACCTGCTGCTGCTGCTGCCGTTGCGTCAGCGAGAAGTTGTTCTCGGTCCCTTTGGATGCGATATCCGCCGAGTTGATGCACCGCCTGCGGACGAAGCCCTACATGGGCCATTACTGGAACACCAGCCTCGACTATTCCTGCTATGACGTCTTTTTGGCCTGATGTTCCTTCAAGCTTAATTGCCTGACAACCTGTTTCCTGCAGAATTCTTGCCGCAGATTCAATTGCCTTCCCCACGCCCAAATGCTGTAAGGGAAATGGGAGGTCAACGAACACCATAGCACGTTGAACTGCACGAGAAACAATTTCTCCATGATAAATCATCTGTTCGATCGTGGCCGAAAGTGTTGTTTCTCGACCAGCTATGACCATCGCGAGACTGTCACCGACGAGAACGCAGTCGACGCCCGCGGAATCTGCAAGACAACCCGACCACCAGTCATAGGCAGTAACCATACTTATCGGTCGACCACTCTGCTTAGCACGAGCTAAGTCACGAATCGTTAGGGAACGAGATTCGTTATCTTGGTCTTGCATGAAGTTAACGATCCAAAAAGTTTTTAGGAGTGTTCTATTTTCACTGTAATGATTTTTGTTTAGTTCAATCTTTCACTTATCAAATATCGTTTAAGAAATCATCAATATCTTCATCCGATAAAGACCCTGTAGATTCTTGAGACGTATTTTTATCATTTAGAAAATCGTCGTCATCAGCATCGATCTCTTCGTCGGCCTCCAAAAAGAGATCATCATCGAGGGATTCCACTTCAATTGGTTCCTCCTTGCTTGGACGTGAAACCGACTCAGCAAATGCTTCGACTGTTTCTCCTTCAGGTTCTGCTTCAAGGAAATCAATCGCTTCTTCAAATGAGTCCTCAACTGCTTGTGTAGCAGGACCGTCATTTGGTGCATTATAATTGACTCGAAAAGCAAGGTCTCCCAATTGAATCACACTCCCCGAACGGACAGGAACCTTTGTTTTGCTAGGCAGCATCGTACCTTTTACCATTGTTCCATTTGTTGAGCCGAGATCACGGATAAAGACGGATCCTTTCGCCTCCAATAGTTCGCAATGCCGACGACTAATTTGTCCGTGAGGAATTCGAAATGAAGCCTGCTGCCCTCGACCGATGACAATTGGAAGATCCACATCGTACTTTTTACTGCCAGACTTTCCTGTTTTAAAGACGAGTTGCAACTTCATTTGGCATTCCGAAATCGGGCCCATACAGGATCAGAGCCTGACGGGATACGAGGGTTTCGTTGTGTGCTGAGTTTCGATGGTAGCGGCAACTGTGGCAGTTTTCTCGCCAGAGGTGCCAAAACTTCGATTATCCACTCTGAGTCCGATTTTCCAAATGCCCTATAGCTGAGTTTTCAGTTTCGGTAGAAATCACGCCGGGAACGCGGGGTATGACCTTGCGACAGGCGCTCTATACCCTATAATCACGGGGTTTTCAGGGGTTAGTGGCTGTAAACATTGCCTACTACCTTCGAAAAGATCAAAGATGCGGGTGTAGCTCAGTTGGTAGAGCACCACGTTGCCAACGTGGTTGTCGTGGGTTCGAATCCCATCACCCGCTCTCCTCTGTGGAATGGTTGCCTGTTGAAGTGGGCTCCAAACCACTGAATTGGGGTAATACCCCGCATGAATACAAACACGAGCACGTACTTTATCTCTCACACTTTTTTTCACAGGACAAAGATGTCAGACGATTCAACAGCCCTTGCCGAGCCTCAGCTACTCAAAATCGATGTGACTGTAGAGGAAACTTCTACGTGTCAAAGAAAAGTGAAGGTTTCTGTTCCTCGAGAAGAAATTGACCGGTATTACGAAGAAGCTGTTGGTGATCTCATGCCAACAGCTCTTTTGCCTGGCTTCCGTCCCGGAAGAGCACCACGCAAACTTGTAGGTAGCAAGTTTAAAACAGAATTAAACGATCAAATCCGATCCAAACTTCTGAATGACGCTCTCGCACGTGTGAATGAACAGGAAAATCTTGCACCAATCAGTGAGCCTGACCTCGATGTTGCGGCTGTCATTCTGCCAGATGATGGACCAATGACCTTCGAATTTTCTATCGAAGTACGCCCTGAATTTGAAATGCCTGAGTGGAAAGAGCTCTCTATCAAACGACCAAATCGAGAAATTTCTGATGCCGACGTCGAAGAAGCTGTTGGCAATCTCCTGCGAGAGCGAGGTCGACTTGTTCCAGCAAAGGGGTCTCCCAAACCAGGAGATCTCATGGTCGCAAATCTAAAATGCACTGATGACGACGGCAAGGTGCTTTCCCATGCAGAAGAGATGGAAATCGTTGTCCGCCCAAAACTTTCTCTTGCCGATGCAGAACTAGATGGTTTCGACAAACTTGTTTCTCAATTGAAGCCTGGTGAGAAAGTTGCGTCTGAAATATCGATTTCCGAGGAAGCCGCTGTTGAAAGTCTTCGTGGAAAAACCGTCACGTTGGAAATTGAACTTCTTGATGTCAAACGATTTGAAATGCCGGAAGTAACTCCATCACTGCTTACAGAGTTAGGTGATTTTGAGTCTGCTGACGATCTGGGTGAGGCAGTACGGAAACAGCTGCACAACCAGCTCGAATGGCATCAAAGGAAACAGGTTCGGCAACAGGTTTCGGCATCCCTAACAGCGTCGGCTAGTTGGGAACTTCCTCCTGAATTATTGCGTCGCCAGAGCCAGCGAGAACTGGAGCGGTCAATTCTAGAACTTCGTCGGAGTGGTTTCGATGATGACTCGATCCGTCGATATGTCAACGAACTTCGCCAGTCTGTAATGGCAAGTACAGCACGATCATTGAAAGAACATTTTATCTTGGAAAAGATTGCAGAGGCTGAGAATGTCTCTGATACTGCTGCCGACTATGAAGCGGAAATTAAAGCTATCGCTTCTCAATCAGGCGAATCACCACGGCGTGTTCGTGCCAGTCTTGAGCGAAGGGGTCTTATGGATGTGCTTCGAAATCAAATTATTGAACGCAAAACCATTGACCTAGTTACTTCGCAGGCCAAATTCCAAGACATGCCTTTTGAATTTCCGAAACCGGATGCTGAGGCTATTGACCACGCCGTTTGTGGAGTTGCTGCCGGCGAAGATGAAATTCCAACCACTCCACTTGCTCATGAAGATTCATCTTCATAGTTTTTCAGTTATTCTTTCTGATTCATTCATTCGCACTTCTGAAAGTTGCTCATGCCTGCCCAAAGGTTTCCATTACCATCGTCAAATGCCCCGATTGATCCAAGTGCTGCCAGCGCTTATAGAGACTACCAACGGCAGCGACAGATGACACTTGGTGATCTTCTGTTGGAAAACAGGATCATTCTTTTACAGGGTGAAATCTATGATGGAAATGCAAATGAGCTTGTCATGAAATTGCTCTATCTGCAGAGTGAAAATCGTCGAAAAGATATCCATTTTTACATTAATTCGCCTGGTGGCAGTGTGACTGCGACAATGGCAATTTATGACACAATGCAGATACTTTCATGTCCGGTAGCTACTTATTGTGTTGGTCTTGCTGCCAGTGGTGGTGCCGTATTGCTTGCCGGAGGTGCCTCCGGCAAACGATTTTCTTTGCCCCATGCCAAAGTAATGATCCATCAGCCATATGGACAAGTTGGTGGACAAGTAAGTGATATTGAAATTCAAGCTGATGAAATAATTAAAACTCGTGCCGTTCTCAATGAAATTCTTGCTTCTCATACTGGTCAACCAATTGAACGAATAGCTCAAGACACAGACCGAGACAGATATCTCACGGCGACGGAGGCCAAAGACTATGGTCTCGTTGATGACATTCTCACCAAACCCCCTGGAGAAGAAGAAAAGGACGTCGACTAGGCATCTTTCTCTTTCTTTCATCTTTTTCCTGAATAACCGGAATCATTTAAATGCCCCTGATCCCTTATGTTGTTGAAAAAAGTGGCCGCGAAGAGCGGGCAATGGACATTTACAGCCGGCTACTGAAAGACCGCATCATATTCCTTGGCTCTCAGGTAAATGATGAAATGGCGAATGCCATTGTCGCGCAGATGCTCTTTCTTCAGACTGACGATCCAAAGAGTGATATCCATCTCTACATCAATTCACCAGGAGGAAGTGTCACGGCTGGGCTGGCAATTTACGACACAATGCAATTTGTGAGTTGTGATGTTGCAACATATTGCATAGGTCAGGCTGCATCCATGGGAGCTTTACTTTTAACTGCTGGAACGGCCGGGAAGCGGAAGGCTCTCCCAAATGCTCGAATTATGATTCATCAACCACTCGCTGGCATGGAAGGTACCGCAGAAGAAATCATGATTCATGCCAATGAATTTCGAAATATCAAAAGTAAATTGAATAAAATTTTGCTGAAACATACTGGTCAGCCTCTTGAGAAAATCGAGGAGGATACCGATCGTGATCGATTTATGTCAGCAGACGAAGCATGTGAATATCATCTTATTGATGAGGTGATAGAGCAAATTCCCACGGGCTAATAGTCCTTCACGGTGCGTGAGGCGCAAGGAGGCGCGTCATGAAAAAAACTTTATCTCAATTGGTGACAGCCTGCCCATATTCGGTGGCATTACTCATGTGCCCGATAGTATTGATTTGTGGCTGTAAGAGTGATGTTCATCATCAACTTCTTGAGCGAGAATTGCGACTCCAGGAAGATCAGATTTACTGCCTGCAAGACAAGTTGCAGACACAGTACTATGAACTCGACACGCTGACGGATGAGAATGCATCACTTCGTAAGCAACTTGGGATTGTTGATGACTCTTCATCGAACACCAGGGTACCATCTCCGACATCCGCTCAACCACTCCTTGTGCCTCCACAAGTTGATGTACCGAGCTTTGATGGAGGTGGTAGTAACTCGAACAGTAGTGGTCCAGTTTTTGGAGCAGATTCTCCCTCCACATCAGGAAGTCAGAAGAGCTCAAACAATCTTCCTAATCCCAGTGGAGATATGGCACCTCCTACCCTCGAAGGCGTTCCACCGCTGCCACAGGATTCGGGCAAGCGTGGTGCATCTCGACCTATTCGTCAACTCTCTTTTGCCGAAAGTGTTGGTCACCAATCAGATCTAACGCACCTAGTCATTAATCATGAAAAAACGGTGTGTTATGACGCCGATGGTGATGGCTTTCCCGAGGGTGTAACGCTTGTCGTTGAACCACGTGATGCTGATGAACGTCTTGTCACAACTGCCGGTGACATTTACGTGGCTGCATATGAACCAACGGCAACGGCACAAGAGGCTCGTTTAGGGCGGCAGTTTGCAGAATGGACAATCCCTGCAGCCGAAGCTCACCAGCACTTTAGGCGTACATCCAGAGCCCGTGGGCTTCATTTCGTACTGCCGTGGCCAACCACAGCACCGGAGACAACTCCTATTCGGATCGCAGTCCAGCTGACTCAATTCGATGGCTCAACAATTGAAACGGAAGCTATTGCTCAACTTGACTCTGCTTCTGGAAAAAGCCAATAAAAACGGCCGGTCTCTTAGAAAAAAAGGCCGGCCGCTTTTTGAATAATTTTTAAACGAGATTTTTTACTCAAAGCCCTTTTGATTCCAAGAAATTGAGTAAGTCGGCAACACGGTTCGAATAACCCCACTCGTTGTCGTACCAGCTAACGACTTTCACAAGATTTCCAAGGCCTATGGTGTCGACAGCAGAGAAAATTGAGCTGTGCGGATCTCCTCGTAGATCTGTTGAAACCAACTGCTGTTCAGAATATCTCAGAATTCCCTTTAATGGACCTTCTGCAGCTGTCTTCATGGCAGCATTGATTTCTTCTGGGGATGCCTCCTTGTCCAACGTTGCAGTAAAGTCAACGACGCTCACAGTTGGCACCGGCACACGAAACGCCATGCCGGTAAACTTGCCTTGTAGTTCAGGTATGACAAGACCGACTGCCTTCGCAGCACCCGTTCCTGCTGGCACAATGTTCAAAGCAGCCGCTCGTGCATCACGCAGATTGCCCGCAGCTGTATCGACTGTTTTCTGAGAGTTTGTATACGCGTGGACCGTAGTGAGCAAACCTCGATCAATACCAAACTTCTCATGAAGAATCTTTGCTACGGGGGCAAGACCGTTCGTAGTACAGGAAGCATTCGATATGACATGATGCTTTGATGGGTCATACATCTCATCATTGACACCAAGCACGATCGTGAGATCTTCATTTTTTGCTGGAGCCGAAATCACCACCTTTTTTACACTGTCTCGCTTGTGGGCGACCGCCTTGGTTGCGTCAGTGAAAAAACCCGTGCTTTCAACAACAATATCGACATTCTCTGACCCCCATGGAATCGATCCCGGATCGCGCTCTGCAAAAACCTTTATCGTTCTACCATCAACAACGAGATCATTCCCATCAGTTCCTACTGTCCCCTTGAATGGACCGTAGTTTGAATCTAGCTCGAGAAGATGAGCATTCGTCTTGGCGTCTGTAAGATCATTGAGGGCAACGATCTGCACTTCACCATCAAGGCCAAATTTTTCATATATCGCTCGAAATGTGAGACGTCCGATACGACCAAAACCATTAATGCCAACACGAATGGACACAGCAAAACTCCTATAACGAGTCGTCAGATCGGCAGTTGTCAGAGTGCCTTCGGGCACAGCCACCGTAAAGTTTCTCCGGCAGGACTATACACGCGCACCAACTCCTTCTCAATCACCCACAGGTTTTGGCGGGTCACTACACCAATCAAAAGTTTTTGCCGTCAAATTCTTGAGAAATCGCGTTCATCGTCTATCCTCATCTGTCCAGGAGTTGGCGAAAAGGAGTTTTTCTCCACAGAAAGGCCGCCGCGAAAAACTCCTTTTGACACCACCTCGTGTTCCAGCGATTCTTTGTCCATGAAACAAACACATTTAACGACCCAAAGTCAGGTTGAGAAGTCAGCTGTTCTTGAACTGCAAGATGTAAAAAAATCTTTTTCTGTTCCGGGTGGTGATCCTCTGCTCATTCTTGACGTACCATTTTTCCAAATCGCCGCAGGTGAACTTGTTGCACTTGAAGGCCAAAGTGGGTCTGGCAAGTCCACACTTTTAAATGTTGTTTCTGGCATTTTACGTCCCGATAGTGGCCAGGTCCTGATAGGTGGTCTGAATATCGTCAAACTAGCTGAGCCACAGCGAGATCGGCTGCGAGCGGATCGAATTGGTCTTGTATTTCAACAATTTAACTTGCTTCCTGGATTCACCGCTCTTGAGAACGTACTGGTTGCAATGAGCTTTGGATCACAAGCATCGAACAAGGGAAGGGCTGAGTCACTCCTTGAAGCCGTTGGTCTGGCGGACCGTTTCCATCATAAGCCAGCAGCTCTGAGCATTGGCCAACAACAACGTGTTGCAGTCGCGCGCGCACTGGCAAATCGGCCACGAGTTCTTCTTGCCGATGAGCCCACCGCAAGTATTGATCCTTCCCATCAACAACAGGTGATCGATCTCCTCCAGACGACATGCCGAGAAGAAGACGTCGCCCTCTTGGTTGTCACCCATGCACCCGAAGTGGCAGAGCAGTTTCCAGTACGCCATCGTTTGGAAGATTTTAATCGGGCTGCGGCAGTTCATCCAACAACAAGCGGAGTGTATTGATGAGTTTGCTTGGCATTGCATGGAGAAACATTAAACAGCGGGCACTTCCGAGTGGCCTCACTGCATTATCGATGTCTCTTGGTGTTGCGCTCGTTGTGGCAACCTTGATTACAGGTGGTGTTGTCAAGCAAGCCTTCGAGTCTGGTGCAGGCTTGGGGTACAACATGATCATTGGTGCAAAAGGGAGCCCATTACAACTTGTGCTCAATAGTGTTTATCTGATTAGCAAGCCGATTGAGAATATTTCGTGGGCTACATATGCAGAATTTTTGCCCGCTCATGACCGTACTGATGGAAAAGATGGGACATGGGCAGCGAGTACCCAGACTGCTGTTCCAATCTGCATGGGTGATTACTTTCGTGGCCACCGAGTAGTTGGCACAAATTCTACTTATTTTGATCGACTCACTCGTGGCAATGGTGAGCCTTTTGAGTTTTCTTCAGGAATAAACTTTCACGATGAGGATCTCTACAGTGCTGTTTTAGGAAGCCAGGTCGCACGTACGCTCAACCTAAAAGTTGGTGATAAGATTGCACCAACACATGGTGCTGATGATGGCAAGGTCCATGATCCATTTCAAATCACTGGAATTCTTTCCAGAACTGACACTCCCATTGATCGTGGTGTGTTTGTCAACATGGAAGGTTTTTATCTGCAAGACGGACATGCCAAGCCGATTGATTCAAGTGAAAACGCTGAGAAAACCGAACCCACTAATGATGACTCACCCGGTAAAGGTCTTCTTCCATTCAATCAACGAGAGGTTACTGCCATTTTGCTTGAGACAGCTGCTCTTCCTGGACTCCCAGCAGAACTCACAGCAATGGGACTCCGAAATGCAATCAACGAGGGTCGCGATGCGCAGGCTGCACTTCCAATTGCTGAGATTCGTGTACTCCTTGATCTTTTCGTTACACCTCTTGAGTTACTGCTGCTATTGGTCACTACTCTTGTCGTGATTGTTTCTGCAATTGGCATCCTCGTGAGTATGGTTGGTTCATCTCTTGAACGGAGCCGGGACGTGGCAATCATGAGGGCGTTGGGCGCTCGTCGCAGCGTTGTTCTGGCAACAGTACTCATTGAAGCTATTCTCCTTGCTGTTGGAGGAGGAATCATCGGATTGCTCCTCGGGCACGGCACAGTCGGACTCATTGGGCCCTGGATAGCAACGAATGCAGGTGTTACAGCCGGATTTTTATCGTACACGACGGCTGAACTGCTCCTTGTCCCTTTTCTCATCGTACTCGCGATTCTAGCGGCATTATTACCAGCTGTGGCTGCCTATCGCACCGACGTTGCCCGATGGCTTGGTTAAGGCAAAAACGTAGAAAAGCGAGCATTCTTCTCTACCTTGATTCGGCATCACGATGTGTCTTATATACTAAGGTTATGCGAATTCCTGTCTCCTCTTTTGCTCGAATCTCTATTCTGATGCTTGCCATCAGTTTATTAGTTATTGTTGCAGTAGAGCGATCTCTTGCCTGTCCTTTTTGTGCTGCCGTCTCCTTAACTTTCTCTCAGGAAATCAAGCAAAGCGAAGCTGCAGTCATTGCACGCTTGGTTGAGCCACCTCCTGCATCTGCTCTGGGACCCAATGCTGAGGGTCCACTACCACAGGCAAAATTCGAAGTGGTCGATGTTCTCAAAGGAGAGGACCTTCTGCGGTCAACTAATTTACTTGATGCGGAAACTTTGATTGATGCAATTATGCTTGAGGCGACCACCCCCGGGGATCTTTATCTGATCATGGGAATTGAGCCGCCTGAATTCATTTGGTCGAATCCAATTGCCATCAATGAGCGCGCTGTTACGTATCTTAAGGACCTCGATGAACTCCCTGAATCTGGTCCGGATCGTCTTGCTTTTTTTCAACAATATCTCGAAGACAAAGATGATGTGCTTGCTCGGGACGCATATGACGAATTTGCAATAGCTCCATATGACGATGTGCGTGGCCTTGAGAATAGAATGGATCCGACTGCACTACTCAACTGGATAGAGACGCCAAATATTCCATCAAACAGGCGTCGTTTGTACGCCACGATGTTGGGTATATGTGGAACACCCGCTGATGCATCTGAAATAGAGAAAATTCTTCTTGGTGAAGACCTCGGTGAGGATGCCTCTGATCTGAGAAGTGGATTAGATGCGTTGATTGCCTGCTATGTTGTGCTCGTTGGACCAACCGGTCTCGATCTCATTGATAAACTTTTTCTTGATCGTAGTTCACGGGATATTCCATTCACAGAAACGTATGCCGCGGTTATGGCACTTCGTTTCCTTGGTGAAGAATCAGAAACAATTCCACGTGAACGTGTCCTCGAATCTCTACGCTTATTGCTCAATGAACCAAAACTTGCAGACCTTGTCATTGCTGATCTCGCTCGCTGGCAAGATTGGTCTGTGATAGAAAAGTTGACAGCCATCTACGTGGACGCCACGCCCGAAAACATTTTTGTGCGTGAACCCATCGTAAACTACATGAAAGCGTGTCCGCTTCCTGAGGCGGCACGTGCTCTTGTGAAAATGCGTGAAATAGATCCTGAAGCCGTCCGCAGAGCAGCCACGTTAGCTGGTCTTGCTGGTCTCACAACAGTCACTGAAGAAGACCCTTCTACGGAGCAACCTTCCACCGCGCCAGTACGTGTTGCTGATGTTGTTGCAGATGATGTCACTTCAGATCGCTCAATGGTTGTAAGCACGGGCTCACAGCCAGTGGCAAAAAAGTCTCAGCCCGGTGATCGTCCAATTCTTCATTCTGAGGATGAGTCAGCTACAAAATCTCTGCTACGGTGGGGCTTTTGGCTCGCTCTTGTTGCGATTGCAGCTTTTCTATCTCGCTATCTTCTTCAGCCAGGAAAACGGGACGCTGCTGGCTAGAAAACTCCAGTTGCGATACGGCAGTCATGAAAAAAGGACTTTTTGATACTCCTCCAAAAGCTACTCAACGTCGTTCTGAAAATAATGAGGATCATGCCTACAAAGCTTTGGCTGGAACATCAATTGCTGCGGCTACCCTTGCATTTCTGTCACCACTCGCTTTTGTTGACTGGTGGCTGCTCGCTGTACCTACAGTTGGTTTTTTTCTAGGTCTCGTTGCCTTACGAGACATTATCAAACGGCCTGATATCTTCACTGGTAAGCGGCTCGCCAAAACAGCTACTATTTTTTCATTGATTTGCCTTGTTGGTGGAACGTTATATTTGTCATGGATATATGCTGCTGAACTGCCTGAAGGGTTCGAGAGAATTCATTATGGCATGTTGGAACCCGCTGAGGGTTCTCCAGCTACTTCAATACCCGATTCCGCACGCGCTATAAATGGTCATAACGTACTCATCAAAGGCTATATGTATCCTGGGAAAAAACAATTTGGAATTCGTCAATTTTTACTTGTACGAGATCAAGGAGATTGCTGCTTTGGAGGTAATCCAAAAATTACTGACCGTGTTCTTGTCCACCTTCGAGATGAAAAGGGCATGTCGTTTAGTTCTCGTCAGAAAAAACTTGCTGGCACATTCACCGTTCGTCCAACTGTTGGCCAGGATGGTATTGAGGGGGGAGTCCTTTATCATCTTGAGGAGGCATTTCCTCGCTAAAAGTTTTGTCGCTTGCCTCGCTCTTTCATTTTTTTCAGGCTGTGGTCAAGATACGAAAGCACCGCTTTCTTTTGATGAAAAAGATCTACCAGAGACTCAAGAACCTCAGTCACAGCAAAGACAGAGAATCAATCGAAACGGTATTCGTGAGATATCTTTTGACGATATTGTCTTCGAGATGGAAGAAGACACGCCTTTTTCCCAAGAACTCTTACCAGAGCGAGTCACCTCTTTAGTAGGACAGCAGATTCGGATTCGTGGTTATATTCTTCCGAGTTTTCAACAGACTGGCTTAACCCAGTTTGTCTTGGTTCGAGATAATATGGAATGCTGTTTTGGCCCTGGCGCAGCGTTATACGATTGTGTCGTTGTCAAAATGCTTTCCGGCAGAACAGCCGAGTTTTCTATTCGTCCTGTAGCTGTTACCGGAACCTTTGGTGTCAAGGAATTAAAAGGCCCAGACGGCAACCATCTTGCCGTTTACTCGCTCATCGGAGAATCTGTTCGATGATCGGCTTGAAGAATGTCATGTTGTCGATGGTGTGGATACTTTCAGATACTGTACTTCGTAGCGTAAGCTCGACTCTCTTCTTACTCTCAACTCTCACTTCGATAAGCTCAGCATGTCCATTTTGTGGCCCTGTTGAAACACCACTCTCCTATAGTATCGCTCGATCAAGTGACGTTGCCATTGGTGAATCTCTCTCAGAGGCAGTTGCTAACAGGCAAGGCCAACGACGTCAGTCCTTTTCTCTTCTGTCGAGAATAGTTCCCACATCTTCAGGGAAAAAAATAATCTCCGTAGAGTCTGTGATGCCCCCTGTAGAGGCTGCTGTTGAAACAACTTTTTCTGGAACTGCTTTACTTTTTAATCTTCCTGCGGTTGGCTGGACAGCGATTGCTGCCGATGAAATGTTTATTGGCTACATACTCCAAATACCTCCGTTGAAAAAACAGATTTTCAAAGATAAAAATCGTCTGGAATGGTTTGCACGATGGCTTGACCATCCCAATCATGCTATTTCGAAAGATGCCTATGCCGAATTTGCCCTCGCTCCATTTCAAGAAGTACGAGACTCTGCTCATGCCTTTTCTCCGGCAGAGGTCATCGATCACCTGCGCGACCTGTCTCTTCAACAGCAGAGGCGTGGATTTTATGGAATGGTAGCTGGTGTACTGGCTCGTCAATCACCCAAAGAGTCTCAGACAGCGTGCATAAATGCGCTTCTTCGTGAAATTACGGAACACCAATCAAATGATTTTCAGGCCGGTCTCGATGGCATTATGGCAGGACTCTTTATTGCTTTAGGAGAACAGGCTTTACCGGTTTTAAAACGTCAGGGTCTTTTTGAGAATACGGCAAGCCCTGTCGATCAGCGACATCTCCTCCAAGCATTACGTTTTTGCTGGGAATATCCATCTGACACTGTTCCTCGAACAGAAGTCATCTTAATCACCCGGGAACTCCTCCCTGTGCCGCACCTCACACGTGAGGTGATTGTTGACTTATCACGGTACCAGGATTGGAACTTTCGTAACCAGATCGTTGCGATGTGGGATACTCTTGGTGGTGAAGATCCACTTATTCGGCCAGCTATTGTTGGGTATCTCTTGGCATGCCCGTCAGAAAAAAGTGCTTCTCTGCTCGCTCAGCTCAGGGAGAAAAATATCGAGCTGTTCGAAAAAGCTCAACAAGCGGCGGCGATACCCTTTCCTGCTGCTGCACCTTAGTGCTTCTTCAATCGTACGTCGAACGATTAAAAATCATGACCGAAGCTGTGAGATAGACATCCAGTTTTTACTGCAGTTGCGTCTCAGCAGCAGAGTCCGGATTTATAACTGCAGTAGCCGCTGGCGTCACTGGCTCTTGCCAACCGGTTGTGACAATATCCGCATCTCTCTGTTGCAATCGCTTTGTCTCGTCTGCGGTTGAAATCGAATCGATAGCTGATTTCTTTGTCCCTTGAAGTGACGACAGGTTTATCTCTTCACCTGGGAAGCCTTGTGCTGCAGATGGGAAACTTGGTGTATCGTTTGGTATTGGTGTTGGGAGTTCTTCAGCATTGAAATCTGATGGCAACGTCGCTGGTAATTCACGCGTCGCAGGGTCACGTGGAGGCATCTGCTGTGCTCGGGCTGCAGCACCAACTGCATCGAATTGTTGTGTTATTGGGCCACGACTAAATACTCCGGGACGAGAATGGCCGTAATCTAGATAAAGACTGGCGTCTCGCTGGCGTGCTCTTCTATGGGCATCAAAATAGGCTTTTCCTGGCCATGGTCCTTCCGAGAGAAAGACACCGTTATATTCAAGCAATGATCCCTTACGGAAATGGAACTGAGCAATTGATCGGTTGTAATCAACAAGCGATCGGAAATAAGCGCTTTCTGCCTGAGCCCTTCTTCGTTGGGCATCAAGCAACTGATCAAAGGTTGTTGTACCGGCATCATAAGCGGCTTGTACTGCTTCAACCTGTCGCTCAGCTGCTACACGTCGATTAAAGTTTGTCTGTGCAAGGGCAAAGTTGGTGTCAATATTTCGTATTGCTTCAACCAGTGCATGTGAGACTTCAAGCTCCTCATCTTGAAGTTGAGCACGGGTCTTTGCCAATTGCAGTTGGTGATGCCTCACAGTCGCCAGTTCTCGACGAAAACCGAGTGGCATCAAGAATTGGGCACCTGCCTGCCATTCTTGAAATTCTCCATGAAAAAGTGTGGCATAGGCATTTGTTCCCTCGAGGGGATCTGCTCCGTTTGCACCGTACGCATTGTTACCGCCAAGTAAATCATTACCCATACCCAGAAATCGCCATCTTCCAACAAGATCGAGGCGGGGCAGGATGAGATTTTTCGCTGCTGTCAGCTCAAGTTCTCGCTGCTTGATTCTCCATTTTTGGCGACGAAGTTCAGCTGAGCGAGAAAGTGCTTCGACAAGAGATTGCTGCCAATCAAATGTAACTCTCGCAGTTGTTGGCTCATCAGCCGGTCGTATCAATCGGCCATCTGAGGATGATATCCCCATCATATATCGCAGTCTATTCTCGGCACTAAACACTGAATTGAGTGCCTGCTCGACTTCACTACGAAAGAAGAAGTATTGTTCTCGAGCCTG
>WLWI01001868.1_pt1 | contig 18194 bp, 11 predicted proteins | sample 6701501 | NCBI WGS metagenome assembly WLWI01 (sample SAMN12718690, study PRJNA515312) | sponge metagenome | isolation source: marine sponge | host: Mycale hentscheli | place: New Zealand: South Island, Marlborough, Capsize Point | collected 2014-11-01
GATATAGCGCAAGTTCAATCTTAGATTAATTCCTGAATGAACCCCTGATCAAACACTGATTACCTTCTAAATCACAGTTTTTCAGACAGATATTGGAACTCTTTTGTGCTTATATATGACAATAATAGCACTCTAGAGAATGTTAATTGTATATATATATATATACTCTAAATATATACAACAATTTACAGATGCACATGGATAAACTAAACGTGCAGTTATCCCACAAGTCCTGTTTAATTAAGTGGAATTAAACAGTGAAAATTACAGGCAATTAGAATTTCTTTACTCACTGCCCACATGAATATTTGGAAATAATTGGCCATCAAAACCAGAGCATTCAATTGTAACTGTAGTAAAGCATATTTTGCCACCCATTCATTTCAAGTTAGACCTTACGCTATGAAATATGTAGCAGAGTAATATAGATTGAGGAAGCTAGCTTCATTTTGTGGTGGGAAATTTATGGGGAGAACATTTTCTCTGAGGGTGGGTGGGGTGAACTCTGTTTAGGGGAAGAAAATTCAGCTAAGGGAAAAGTCGTATATCAAACAGATTCATTTAGGGGGGACCACAGTGCTTGCCCCTTTTAAGTCACTTCGTCACCCCATTAAAATATTTTAAAAATTTTGTAAGCTAAAAGCAAAGTGATAAAGTGAATATTATAATTATATGTGTGAACGTTGTGACCCCCCTTGAGATAGCGCAAGTTCAATCTTAGATTAATTCCTGAATGAACCCCTGATCAAACACTGATTACGTTCAAAATCACAGTTTTTGAGACAAATATTGGAACTCTTTTGTGCTTATAATATATGACAATAATAACACTCTAGAGAATGTTAATTGTATTTATTTATTATTTAATTATCTAGGGATTCATACAGGATTATTTTGCCTCAATTATGACTTATCATAATGAATGTACTACAAAACCATTAGCTATGTACATTATGTATATTAACCCTTTCACCGCTGTATGGCAGTTTAAAGTAACATCTCGAGAAAATCATTGTTCATTCTTGTCTGCATTGCCTCACTGGAATGCTAAAGCTTCCAGAAGTTAGCTCAATGGTTAGTTAGTGAATCTTGAACGCCTTGTGCCAGTGTCTCTACGGCTATAGTGCAAACATTGAGGTAGGTCCTCATTCGATATGTATTACGAGTATTTTGTGAGAATTTAAAATCTGAAGTAAGCACATGGGATAGCTTTGTCCAAGTGGTGTCATCCCTTCATGGATGCTCTGTTCAGTTCATTGAAACAAAAAAAAATACTAATAAAGAAAAGAAGGAAGTTGTAATGGCAAATCAAGACTTCATGGAGGTTGATTCAATGCAAGATAGCACCATCAAATTGAGGATGCTAGAGTATCAGCTTAGTTCAAAAATTGTGAAAGATTCAGTTGATGGAGAAACTCTCACAAGAGCTCAACTAGTATTTTTAGTCATACTAAGGGAACTTTATAACACTCAAGTCAACAATTTGTCTGATCTGCTGGAATCATTTTATGTCAGTGTATCAATCAATTCAGGGGGGGCCTAAAATAAGCCAGCTAAAGACTTTATAATGACTGAATGGGAACTTTATTTTGGCCCTCCGGTAGTTAGCAGCTCTGAAAAGAAGTGATGCATTAAAACAAACAACAATTTTCAAGAGAAAAGAAAACTAAATGAACCATTTAACTGTGTACAATCATATTATTATGGTTTGGTATCTATGTATTTTATTATGTAATTTGCATGATTTTATGAATGTTCTAAGATACAGGCAATTCCAAGTTACGGGCACATCATATTCCCATGGTGCCCGGATAAGGGAGAACTTACTGTACTTCTAATTACTTTTGAAGTACTTTGAAGTTTTATAACTAGTCTCACAATTCATAATTACATTATTTAGTGAGCAGTCATCATTTATTGCTACCTGTGCTAATAATGTCATTAGCTTCTTACCAATTCCATTAAGGTATCAGGTGACCGTCACTAATATTCAGAAAAATCGACAGTTACAAGTGGAAACTATTTTCCCCCCTAATTTGACATAACAACAACAAATAATTGACTTTTGAAGGTATTCTTTCCCTGATATAACCTCAAAGTCAATGAAATGCATACTATCCTTTATTCAAGGCATCTCAGTCCAATATTCAATGCCTTGAATAAAGGATAGTATGCATTTCATTGACTTTGAGGTTATATCAGGGAAAGAATACCTTCAAAAGTCAAAATCCGTATCAGTGGTATCTAATTCTGGGAATTTCTTAATTTAGTGATTTGCTGAAGCATTTGCTAAAACAGTGAAAGGTTCAAATCAAAAATTGATTAGTCTTGCACCTAAGAATGGCTCGCTCATCTGCTAGTGATATGACAAAAGTATGTAACATTTGTAAACCCATCAAATTCATTAGCAATTAGAATATCTGATGTTTAGCCATGTATTTGATCTTGTATGAACTGATAACAAATTGTTGGAGCCATGACCACAAATATAGCTAGCCATTGGAGTCAACACTTTGAACTTTATTTAATCCAGAACTTGTTTAATGTATTTAAGACTCACTTGCAGAATAATTATCACCCACTTGATTCACGCTGTCAGATCTGCTCTCCCTCACTTGCTCAGCCTACTCAATCCTTGCAAAATTGAAAGTTGATTATTCTTATTTTATTATTCCATTGAAGTGCAGACATTTCAGTTTTTTTTAGAAAGCATACCAAATGTTGTTGTTTTTTTGTTGTCATTAGCGAATTTTTGCTTTTAATAGTATATGCAATAATAATCAACTCATTGTACAGATAACCATGATTTATAAAGAGATGTTTCAATATTTGATTAAAACTAGGCCTTGCTATGGTGAACAGTTCCAATTTAAATAATGGGAGGTATAGGGGTAGTATTGCTTTCACCTGGAATAGAGATTAGACAGGCTGATAGATGTTTTATAGTTGAAGCTGTATTTACATCCAGGAATCCTGCACAAATTAGGCTAATGAAGAGTCTTGCCATTGAGGCTCCCAGATTTACCATGAAAAATTAGCTAGTGTCTCAAATGCACAAAACTCTACTTTAAAGCCTTATTGCTGCAAATTTATATGCCACTGCTAGTTGCCCATTTCAAAATTTGTACCCAACCCATTCAACATGTTTGAGCACACTATTTTCCCTTTCTAATTGTAAGCCCAGCCAATCTTAAAGCACACAGCACCACCCTAAAATCATAGACATAGTCATTCATGTACATTATTCGAAATAGTATCACATCATACGACACTCAAATCATTACAATTCATCAACACTGTGGTCAGAATGCACTGGAAAATAGTTGAGGAATACATTAGACCAAACAGTATGACTTTGTAATAATAACAACTACAGAGAGCTGCAGATGCCATCAATTCTCTAGACCGTTTCTCCTGATTAAATTCTGGAATATTTCAGTAATGTCAATTTTTAACTACCAGCTGTGCAGTTTGTCTGCTAATAGAATTGCTAAGATGTGAAATAAATGTTTCTTGGGTTAAGTGAAATGAACAAGTAGCATGTGTAGCCATTAGTACAAAAATGACTTCATAACTTTTTTGTTCTCATCAGTATAAATTATTTCATGTTTTAATTGATAACATAGTATGAAAGATTTCCTATATACTCTTCGCTGTCAATAATCATGTAGCTGATTTATAATGTAAACAATTTTCAAATGTAATAAAAGAATTCATGTATGTAAATAAACAATAGCTGATAGTTGTTATTCTGAAACATAAAACTAGTACATAGTGACTTAAAAACTAATGTAAATTATATTTCTGATTGGAACGCCAAAAAATAGAAATATTCTTGAAAGGAAATGCTACAATGAAGTGTGAACTATCCTATAGTAGGACACAATGGGAACTTCTATTCATGTGAAGGTGAAATGTCAGAAACTTCCAGTTTTCTATCATCCTGTGAAGGTGAAATATAAAAAACTTCAAAGCCTAAATCTAGTTTTCTCTTCTTTTCTTACATCGTGCAGCTTCTAGCCAGATGCAGAATACCTTAATAACCAATATTGTTGTGTGATAAATCTAGATTCAGTACTTGAGAGATATGTTGAAATGCATTGATAAACTAATTACTCCTTCAGAACAAATGTAGACATTTTAGAGTAGAGAGGTATTGCAATGAACTGGATAAAATAGTTGCTCCTTCAGAACTGATGTTGTTATTTGATGAATGTAGTTCTTCAATACTAGTGAGAAAAGGTAATAAATGTGATCGAGTTGTTATTCCTTCACTGCCAATGTTGTTGTGTGTTAAATTAAGTATGCGTAAATACCCAAGATGATTAAATGAACTAATTAAACTATCTGGTCCCTCAGAAATAACCGATTGACACATCATACTAGAGTTAGTACTGCCATCAGATTCACTAGTGGCAGGTGTGTCATGTTCATGTCTGTAAGTAGTAATTCTAAATCTCAACTCGTCAAGTCTAATATCAGCTGTTAGATCTCTAGCCATTGCCTCAACACCTTCACTTGTGATGTCTTCAAAATAATAGAGAATTCACAAGAAGTAAAACATGAACTTGACTTAGATCGTTATAATCTTGAGTAGTGATTGGTTTTGAATAATACTTTCCTAAAGTTCTGGGATTAATGCATATTTAACTGAGTTGCCTGGCCAAATGCACATTCAATGAATGCTGGGTCAGCATGGATTCTTTCTACAATCAGTTCTTGCTCACGCCACACAACAAAGCCTCCATAGGTACTCCTGCATATCTCCATTTGTGCTTGTATCTGATAATAGTATATAAGAGGCGATCTTTTTTAGCTTGTAAGTGTCACCACATCTTTCTAAACAAAAGTTTTGTACTTCACAAGCTTCCAAATAAATTATTAGTACAAGAGTAAGGACATTTAATTTCAACAACACCATTTCCACTACATTCATAGTTCACATGCTGTCTGGGGAAGCATCCATGTAAGGAAAAGATGTGGAAATTACCAGTCCACATTGAGAAAACTCAATTTATTGTTTCTCCGTTTAGCTATCTCAATATAGCTTTTCCTTGCACTCTCTTCATGCTCACAACACCATGTAGTAGCTTTAGACTTAAAGTTTTGGCTTTCAGGGTAGCATGTTGATTTAATGAGAGATTGAGATGGCTGCGTGATATTTGTGCGAATAGCTAGTTTTGCCTGCTCTTTGTTGAAACCAAACTTTAGACTTAGCTTGCTCTCGAGTGCTTACTTCTACTGCCTTAACCTGCTTTAAAGATACCTATATAGACGGAAAAACTTTTCACATTAGAACAACAGATCAGGGTATGAAAGCTGGGCATGTGGTGCAGATTCAAAAATAGTCTTTTGAAGGCTTTGGTAGTGTACCCTTGTCATATTCATGCAGATATTTTTTGGAAATGTCTCACTCTTGCTGTTACTATGTAGATGTTCGCACGAGACTCAATACATAACACACGAATATTGCTTATCCAACCATCAACAAACTGTCTGCATCCCTCCAAACTTTTGTAAGCTTTCATTTCTTCCTTAGTATAAGGGCTAAGAGTATTGATCAAGTAATTATAAATGCCAGGGTTCTCAACTTCTGGCCAATCCTGCCATTGCTTCTTCCATGTAAGATAGGGGTCTGAAATACCCCAAGAATTCCTAATTTCTCTCTGTACCTTGATCTTGCATTGATATCCATGCTTGAATAATATTCTGAGTAGACCACACGCTCTGCCATTGATTCTCATAAAAATGCCGCACCGCTTACTGTCTCAGATACTCCACGTGTACACTCAATAGACACTCAAAATGACGCCATATCGACCGTTGCTAGGATGACATAATTTTGAATGAGGTAATCGCACAAGGTCTAAAAATGGCCGCGTGTAGGGCGACATTGATTACTTCTGCAGGCATCAACAGTGCTTGATCAGAAAGCATCGTATTTACTGAAAAAAATGGCTTTTTGGTATTGAATTTTTGGAATAAAGCTACCACAGATTTCGCAAAAAACAAGCGGTCAGCCAGTTATATTATGCCAGCTCCATTTTATGTATTGATGCGCATGCGCAATTTACTTCTAGGGGGGCGTGTTTGTTTGCCAGATTGCCTTCTTTCGCTCCGTGTGCTGGACCGTAAGTAGCAACTTTTCGCTCCGGAATTTCGGTATACTTCTGGGTGTAAATTGCCTCTCAAATTCTTTAGTTTCCTTCAAATCCTACTGGTCAGGCCGTCTTATTGTACACGATATCAGCGACAAAACAGAGCACTGGTATTACGTAAGCAATTAGTATTCTTATGCTTTCTAACGGTAGTAGATTCGATAAAGCAAGCTTGTTATTATTAGCTCCCTGTACCTACATTAGTATATTCCCAGAATAAATCCTCACTAGAGCCAATAAGTCAAAAGGTGACTTTGACATATCATCTGGTAAAAATTATATTAATATCAATATAAGGATATTGGGCCATGCCATTTTAAACTATATCCATTAATTACGTTATATGATACTGACTGGTTGGTTGGGATAAACAAGAAAGGGATGAAAGATTACTTTGCTGTAGCAAGTAGTTCGCAATATATTTAGAAAATTAAGTTTAGACAACAATTGATACTACTAAGTTCCCTTGTCTTTGTGGGCCTTTAGGAAGCCAGCCACAACATGAAAGTTAGCATTCTTCTCTCTGATAGTTAGCACTCGAGAAAAATTAATGCGAAAAATCACCATGCTGTATTATTTGAAAGATACAATTTTTTTAATCACACAATATTTAGTCCTCAGTCATCCTTAAGTTTTTGGTTGTAAAGATACGGTTGATAAGTAGTCATTACTTAAAGGGTGCCGTCACATGGAAACACCTGAGTGCCTTTAGTGGCACACTCCAGCTGAATAGTCGCATGTATATCACAAAGTTATGCTACACTGCAACAAATTAGTGCTTGTGTAATGCAGCTATGAATCACTTACCATTGCACACATACTATTGGGGAGGGGCGGAATCAACTTACAATAAAAAAATCCTCGCACATAATAAAAGTAATGGATCCAGAGTCTACTCTTGTGATTGCTCGGAAATGGACAAGCAACCATGGTCCAAACTTGCCAAGACTTAGGGTCACAAGGTGTTGACCCTATAACAATGAGATATTTTTAATATACGGTATTTTACATAAATAATCAACAATAATTCATATGGTAAGGTGAGTATTTAAAAAACTAAAATCGAATTTAACAAAAACTCATCATTGTGACATACATAAGGGAAAGAAAATGGTAAACAAATTATTAATAATTGGTTTCTAAACTTCAGCGGTAGCCATCCAGTGTTGCCGTGAAGTAAAAAAAGGGACGGGGCCATTTCTTGAGATGCGACGGACTTCTAGTCATTATTCTTGGTGGTGCTTTCTTCTAGTAGTATTTGCAGACTTGCAGAAATATACTCGGAGGGGGGGAAAGCAGAATTATAACATGCCCTAGCAACCATGGCCTATTCCACGGGGGTTTCGCACTCAAAGGGTGTGACGGCACCCTCAACTTCTTTTCACTGCAAAGTGTTATGCAGTCAGTACATACTCACAATTTTGCTGAGCAATATCATAATTGCAACTTTTTCCTCTTTGAACTGGTGTTTGTGCTTAACACTATGTAAGGATTGCTTAAGCATGAAGTAGACAGTGCTGCAAATGGCTCTCTTTATATCCTTGTTCGTAAAACTACTCAAATTGCTACAGGCTAAGAAAACTTAACTGATTAGAAGCCCCCCAAATATGAAAACTAGAATTTTATTGCCACTCGAGATATAATAAAGCCTCAATTTAAGACTTTGAAACTATTCAACTCCATATATTATGCCCACACATTTTAAATCATTTTATACAAATTTTAAGCATTCAAGAATGATTATGGTACATTGTCAAGGTTGTGACACTAATTTTGCATACTCTGACCTTATGTCAGCTACAATTGGAAATGATGCTAGATAATAGAATGACATTCACAGTGCCACCCCCACCTTTCCTATGACCGTATATGACAGTAGACATCTTGACATACCACTTGTGATTGTTTTATTACTTATAAATATTGTTATCCTAAAATGAATACCATTAAGTAAGTGTTCTTGTGTATCCTGTAAAGTTATAGGAACTTTTTCCTTATTATAAATGCATTGTTTAATGTTTGGTGCAGTCTTTGCTTATTGCAGTACGTTCAAAGCATACAATCATACAATATATTCTGTGTGAATTTTGTACCGACCTACACGTCGTGGTGTAATCTATACTATAACTTCAAATCAAATGTTGGATTAGGATAGATCAGAGACCTAAAGCACTTAGGACTGCGGAAAGTTCCTGTAGTTATATCTTATTCAATCTTAGGTGATCTTTGCTAAGTAAAAATTCACTCAGGCTTTTCAGCCCCAAGCTCCATCATTTCCCAGCGACAATTAAGATTGTTTTTCACGTTTTACCTTTGCTTCTCTAGACCCTTTTAAGTGAGAAAGTTTCAATCCAATAATGAAACAATACAGTCGTTTTGACTCCTGTGCAGATCATGATGATGACATCTGCATACAATATGTCAAAACATCTGTATTGTTTCATTGTTTATGCTAGTGACAAAGATAAAAAAAAAAAGTTACGGATATTTCACTAATAGTTGAACAATAAACATCAGTGTATGTGTAGGTATACATTAGCAATTAATAAAACACAAAATGCATTTTATATGTGTAAACATTGATTTATTATTCATTTGTTTTTTGATTGATTTTATTTGGTTTTGTTCGTTCATTTTTTAGTTTTATATAAGTGTAGGCATTCTCGTTGTTTTTTTTGGCTTGTTGTATTTTTGGTTTTGTTCATTTTTTTGACGATCTAGTTTGACACATCTTTAGATCTGGCATGAATGTATTTCTTTAAATGACTCATCTAAAATATTTATGGCTATAGGTTAGGTCTTGCTAAATTAGTATCAACTGAATACTCGATAAAGGAAGTTTTACACTGAAGTTCATCGCCAGCTCTACAAAGGTAATTATTAGTATTTAAGTTTAGGAAGTTTGTTGTCAAATTAGCGTAAGCCTATTATAGAATAATAGCTTCCAGTTTTGTATGATCATTTATTACAATTATTGTGTTACTCAACAAAAGTTCTATTAAAAAGATATTTAATCATTTTATGGGAAAATATTGTAAGCAAATATTTAGATAATAATTGGGACTTGCATAACTTTATTTCTTTTGTGGAGATGAATATCATCAATTTCAAGGTGGTGGGCATTGAGCCAGACTTATCAGAACACCCAGTCCCTCTTTTCCCATCCTCATCCCCCTGTGTACAGGCTTTCTTACTTACTGTGTTTGCTGAAGCATGACTATAGGACATTAATAAAAATAATTCTATTGTATTATACCTCATAATCTGAACATTACTGAATATATGCATTTATTCCCTATCTTATCTTATTTCCTGTACTTTAGTTCATTTCCTGTACTTTAGTTTATTCCCATTTCATCATTTTTTTACGTTCGCATACACGCGTGCATTATCTATAATACAGTAGAACTTACTATGTAACATCGCTACTCACCATGCATGCATCAAACTTATTCACATTCCCTTGTAGCATACAATTTTCTCAGTTCTGACCTCGTGCATAGTTTTGTCAAGACCTGTTACCAAATTATGGCATAACTATTGGAGTGGTCTGAGAAACTTGAATTCACCTGGGAAGTTCTTGACGCTAGTGAGCCTTTGACAGTTTGTGTACGTACTGGTCAGAATTCTAGTGGCAGCCTACCTGTTCTCCGTCCCACCACAAAGACAGTAACTGCAGCTTGTCAGAAAGTTGTCACAAACATCGGAGAAGCAGCGAGTCTGCCAGTTACATTATGCCAGCCTAGAGTATTCGTAGTCCATTTAAGTATTGTTGCGCATGCATGACGTACTTTGGAGGGGACGGGTGTATGTGTGTTTGTTAGCCAGATTTCCCTGAATAAATAATAATAAATCAAAAGGTGACTTTGGCATATCATCTGGCAAAACATTATAATAATATTAATAGGGATATTGGACCATGCCATTTCAAACCACACCCATTAATTACATTATAGGATCCTGAGTTGTTGATTGGGATAAACAAGAAAGGGACGAGAGATTACTTGGCTGTAGTAGTAGTTCACGATATACTAGCAAACTAAGTTTTAACCACAATTTATACTACTAGGTTTCCCTTGTCTTTCTGGGCCTTTTGGGATCCAGGCACAACATGAAGCTTAGTATTATTTTCTCTAGCAGTTAGCACTGCGAGAGAAACTAATGCAAAAAATCATGTGTGCTATATTTGAATGATATATTTTGTTATTTTACACAATTGGCGTAGCAATATTTAATCCTCGCCACCCTGAAGTTTTTAGTTGTGAATATAAGTTTGGTAAGTTGTCGTTACTTAATTTCTTTTCACTGCAAAATGTAAAGCAGTCAGTATATTTTCATGATTTTCCTGAGTAATATCAAAATTGCTACTTTTTCTCATAGAACTGGTGTATGTGCTTTACACATGGTAAGAACTTTTAAGCACAAAGAAGGCTGTGGAACTTAGGCTGTCTCTCTTTATTTTTTTCTGCCAAACTACTCTAGAAGCTTCAGGTTAAGTAAACACACCTGATTATAGAAGCCCCCTCAAATGTGAAAACTGGAATTGTATTACCAGTCAATATTATATGAAGCCTCAACGTAAGACTTTAAATTATTCAACTCCATACTTTATGCCCACACATCTTAAAATTATTTTTATACGAATTTAAAGCATACATGAATGATTTTGGTATAATTATTGTCAAGGTTGTGATACTAGTTTTGCAGACTCAGACCTCATGCCAGCTACAAGTAATACTGAGGTCAGGTGATAAAATGACATTCACAGTGCTACACCCACCTTTCTTGAGACCATATATGACAGTAGACATAATTTATTGCTCATAAATTCTTTTATCTCTTATAAATACTGTTATCTTAAAATGAATAACATTAAGTAAGTGTTTTTATGTATCCTATAAAAGTATAGCAACTTTATTCCTTATTAACCCTCAATGCGCATGCGTGAGATGGTTTAGTTGTCTTGTCTTTTATTCTATCAGAATTGGAGATTACAGACAATTAACCATTGATTTACATCATAAAGTACTCAGAATGGCGATTTAGTACCTTTCATTGTGCTAGTTTTCGGAATTTTGGGAAGATTGTTGAGAAGCTGAAAGCTTCATGTCAATACTAGCTTTTGGGATTAATGCCACCTATCATCACACTGTAATCATGTGAGATAATAATTTAATTCAATCTATTTTAATTCTTGTTGTCTGCAGTAGCTTGCTTTAAGCCACGGGAAGTTAACGGAGTTTCTGGCAGTGGAGTTTTGCGTTGAAGGTATATGAATTTGCGGTGTCATGAATATTTCATATCTGTCTCGAATTAAAATTATCATTTGCATAGCCTAGATACAGCCATGTTACAAGTTGGTTGCACCTGCACTCTGTTCGTTTTGTATGGGATTTACATTATCTATGGACCTTCAGCCCTAGATTGTGTAAATTTTGTACCGACCTTCATATTTTGTTGCAACCTATACTATAACTCTGAATTACAAGTTGGTTTAGGATAGAACAGTGATGTAAAGCACTTAGGACTGCAGAAAGTTCCTGATAGTTCTCTCTTATTCAATCTTTGGCGATCTTTACTATTTAACAATTCATTCTGGCATTTCAGCCCCAAGTTCCAGCATTTGCCTTAGAATCTGACACCTTCAGCAAAATCTCAGTGTTTCAATAATAAATTTACAAACAACATTAGTATGTATGTACATAGGTAAAAATTAGCAATGAATGAAACACTTAAAGTGCATTTAATATAAGTGTATGTATTGTTTTATTTATTTATTTTTTGCTTCTTTTAGTTTGACTTGAAGTATTAGTATTATTTAAGTTTAGGAAATTGGTTTGTCAAATTAACTTAGCATGATATTCTGGTTTTGTGTATGTAATCTTTTATTACAATTTTTATGTTGCTCACCAAAAGTTATGTTATAACAATCTTTTAATATTCATGGAAAGAAGGTTGTATGCTAATTTTTAGATAAAAATGGAACTCGCATAAAGTTATTTGTGGAGATGAATATCATCAATTTCAAGGGGATTGGCATTCAGCCAAACCCATTTGAACCCCCTGTCCCTCTCCCCCACCCACACTCCCCCATGTATAGGCTTTTTTACTTGCTATTTTGCTGAAGCATGACTATAGGACATTAAAATAAATTTCTCCTGTATTACAGCTCCTGCATTATACCTCATAATCTGAATATTACTAATTATATGCATTTATTCACTAATTTTACTTAATTTCCTGTATTTTAGTTCATTTCCTGTACTTTAGTTTATTCCCATTTCATTAATTTATGTGTGTGCATACACCCATGGATCATCTTGAAGTTAGTTGAACTTGCTATGTAACATTGCTACGCACCATGCATGTGTCAAACTTATTCATATTCTCTTGTATCATACAGTTCTGACCTCATGCACAGTTTTGTCAAGGCCCGTTACAAATTATAACGCAACTCTTGGGGAACCCCAAGATAGCCTGAGAACCTAGAGCTAACCTGTAAAGTACTTGACGCCAGTGGGCCTTTACCGGTTTCTCTACATGCTGGTCAGAATTCTGGTGGCAGCCTACCTGTTTTCCATCCCACCACAGAGATGGCACTTGCAGCTGGCTGACTATGACTTCTCCATATTATGCTTAATGTTGTATATTGTGGAGGCAGCAGCATTGCTTGACCAGAAAGCATCTTATTTCTTACTGGAATCTTCCAAAAGAATGTCTTGTAGGTGTCAGAAAGTTATCACTGCATCAGAAAAGCAATGACTCAGCCAGTTATATTATGCCAGCCTGGAGTATTAGTAGTTCATTTAAAGTATTGATGTGCTTGTACGACCTACTTATTGAGGGGGAGGCATGTTTGTTAACCTTGATTGCCTTTTCTCTCTGCGTGTTGTGGACCGTAACCTCACAGCTTTTTGCTCCATCTGGAATTTTGATATACTTCTGGTGATTGTTGCCTCTCAAATTCATTAGTTTCCATCAAATCCTACTGGTAAGACTATCTAGACATTGGCAACAAAATCAGCACCACGATTTAAGTAAGCAATTAGTATTCTTGTGCTTTCTAAAGGTAATAGAATTCCAAGTTTTCCATGAAAAATGTTATTCTTAGCTCTCTGTACCTAAACTTGTATATTCCAAGAATAACTGTTCACTGGAGCCAATAAATCAAAAGGTGACTTGGCATATTTAGCAAAACCTTAATTATATCCATAGGGATATTGGACTATGCCATTTGTAGGGAATTATAATCCTTTTACTCCTTCTCGACTAGAGTTCTGTCAATGAAGTTAGCTAACAGCAGTCTAACTTTTAAGTTATTATAATAATATTGGTTGCTAAGACAGAACTAAACTGAGAATAATGATACAGTGCTTAAATATAAATTTGTGAATATAATGCTAGCATTATTTTAGTCCTCGTCACCCTGAAGTTTTTAGTTGTGAAGATAAGGTTTATAGTTATAATTCTTTTATTACTTATAAATGTCATTATCTTAAAATGAATACTGTTAAGTAATAAATGTTATTTTTTGTGTATCATATAAAAGTATAGCAAGAGGGTCACAGTAGTCATTCTGTCGGTTTATCTGTCTGTCTGTCACACTCTGATTTTGGAGATTACTGACAATTAATCGTTGATTTAGGTATCAACTTCTCAGAACAAAGATTTAGGACCTTTCATTGCGCTACTTTTCTGAATTTCAGGCTAATTGTCTAGAAAACGCAAAGCTTTCCACTAGCATCACATTATAATCGCATGAGCAATTAAATGCTTGCAGCCTGTAGTGTAGTTTGCTACTGTGAGTTGAAAGAAGTGTAGTTTCATGTTGAAAATGTATACCATTTAGTATTTCTGGCCTGTTTAGCTTCTTCTCTTATTAAGACAGCATTTCCATGTACCATTTTCATTGCTTTAGGAATTGATTATCTAATAGATTGCTTGTTCTTTTTGTCAGAGATTATTGTGATGAAACGACACCACATAACAGAGACAGTTTATTTATTTATCTCTGACTTTGATATCCTTAACTAGACAAGATTAAAACCTAGTACCTGGTTAAGGAGTAACCTATGAGCCTCAACTTATTAGCCTAGGGAGAGAGTGAACTCTGGTGGCAGTGAACCGAAGTCTCAGGTTCGCAGTCTCACCACAATTATAACTTGTATCGCAGTACGTTGTTTTTTATTTTGTTTTTGTTTTGTTTAATTTTTAGTTTGACTCTAGTTTGACGTCTGATGTTTAGCTCTGGCGTGAAGGTGTTTCTTTAATGACTTCATCTAATAATTTTATGGCTATAGTTTAGGTGTTGCTAAAGTAGTATCAACTCAATACTCGATAAAGGAAGTTTTACACCAATATTCATCGTCAGCTAGACAAAAGTAAGTATTAGTAGTGTTTAAACTTAGGAAGTTGGTGTACGTGAAAATAACATTAGTATATATAATAAACGCTTCAAATTTTTGTTTATACAAATTTTACTATTATTATTATTATTTTTTTAAAACTTTTATTAAAAGGATATTTTAACCTTCATGGGGAAAAAGTTGATAGGCTATTTTTTAGAAATACATGGAACACGCATAAAATTGTTTCATTTGTGGAGACGACATACTACCAGGGGAGCACACAACTTTGAGAAAGAAAACAGGAGTGTGTTTGTATCTATAGTGCCTACAGTTACTTCCTTTTTATTAGCATTTTTTTGTGACAGTCATTGGTTGCATGTGTTTTACCTAAAGAAGCAGTTTAGCTAAATCTATCTGACCCCTCCCCTCCTCCATACAGGTTTGCTTACTTGCTATTTATGTTGAAGCATAACTACAGCATATTGTTATATTCCTCCTGTATTATAGCTTACTGAAGCTAAAGGAACAGCTAATAAACTCCACAGGTTTAAAAGTAAAGCATCTGGTAAAATGAATTTAAGATTTACTTATATTGCAGGAACATACAAAGGTTGTAGCGAGTGAAATAAGTATATATACAACCATAAAACTAATAGCATGGTCAAGTAGTAGCTAGTTTAATGTGGAAGGCAGGGTTGCCTTCAAGCTGCATTATAATTATGTTTTCTTTTTTAGACTTCACATAAAATTTTATGGCTGTAGTTGAAGTTTCGTTATAATATTATCTACTGTGAACTCACTAACCAAACGGTTCACGTTGCATCACCTGTACGAAGGAGGTAAGTACTAGTAGTATTTAATGTCAGGGTATTGATTTGTCAGATAAATATCCCATGTGGTAAAACCTTCAAGTTTTGTACATGTAACATTTAATATTAGATGTTGGCTTTTTTTAAAACAACACAGAATTATAAAAAAAAATTGATTGCCACCAGGAATTGAACCCAGGAACGCTTATATAGCGCACAAGCGCTCTGCCACTGAGCTACAACAACCACCCAGTGAACAAGCACTCCAATTCTGTGTTTATACTGTTAAGCGGTATGCTATACTACAGTCTCACTCTCAACAGACAAACAAAATTTCTTTTTTTTTCGAATTTATTATTCGTTGAGTGTTTTTCCTCATCTATAAAAAAAAAATTCAACGAATGATAAGAATCTTTGAGAATAGAGAAATTTGGTTGGTCTGTTGAGAGTGAGACTGTAGCATAGCAGTACCCTTTAACAGTATAAATACAGAATTGGAGTGCTTGTTTGCCAGGTGGTTGTCGTAGCTCAATGGCATAGCGATGGTGTGCTATACAAGTGGCCCTTGATTCCATTCCTGTTGGCGACCAAATACTTCTAAATTCTGTATGGCTTTACATAAAAGCCTGTGAAAGAGAGAGAATACATTTAATATTAATTTGTTTTTGTTTATGCTCAAAAGTTTGTTTTTTAGCACAATTAAACTTTGTATCATTGATGTACTACTAGTGGTGTGCTTGAGCACAAATGGCGAGCAAGCCTCCAGATTTCTTCTACATAAACCTAAGTAGTGTTGTACGATTAATTTTAAATTCTAAACCTCCAGCTACTAAAAATAAGGTCGAGTTATTAAATTACATACATATGGTAAAGGGGTTTCAGTTCCATAGTAATCACTTACCGCAACTATTGGACTTAAAAAGCAAAAGAAATAAAAACAACAACAACAATTTATAAGAAATTTACCAGTGGCTCTTGATAACCAACAAGCGGCCAATCTTGCTCAGCCAGACTACAAGCAGCACTTAGCAGCTAAGAAAATGGCAAGTTTTTGAATTCATGTCTAGTAAAGGGTCTCCAATGTCATAGTAACCAGATGCAGCAATTTTAGTGACTTAATTTTGGGGTACAATCTAACAAGGTGAATTCTCACATGAACACTTTTAAACAACAACAACAACAAAATAAACGAGCCCTCAGAGCATCCCTTTACCTAAACGTCTTCCTACACTACTGTTAGGAAGCAAATAACACAGTGTTGTTACAACCATATAATAAAGCCACTGGAACTATCTCACAAGTTGGAGTCAATTTTGAAGTAAGACTTGCTTAATGCTGTAGCATCAGAAGAAATTGTGGGTTAAGACTAAAACGCCGTGTTTTTCGGAAAAAAAAAGCGCACGTGTGCGTTATAGGTATGTAGAACATATACCCGATTTTCAATAGTCAACCCCTTACAGTACTATATTACCAGAGTAACACTAACTTCTGTGGTACCAAACTTAACAATTCTGACTACCTCTAGTACCAGTAACAACTTGAATAAGCTCTCAGCTACAAAAAAAGCCAGTGTTATTTTCGTAATTTTAGCTAACGTACTACTTAACTCAATTTCCTGTGTATGCATTTTCTGTAGTATCATATTTAAGCTATTTTGAATATCTGAACTACCAGCAATTCTTGACAACAAGCTCTCAGTTATGAAAGTAAAAGATCGTTAATTTAGCCAACAAATCATTTTATTACCTCATTTTTTGAGTAATGCTAATTTCTGTAGTATAGTATCAAATTTAAAACATGATTATCTGAATTTACCAGTCACTTTTGACAACAAGCGTTCAGTTCCAAACGCCAGAGTTATTTTGAAATTTAGCTAACAAATATGGAATCAGCTATGTACTTACCTCAGCTTACCCTGAGTAGTGGTAGTTACCTTAGCATTAATATTAAGAAATTTTAACTACTAGTGGCTCTTGTCAACCAACAATCGGCAATTCGCAGCCCCCCCCCCCCCCCCAAAAAAAATTTGCCAATCTGGTAAAATGTCTTTATTGCCATAGAAAGTGATCAGCCACTTTTAGTGACTTGGAAAGCAAGCATCTTTGCAGAAATTCTCTCACAGTTTGGAGTTTAAGTTTACAGTAAGACTTGCTTGATGCTGTAGTATCCGAAGAAACTGGGGTCAAGCCTGAAAGGCCGTGTCTTTAGGAGAAAAAAGTCCTGCGTGAGCGTTTAAGTAACATAGGTACCGTCCATGCATACATATATACTGGTGGTATGCATCGGCACAAATGGCGAGTGAGTCCCCCTAGTTAGGCTGCATAAAACTACAGTGTTGTTGATTAATTTTAACTCCTGACATTCCAGCCGGTCAAGTTTTTAAATTACGCAATTCGCTAAAGACCTTTCAATGCCATAGTAACCGCTGGCCGCGACTATTTGACTTAAAAAAAACAAAGAATAATCGCAGACGTTTCTAAGGAATTACCACACAGGTTTGCACTTAACTCTATTATTAAGACATGCTTACTGATATAGTATTCAGAAAAGCTGTGTAAAGGCAACTAATAATATTCATTTTCTAGTCTAATGTTACTTTGTGCTATTCTTTAGCTAAGCAGTAGCTGTATCCTACAACACTTTCACTCACAGATAGGCTACTTCACTTGTCATACCAACACAAAACTAACCTTCATAGTTACACTATCGGACAATGGATTTTCAAGTAAGAATCAACACTGTTGTGTAAGGCATATACAGTCGAACCTCCGAACAACAGCCATGCATGGGGACGAACCCTTTGGCCTTTGTAGAGAGTTTGACCTTATTTCGGAGTTTTTTGGATTAGATGAAGATCTTGTGGACCCAGAATGAAAAGT
>WLWI01001871.1_pt1 | contig 18192 bp, 13 predicted proteins | sample 6701501 | NCBI WGS metagenome assembly WLWI01 (sample SAMN12718690, study PRJNA515312) | sponge metagenome | isolation source: marine sponge | host: Mycale hentscheli | place: New Zealand: South Island, Marlborough, Capsize Point | collected 2014-11-01
TACTCACATTAGAAGTACTATATATGATATGCTTATGGAAGTTAATAAAAACCTCAAATACACCAATGCCAGAGTTCAGTATGGATTTGAATGTGTACATGACTTGCCCAATGAGAGTTCATTTCATCTATGCATACTAGAAAATGAGAAATCTACAAAAATGAAGTGCTTGGAGAATCGAAGAAAAACAAAAATTGTGTCGCTAATAAGTGCAAAACAAAAAATTTGGTTCCAAATGGTAAGTATATGAATTTATATGTATATATATATATTTTTTTTTATGCTTTAATGACTATCTATTTATAGATAGACAATACAGTATCTGATAAGACTCAAACTAAGGGGTCAAAAGGTAAGCTATTGTATAGCTACTACCACTCAGTGGTGTACAATTACATTTAAAGTAATACATTTTAAGTAAGAACTGCGTATTTTAACTGATCTACTCAATTGGAGTCATTTTATGAATGTTTGATAAAAATGAGTGCATTGTAGTAACATTTTATGGTTTTTAAGCAAGACACAGGCATACTTTAAGATTTACATGAGCAGAGTTTTTATTCTCAATACTGTTGCAGTACAAATGTATTATAGTAACTTTTAAAGTAAGTTTAAAGTTGTCACAAATAGCAATACACTCAAACTCACATTATCCAGACTCCCCTTTTTCGAGCACTCCTCTCTACCAGCTACTATAATGTGACATGAGGGTAAAGTGTACAACAATGAAGGACCAGCTTGTCAAGTACTATTTTACACATTGTAATGAGTAAAAGGGTTCAGTTTATTTATATTAGCTAGGACCTGAAAGGTGTGCAAGTCTACTCCATGCCCAGCATTATTAAAAGAAAAAGATGTGTGCTATTCTCAGGCACTAAACTATACTACAGATTATAAGCATAACTTCTTGTTGAAATTACAACCGAATTTGTAAAGTTCCATATCCAGATTCTTATTTTCTAATGAGCAAACAATTGAATATAATATGGATGTATTATGTATATTTATTCCACCTAGATATCTTCTCATGGTAATGTTTAGGTACTAGACCCATGAGATAACTCATGTTATCATATAGTTTTATCTCATTGCTGTATTGCACAAGCTCGTTACCCCAGTAGTTATAGAAACCAGCCTGCCTTACCAGTTTTCATGGTTTTTACAGCTACCTTACTCTAGTGGAGCCTACCCAACCAGGTTAGAGCAGCTGCTAAAACATCAACTGGTATTGTGGGGAACACCTGGAGAGTTTTACTGCCAACTTTACACCAAGAGTTACAAACAAACTACTTCAGTGAAGATAACTAGCATGGAATAAATCACTTGTTATACTTTGCAGAATGATAATGGCTAGATGTTTCACTCTCAGTCTTTATTTTGACTCTCCTCTGCTCTGTGATAATAAATTAGCCTACTCATGAAATATTTTACCACATCTCACTCTAACTCATGTAGTAAGTACATTATATGCGACCGTCTACGGGAAAACCGGGCACAACGCGGCGTGCGTAATATCGAGAAAAGGTCGATCGATTTCTTAAAAATGTATTGTTTTAAGCCGACGGAAGGGAACGGTTAGGTCTATTATAGCGGGAACGACTTAAGCTACGACGATAAAACTTGGAGAGCTCAATATCTGGACGCCGACAACTCCGTAAGTGCAACAAAAAATTTTTTGAAGGGTGCCGCGTTGTGCCTGGTTTTCCTATAGATGGTCACATATGATGTAGGTAAGGATCAATAAATCAACACATTCTGTTGAAGCTGAGCTTCCTTTCCAAAGGCCACTTCATTGAAAATGCTGTATTGTACCAGAGTTCTAGTTGGTAAATTATTAGATTGTATTCTCTTAGTGACTTGACTATTGGACGAAGGATTTTCAATTAGGAACAAATCTGTTATGCAGGCATATAGCTATGACAATCGGCTCAGTATCCACAGCAATTTACCATCGCCACTAATAGAATAGAAAATGAACTCTGCTAAGTTTGCAAGACCTAACTATGGACATCTCTCCTATTCTTTCTTCGTAGCTCTTTGCTGTTTTGTTTTGTTTTTCCCCAGGAATTATTTTCAAGTCTTTTCTCCAAAATTTCTTGTGCCCACACTATGTTAAAGTTTTGAAGTATCCCCCCCGGGGTGGACACGCATTGACTTCTTTGAACTTAGCCATATACATGTGTAATTTGTAATTTCAATTGAGACTCGTTAGGTGTTACGTGGGGTGTTACGTCCCCCAGGTTATACAAATGTTCATTGCACAAGAACCTTGTTACTATGGTATTCACACATGAGCAGTACATAATAAATGTATTATTCATTGGATGCTGCGGAATATCACTCGTCTGGTTGGTGGTATTAATACTGGTGCCTGCAACACAGCCAACAGACTCGTAATATATTCCTGTATCAAATGAATAATATATATCCTGCATACATGTCCAGGACTGCCACAGCCTTTCCCAGTCCTCAAAATAACTTGGGACTATTGAGGATGTCCCAAAGAATATATAATATACAAGTACCCTGCCACACAGTGGCACTAGACATATTGCAAAGTAAGAATGCAGTAGCATAAGTTATTTATATTCATAGTTATCATTCTCTACAGTTGGTGAAGGTTACATCAGTTTCCCTCTCCTGCTCTCTTTTTTTTCTCAACTATTTCATTTCTGTATCCCCACCTTTCTTTTTTCAGCTCATTCTTCTCGAGTCATGGAGTCCTTTCTCCTCCTTTATCTACCTCTCCTGCTTCTAAAAATGTCTGTCCTTCTATCATGATTGTGGACTTTCACCTTTCTTTTTGAAACTGACACTGCCTTTACTCGATTTGGTTCCACCTGCTATTTACAATATCAATCATTTCATTTTGCTTTTCATTCATACTTTCTCCTTCTTTTTACTACACCGCCTTTCCTCGTCAATTCCACCAGCTAATGAACCACTTTTTTTGCCTTCTCTTTCTCATATTAGCCTTCCTTTTTATTCCACCTATCCTAGTCTATTCCTCCTGCTTTCAGTTACAATTACAGTAATAACCTTCGGCACGAGTTTACGAGTATTGTGTGTCTGCGTGTTGTAGCTCATTAGCTCATGAATTATTCATTAATACATGCATCATAGTCAACCACAGGTATTATTATATATGTGTTTGTATGTGAGGTAGTTAGTATGTGTGTTTGTATGTGAGGTAGTTATAGTATGTCCAAGTTGAGTTGGCCAGAAAAAAACTTAAATAACTTTTGAACGGAAACAGCTACGCATCCGGAGTTTGCACCATTAAAAAGCTCGCGCTGAAGCAGTTAAAAATATTACCTCAGTATACTCCAAAACCGGAGAAAAAGTGTTATTCCAAAACTCAATACAAAAGTCTATGGGAATAGAAAAAAACACAGGTTTTCCGCTCAAAACGCGCTTGCTTTTAGTCACGCGGTACGGCTCAATTTATCACACGGACAGTCTTCGTTAAGAATTTGTAAACAATGAGCGGCTTTTTCTCGGATTGCTGCGTTTCTAGCTTTGTATCGCGATTAGCTTAGGTTGCTAGTATGGAAACGGGATAGTCTGAGTGTCCTGTTGTCGCAGAGGGTACAGGATCACCTGATAGGATGTAGGTAAGATAACAAATGCCGTATAGCCAATACATTTCAAAGTGATATAGCTATCATTTAGTTAGAAACTTGTGATATAGCCACACTTAAGCTTTTTGGTTATATTTAATTTGTGTGCTTGTCAAAAAGCTGTGTTTATGCCAATATTTTTCTCTTCACTTCTAGATGCAGTTTATTGTAAGGATTAGGACCAACACAGGCTGAACTCGGATCACAACTATATTTTTATGTGTACTACTTAAATTCTATGACTTCATCAATTTTCATATATATATTTTAAATAAATGAAACAATTGATAATTTTATTCAACAAGAAAGTCTAATAACTTTAGCTACAAGTTAACAGTGCTGTACTGCTGAATCCTGTGAATATCAGAATAATTCTTGGGACACAGTAGGTAAAATCGACTGCTTTTAATCTCGTCTCTTTAGAAGAACTCCCCACCAGTTTGCGTTTTCCGTCTGCTGTACATTATCTGTGCATAAGAAACCCAAATATAGTTGAAAACGGACGAGATGAGCTGTACAGCGCCTGAAAAACTCCATAAACTTCACTAAATTTCTTTCTTACAGTAGTTACAGAATTAATGCGCACCTGCGTTACCACCCCTTTTCATGTGCAACATTGACGTTTGCGCACTTAATTGACTTGGATTCACATGACTAAATTGCTTCCGGTTAAGTACTAGATGCATTCTACATTTACCATGCTTGTGGTCATGCAAACTCAACTTGGGCATACTATAGTATGTGTATATTTTATCTTATTTGATGTTTGTCTGTTAATTGGTGTATTGTATAGAAATATCAACAATGTCCTCATCAGAACCTAGTCCAAGATACAACTTCTTCTACGTTGGTACACATTCTTCTGTATATCTATGGGGTGGACAGGTGGAATCAGGTATTCCAGTGGCTGGTTTGGACTGCTTGCATGAATTCAACTGTGCCACAACAACATGGACCAGACACCAGTTACAAGGTCGTCATCCTCCTGGACTTTATGATGGAGGATGTGCTAGGATAGATGACTGTATGTACTTCTATGAGGGTTGGGATGAGAGAGGAGAGATAACTGGATCATTGTATCAACTAAACTTAACTAATTGGATATGGCAGGAGATGTCTCCTCCAGGAGCTAGTGGTAGTCCTGGTATGAGGGAAGACTGTGGCATGATAGACTATAAAAGCTCACTACTAGTACATGGAGGAAGGGATACAAGTAGTAGACTTACTAATGATCTTCACATGTTTGACCTAGCAACTGGTGAGTTCAAACTATCATGAAATATGTTAATTAGTGATATATGTTAATATTTAATTTATATTAGTCAAAGTTGTGTTTATGGGATGGGGAGGGAACCATTCCACTTCCCCTCCAAGAAGTTCAGTGTGGTGAAATAATAGTTCTAAAGTTACACACCAAGTCTGTAATATTTGTCCTTCATGTGATACCAGCACATTATGCTCACTATAATGGAGGCACTTGATGATCCTTACCATACAATATGTAATTGTGTAATAGTAATTAGTGCGATTTGTTTGTTTGTATTGTTTGTCTGTTTTTATTGTCATATATGTGTATTTGTTATTGCCAGTTTACATTTTTTAATTATGCTACTCTAATTTACTATTTGTATTTTTATTATTTTAATTAAACAACAGTTTACTAAGTTACTAATGACTGTATGTATTGTTAGGGACTTGGTCTTCTCCTCCAGTCACTGGAGATGTACCTGATGGTGATGCACACTTTGCCTTCACTAAAGTGAGTCCTCATCAAGTGATAAGATGTGGAGTATATAGAAGTGCCATACATATGTTGGACTTGTCCACAATGGTAAGTGTATGAAATATCAGACACAACATATGATAGTATTAAGTATTATTTATATTGTTTCTATTTAGCACTGGACTAAACTACATTCAGGTGAATCTCACTTGGGTTACTATCCCACTGCTACATGTATAGGGTATAATAGCAGTCATGCCCAACTTCTGATCACTGGAAAAGATAAAGTGTGTTTATTTGATGTGTCCACAAGAGAGTTGAAGGCGATATCACGTATTGACTTGGTATGTAGTAGTTGTTAATTGTGTTAGTATTTATTAGATATGAGATACTGACTTGGTATGTAGTAGTTGTTTGTGTTAGTATTTGTGACAGTCTATGGGAAAAGGGGGCACTTCACTCAAACCCAAAAAAATTGAGGTTTTTATGCTAATAAAAAGCTACAATTTATCTCAACTTAGTGCTAAAATACTGGAGGGTAAAACCTTTGACGCTCATAGAAACTGGCAGTTGAACTGGGCTGTATTCAGCAAGCAATTGAACTAGAAGTCGAGAAAACATAAATTGAATTTCCACTTCTGGTATTATTAATGCTTCTGTATACTTAACGGCGTACTTTGCATATGCAATTAAATCGTACAGCTGCTTTTTAACGGCGACTAACAAAGTTTGCGTAGTTCTTTTTAGCTTTCAGAGCGTCTCACAGCCTGCCTTGTCGGAATCCTTGGCTACTCTACTCCATGTAGTGGTAAACTTTCAACCAGAGGTAAGCTGTAGATTGCATGCAATTCTCAAAGCTATGCCTTTTTTTTTTAGCTGCTTGTTTATAACTCCGCCCATTCCCCGTTTATTGTACTTCGAGAACGAGAGAGAATAAAAAGTAGCTTGTCTTTGCACGGCACGCTTGGGGTCTTTTAAGTTGTTTCGGCATTTGAAATTTGGCACAGACTTAGAGTAAGGGTCACTAAGACTAATTCTGCAAAAAACAAAAATAGGGAGAAAGAAAGAATTTTTCCTATGACTTCTGGAGCCTACATCTCAATTTCAATTTTTGTGTGAAATGCCCCCTTTTCCCATAGACTGTCACATTTATTAGACATGAGATACTGACTTGGTATGTAGTAGTTGTTATATTGTGTTAGTATTTATTAGATATGAGATACTAACTTGGTATGTAGTAGTTGTTATGTTGTGTTAGTATTTATTAGATAGGAGATACTGACTTGATATGTAGTAGTTGTTATATTGTGTTAGTATTTTTTAGGTATGAGATACTGACTTGGTATGTAGTAGTTGTTATATTGTTTTAGTATTTATTAGATATGAGATACTGACTTGATATGTAGTAGTTGTTATATTGTATTAGTATTAATAGATATGATATACTGACTTGGTATGTAGTAGTTGTTATAATGCGTTAGTATTTATTAGATATGAGATACTGACTTGGTATGTAGTAGTTGTTGTATTGTGTTAGTGTATATTATGCAAACAATTTTAATTAATTAATTAATTTAATACATTTATTTATTTTAGTTACTTGAAGAAAATATTACAGACTTTGTGTGAATCTTTAGAGCTATTATTTCACCACACTGAACTTCTTGGAGGGGAAGTTGGTCTGAAAGTGGAGGGGACCAACAGTGGTGGGGGCTTAGTCACTCCTTCTATAATAGAGGGAGGAGTAGGGGGTGGAGCTATGCTACTTTTCCTGTCCTTATTTTATTTCATAAATATTCTGCCAGTAGTTATAATGAACGTATTTTATGTGTCATAGTGGCCAGGTTATGAGTACATAAAGAGATGGGGTCATAGTGCAACTGTGTTGTCATCTACTCCTACTTCAGTGGAAATACTCGTGTTTGGAGGACGTGCACGTGGGTATGGTACCATGTCAGCCACTACTCTACTCATACTCAGTGAGTGGTTGTGATTGTGTCTTTGCTGTGGATAGTGTCTTTTTTTGTGGATGGTGTCTTTGTTGTGGATGGTGTCTTTGTTGTGGATGATGTCTTTATTGTGGATGGTGTCTTTGTTGTGGTGGTGTCTTTGTTGTGGATGTTGTCTCTGTTGTGGGTGGATGGTGTCTTTGCTGTGGATGGTGTCTTTGCTGTTGATGGTGTCTTAGCTGTGGATGGTGTCTTTGTTGTGGATGGTGTCTTTGTTGTGGATGGCGTCTTTGTTGTGGATGGTCTCTTTGTTGTGGATGGTGTCTTTGCTGTGGATGGTGTCTTTGTTGTGGATGGTGTCATTGTGGATGGTGTCGTTGTGGATGGTGTCTTTGTTGTGGATGGTGTCTTTGTTGTGGATGGTGTCTGGATGGTGTCTTTGTTGTGGATGGTATCTTTGCTGTGGATGGCGTCTTTGCTGTGGAAGGCGTCTTTGCTGTGGAAGGCGTCTTTGCTATGGATGGCGTTTTTGCTATGGATGGCGTCTTTGCTGTGGATGGCGTCTTTGCTGTGGATGATGTCTTTGCTGTGGATGGTGTCTTTGCTGTGGATGATGTCTTTGCTGTGGATGGTGTCTTCACTAGACATTCACATTAAGTTTAAGTTTTCATTTTATGATATTATAATAGCTATTCTTTTTACTATTATATTTGTTTATTCACTAGACAATCACTTCAGTGTTTTTATAAATGTTACATTACAATCATCATGATATTTTTTGTAGCAAAAGAACCATCAGATAAATGGTGGAGGTTTGCTGATTTTGTCACAGGAGAAGAATTGAGAAGAAGGTCTTACAGATCTGATCAGACATTTGTGACTAAAAAAATTTCTGAAGGAGTTCAACATGCAGAGGAAGTCAAAGTAGCTGCAGATAGAAATGAGGAGCAAATTAAAACTAATAATTTAACAGAAGAACCTGAGTCTATTTCTCCACAAGCTTCTCCTTCACCTGCTCATCCTTCTCCTACTCCAGCTTCCACATCTACTTCAGAAGGAGACAAAGATGGCATTCACAAAAGTCATTCAGATGGTAAGGAGCTATCAAAATTATGAATTTGATGAACCCTCATCATTAAACTGACCCTCCGGTGGTTCTATAGTGTTACTGTTGTATATTACAGCATGTAGGTTTATGCTAGTCTCTCTAATACAAAAGTTTGACTTGCATGAAAAAGTATGGATAATGACAGTCAGAGTAGGTTAACTCCATTGAAAAACAAACAAACTAGATATTCACTAGCCAGCGATTATTAAATGATCTCAGACAAAAAGAATAACTTATTGGCTACTATTCAGATATCATTATTGCTCAGGCAATTAAGGGTGCCCAGCCACTAAAACATGTGGTCATTTAACCATTCAGTATAATAGCACAGAACTGTTTGTAACCCAATCCCAAGTCTTTGCCAGAGGTCATCAGTGTGTTTGACGTTGCGATAAAATTAAGTCCAGAAGGAAAGGGTTAATGAAATATGCAGGATTAACTGGACAAAAGTATGAAATTTATTTGGTGATTTGTTATGTCTAACTAAAGATTTTTTGATAGGTTCCAAATAAATTTTTTTGTCAAAGCAATTATTTTTAAGGATTAAGTTCATGAAATTGAAATTTTCAGCTGGTACTCATCAATATCCAAAGTATAGTATCAATATGAGGATATTATGAGTGTCAACAAGTTTACTTCATGCAATAGCAGCTACAAAGATCTGTACAATCCCAGTTTGCTTTCTTGTAGTTACATCTGGCACTACACTGTAAAAAAGGAAGTGTACATAGCACACCAAATAAGGTGTGCTGATGAAGTCTCAATACGCACACCATTTTTGGAGTGCACAGCACACCAAATCTGTGGATAGCATACTGTTTTAGGTGTGTTGTGCATACTTCTAATTTGAGCACACCATTACAATATTTTTTTAAATTTTTCAACATTATGATACCATATCACCCAAAATCCAGAAGAATGTTCTGAAGACCTTGATTGACCTTCTGGCTTCTATTCTTTATTTATCTGATTTCTGGCTTCTATTCTTTATTTATCTGATTTCTGGCTTCTATTCTTTATTTATCTGATTTCTGACTTCTATTCTTTATTTATCTGATTTCTGGCTTCTTTTCTTTATTTATCTTATTTCTGGCTTCTATTCTTTATTTATCTGACCAGTTACCAGTGATACTTGGAAGGAAAATAGCATCTTCTTATGTAGCAATGACTTTGCTAGATTTCATGTGAGTAAACTATGAATATAATTAAAATGTGCAAAGTCAGTTGAGGTGTGCAAAACACACTTGGTATTTAACACACCAAAACAAAGGAGTGCTTAACACACTCGGTATCATAAAGAAAAGTGTGCTAGACACACTTTATTTTATGCACACCTGAGGTGTGCTGAGTTTTTAGTGTGCTATGCACACTTCCATTTTTACAGTGTACAACCATTTGTGCTGCATGCATGTGCTCTCATCAGGCATAGCTAGCTATGGGTAGTGTAGTCCAGACAGGTACCCATGTGCTGCATGCATGTGCTCTCATCAGGCATAGCTAGCTATGGGTAGTGTAGTCCAGACAGGTTTCCATGTGCTGCATGAATGTGCTTCAAGCTTCCATCCTGAAGATTCTGGAGATGGCCTGTTCTGTTCACTTTTTCACTAGTGCTCCATATGCCGTGGAGTTGATACTCATATATTTATAGTTCTTCCCTGTACCAAAGGCCACCCAAATATTCACAGAAGTATTTAATGTAAGTCAATAATGGAATTTTCCAACAAGGATGACAACAATATCTGTATCCACAGTTTGAATCAAACATGTACTGCAGCCAACCATCAGTGAATCTATCACATGACTCTTTGCCTTCAGGATAATTGGCAGACATGATCTTCTGAGAGAGAAACTCAAACAGTTTGTGTATTGATATCATTCCGTAAGAAATCTCATTCCTTTGCCTCACTTTTGTCTTGTAGATGCTTTGATGCTGTTGTCTACGTAAGAGTCCCACATAGGTCTACCCTGGTATATTGTAACTGCACGGTTATATGTGGGTCAAAGATGATGCTTGCATACTCATCCAATGTAGATACTGTGTTGACAGGAAGTAGGTGTACCAGAGCAGCACTGGTACACTTCTTAATCTTCATAGCTCGACGTCTGAAAAGAGAAAGATCATTTCTCTTCGTTGGATCATGAATGGAACTAGTACCATTCAATATCACTGCTTTCTGGTACCTTGTGTACTGGTCTTTGCTCAGAGTTTCAACAGATCACACTGTTGACTCACCCATTACAATTTGCAAGTTCAGGTTCAACAGGTCTCAGGAGATGTTTCAAGAAAGGGATTCCCTATATCATGAAACACTTGTACAAGGGAGAGAAATTGCTGCTTGAACAATTTTGAGCAGAAAAGTTTGTGATGATAATGCTTCTTAGCTATATCTGGGTTATACTGAGTCAAAATTCTTTCCTCGTCATGCCTGCTCAGGTCCAGCAATCATCCACTTTCTAAAGGCTTCAGGGTTTTCAGTCAGTCCAACAACACCACTGCAACTATTTACCATCATATTGTTTTGTTCTTGGGATTGATCTATAGGTATTGCTGAGAAGTGATTTGTAGTCTTAGTAACAACCCAATGACCATGATCTTGAAATTCCTTGACAATAGACTGTGGAAGGTTTTCTAAGTCATGAATGTGGACTGGCAGCCAATGAGCATAGTGAGTATGGTCAAATGCAAAGCCATGGGACTATTGATTTTAGAGACTCAACATAGAGAGGAAATATTTTTCACTACTTTCCGTGACAAATATGAGCACCACCATGAGTTCCATTCAAAGTGCAGTGGCCCTTGATGCATTGCAATTTGCAGTGGCACAAGTTATCTTGCTCAGTTATCATTCTCTACCATTAGTTTAGGTCACTGCATCTCCTTCTCCAGCTCATCTTTTAACAACAACCTCATTCCATGCCACAATTAAGGTTTCTCCTCTGTATTGTTGTCTCTGAGCTAAAAATGTGCGCAGAAAATCACACCCGCTGAAATTCTAAGGCAAGAATATTGAGAAAGCCCTTGCCCACCCCTGCAAAACTAACCCCCTCCTACTTCGACAGCAAGACTTCAAATTCACAAACTAATTCCTCAATACCTTGTCTATAAAGTGAACTATGTGATATTTTAAACTTTATATTAATTTTTGTAAAAAAAAACTAGAACGAAGAAACAACTGAACCAAAATATTTATTTTAAAAGTGAATAGTTCACTTACAAGAGTATAAAAAGAGCTTTCAGATGATATAAACATCGCTGTAAAAACATAGAAAACACGATATAATTTTTAGAAGATTGACAGTTTCACTATGAAGATAATTGCAGTAAGCCACAACACGTCACCTAGCTAATGCCAACATACTCACCCACCCCAAGGCTGCTCGTGTCATACTCCAGGACTTCTATGTGGAGATGATCTGCTATCCGGTGCCAACACTGTAGAAGAGGCAGACCAGTTCAGGAAGCAGTTGTGCGAGCTACTCTCCCAGGCAGGCTTAAACCTCAGAAAGTGGCGGACGAATTCTGAGGAATTCAAACGCCTGATTCCTGAACACTTACTGGAATCTCAAGACTTGGACATCTCGACTGACACTGTCCGTGTTTCCGTCGCTGTCACCACCAGCACCGAGAAGATCAAACGTATCATTACCTCAGATACCGCCAAGATATTTGATGTCCTTGGCTTCTTCGCACCACAGGATTCACAACTACATCTTTGGTCACAGTAAAAGCCAGATTTTCACCGATGAAACAGCTCACCATTCCGAAGTCTGAACTAGTTGCCACCCAATTTCTGGCCAGACTTCTTGTCCGAGTTGCCAAACTGCTGAATATCCCATTCTCCGACCTCTATGCGTGATCCGACAGTGAGATACACTTCACTGGGTGACCAAGTCTACTTCTACCCTGGAAAGGTTCGTTGCCAACAGAGTCACCATAATCCAGGACAAGTTGCCATCATCTCACTGGCGTCATGTGCCCTCCAAGCAGAACCCTGCTGGCCTAGCAAGCAGGGGTATGCAGGCAAGTGACTTAGTCAAGTCGGATTTGTGGTGGAGCGGGCCTCTGTGGCTGCGTGGTCCCCCAGCTTTGTGGCCTAACAAGCCCCTCCTCAAACACACGGAGCTTCTGAATGTCGTAGTTCATAGCCTGGCTGTCCAAGTCTCTGTTGACGAAGAATTTGAACGACTTCTGCGATTTGCCAGATACCTTTCAGTGTGCAAAATTACTGGCGGACATCGGTCAATGACCAATCATTTTTGCATTTTGACAGCGTGAGGTAGTGTACGCACGGAAAAGGTGACTGCTCACCTACTTTTGAGGCTGATGCTGTAGCGTAAGGAAACTGTGATCGTGCGCACCTAATTTTGCGGCTAGTTCGCGCCAATTTCGCGCACTGCCCCAAAATGCAGCTACTACAGTAATCCGTTCTGCTACGGTTGAAACTGAGGTTTGGTCTCTGCAACAGTAAATCGTAGTGCACTGTAAACCAAAAGGTGTGTAGTTCACACCAAATTAAGCGTGAATCACTTGTAACAATAGTCACACCAAAATATGGTGTGATGCGCACACCTCATCTTTTGAGTGTGAAGTACACACCAAATTTAGCGTGAATTCTCACCACAATCACTATGAACTCATACTTACATTAATGCTGAATTATTTTAAGTTACATTGATTCTAGTAATACATATCAACGCTGGATTGTGTTGCTGTTGTGGAAGGCCACAGTAAAATGGTATCCACCTTGACTTGCTCTGTCTGCACAAAGTACGCAGAAAAAATTAAAGGCAGACGAAACTTTAACGAAAAATGGATTACTGGAGCTGAATCAATAATAATTTCTAACGTAATAGACCATGCCAGAAGTGATCAGCACAAGCATGCAATGATGCTTTTGAGAATAGATCAAGCCAGAAGCCTCGGATTAGATGCTGCTCATTATGCTCCTATTGCCAGAGCTCTCACTTCATTATCCAAGGATGAAAGAGAAACTGAAGAGGAAGTTTGATATAGCTTATTTAGTGGCTACTGAAACACTTTCCTTCAAGAAGTTTGCCAGCATTTGTGCATTGGAGAAAAAGCATGGAGTGGATTTGGGTGTAATCTTCCGATTCTGATTGGTTGCAGGACTGGGATAGGTGGATGTGTGACTCTGACTCTGATTGATGTTACCCTCAACTATAATTGGCGAGCGAGCGTAGCGAGAGAGACACTTACAGGGGTAACACAATTAAAAATCGAGGATGTTTGTTTATTTATATGTATGGACGTACGTATGTCATTTTGTACTTTGACCCTACGTATTTTTGTGTTCGCTCCGTGTTCGACCCCGTCCCAAACTTCACTGAACAGAATCCTTCGGTTTAGCGACCATTACTTCTATCACCTTAGAAATTGAATTGTTTACCGCTTTGAATTGTTTTGCAGGTGCAGTTAAAACTCAAAAACTTATGGGAGCTCCATTTCTATTCGAGTTAGTGGCAGTGTTAAGTTAATACACTATTTGTCACAGTTATAAGCCCTACTCAACAGCTTTTAATTGAAAATTCATTTGAGTGTTAGTTGTTAAAATCAATCATTTAACAATAGTGTAGTTTAAGGCTCGCTCGCCATTTGTGCTCAAGCACACCACTAGTACTGTTTTATATATCATTAGCTATTATCATTCTTTTAAGTCTCAATCATTTAAATTATGTTAAAGGTTAAAAATACAAAATGAAAAATCATATACACACCAAACATAATATAGCTTTTGCATACAAATTTGTAAATGATGGGAAAGTAGTACACTAAATAAGAGGTATTTAATGCAGTGTACATGTGAATATTGCAAACCTATACAATAAATACATGTATATAAAGGTAAATGCAGCAAAAATTATAACGACTGGACAAAATTCAAAATGACCTTACAAAATCCCAACTGGTCGGTCACTGTGTCCTAGCATCTGATTTTTTATATTTTGCACACTGCCTTTGGAAGCGATTTTCATCCTTTTTTCACCTGTGCAGGGTTGTAACATGGATAGTTCGTTTTTGTCACAATAGCAATGCCAAGTCCTATGATAAGAAGAAAACTGCTGACATCGTCACCACCTCCGGAGTTGCTGAATCCAAAGAGATGCTCTTCCGGCTATCCCAGCGTGAGAAGTTGGCTGATGTTTTGGAAGCTATCCACAATAACAAGGCCCTTCCCAGAGATCATGTACATCACAAGCTCCATCACAACAAACCACGATGGACTTCTTGTTGTTAGCATCAGAGTGAGAGACCCATCGTCACCCCAGGAGCCCAAGCTACTCGTCTTACGCTCGCAAAAGTCCGATCTTACCAAGCTACTTGTACAGACTCTCCACACTACTTATAGCCATGCTGGAGTTTCTGCATTGGTGGTGATCATAGCTAATACTTACTACATCCCTGGCGTGCGTAACATAGTAAAGAAAGTCAGCAAGTCCTGTTGCCACTGCCAGCTAGCCTACAGCAAGCCTCTGTCATGTCTAATAGAACTTTTTCCAGCTTTCTGCACGACTCCTGCCCCGCCTTTCTTCTATACAGGCATCGACTTCACTGGCCCCTTTTATGTAAAGCGAGGGAAGACCAGGAGACCAGAAGTGCTGAAGGTTTGTCTAACAACGAAAACTGTGCACTTGGACCTCTGTACCGACATGTCCACCAAGAAATTCATGGCGACACTCTCTCGCTTTACCAACCGACGTGGTATTCCTCACGTAGTTTACAGCGACAATGGGACAAACTTCATGGGTGCCAGACAAGAGATCCACGAGTTGCAGTTGCTCATGGAGTCCAACTCTACCAAATCAGCCATCTCCCACTTCGCAACTCGGGAAAATATCCAGTGGCATCACATTTCTCCCAGAGCTCCACACTTTGATGGGCTCTGCTGTTAGATCTATGAAGACCCTTCTTCGAAAGATTATGGCACCTCACTAACGACGATACGACAAGCTCTACAATTCCTCAATACCTTGTCTATAAAGTGAAGTAAGGGATATTTTAAATTATATATTAATTTTTGTAAAAAAAATGGCAGTTTTTTAATGAAAATTTTAAAAAACATGAACGACTGAACCAAAATATTTATTTAAAAAGTGAATTGTTTGCTTTCAGGAGTATAAAAAGAACTTTCAGATGATATAAACATCGCTGTAAAAATATAGAGAACAAGATAATTTTTAGAAAATTAACAGTTTCACTATTGAGATAATTCAGGGTTTGATACAGGATTTTTTGCTAGGGGGGGGAAAGTCAAATAGCGACCTTATAGTTGTTGTTTTTTTGTCCTTAAGGTAAGGAAATTTAACTTATTTTATTATATTTATGCATTGATCAATTGATTACCTCTAATAAACAGCTTTGTTCATTTTGAAAACTGAATAGCTCTGACATTAATTAAGCCAGACTCCTAATAGGCTATCCTTGTAGTTTGAATGGAGTAGGTGTATCATTTTATGGATCACCAGTTCCAGTTTGAAAGTTGCTTTTAGCACTGGTCATTGTGAAGCAGCTGACTGGTTGGTAAGGGTATATTTGTTGCTTTGGCAGACTGTAGAAGTTGCTGAGTAGTATCTAATAAATATCAGAAAGTATTTTAGGGAAAAGAGACCTTGTGGCTCCAAAGGAAGTGAATCCGAACCTAAAAAAAGCAAATGTAATAGCTATGAATCGGTGGAACACAAGAAACAGATTCGAGCAGTGCAGCAGCAGAGAGAGTGAGGAGGTGAGGGAGGAAGTGAGGAAGAGAGAAGAGGTGAGGAAAGAAGTGCAGCAGAGAGAAGAAGGGCTGCAGAGGGAAGAAGGGCAGCAGAGGGAAGAAGTGTAGCAGAGGAAAGAAGTACAGCAGAGGGAAGAAGTACAGCAGAGGAAGAAGTGCAGCAGAGGGAAGAAGTGCAGCAGAGGGAAGAAGTGCAGCAGATGGAAGAAGTGCAGCAGAGCGAAGGAGTGCAGCAGAGGGAAGAAGTGCAGCAGAGGGACGTAATATAAAGATGAACATTGGCTGAGGCAATCCCAAACGCTCCAACCTATAGCATTCAAAGGCTAGCCTGAAGAAATTGTACAAATCTAGGCTTACCTACAAGTAAAGTTGGGAGGAAAAGTATTTTTTGTATGTTTTAATAAGTATAGGCGAAAATCATAGGGGGGGGGGAAATCCCAGGGTCCCCCCCCTCTGTATCAAACCCTGTAATTGCGGTAAGCCACAACACAAGTTATTCCAGCTGATAATGCCTGAAACAAGAAGAAAATGAAGCAGAAGTTGCATTGTAAACACAGGTCCCTACACAAGAGCTGAAATATACAGATACTAGCAAGTATCCTGCCACATAGTGGCATTGACGTATTGCCAAAGCTGCAGTAGCACAAGTTATCTTGCTCTGTTATCATTCTCTATTATTGGTTAAAGTTACATAAGTTCCCTCTCCTGCTCTCTTTGATCTAGAACTATCTGAGCTTCTTATACCCCACCTTTCCGTTCTTCAGCTCTTCTTCTATGGAGTCCCCTTTTCATTTGTCTATCTCTCCTACTTTGAAGTTCTGTCCTTTTGTACTTTTGCCTTCCTTTTGGAAACTAACCCCTGCTATTATTCCTCGATTCCACCCACGTTTTAGTTACAATTAATCGCTCGCCTTTTTGCCTTCTCTTTCCTTCCATTCTAAACCTACGCCACCTTACCTCGCCGATTCCACATGTTTTATAGTCATGATTAATCACCATTCAGTTGGATGACGCCACCGCTAATTCATAAAGTAAACGCGCAATTTTTTCAGTAAGATCCTTGCATGCAGCTAACACGCGTATTAATTACTAATTACTAGATAATTATATACGCGCATTCAGCAAGACATTCCTCTACAGTTGCGGCTTTGAACTGCTCCGTTCTTTGTTCTCCTCCACTTGATTGTCGTCGTTCCTTGATTGTTCGCTAATCGTCGCCGGTTCTCCCACTAACTGCTCGCTAGCCGATGCCAATTCTCCCGTAGAATGCTCTCTAGCCGGCATCACTTCTCCTGACTTCTCGCTAGCCTACTCCGATTTTCCGACGGAATACTTGCTCTCCGACGTCGTTTCTCCTTCTGACTGCTCATGCTAGCCTAAAATATAGAAACGGCTACAATAAGTGTCACACCACAGGTGACTGGGCGGGGCGTATGGAATGAGAGGGGCAAATTATTGTTTACGTGCGTAACAAGCGGGAGAGAGTGAGCGTTTTTTAATGCCGTAATTCCGCTGTAACTCCGCCTACTTGGCTTTCCTATACTGCGTCAGATTATTTGATAAAATTAACCAGATGTTGTCCATGACCCCAAGCTATTTCGAACTCTGAAATTAACTCTTCATTGTCAGTAATCTCCAAAATCATAGCATGATACATGAACAAAGAGACAGCATGACTGCTGTGCCCTCTCGCACATGTGTGCTGAGGGTTAATAATATGTAATTATTTTTGGCTATAGTAGATAATATGAAAACGAATTAATAGCACTTTTGCAGCGAGAATTTCGCTTAACTTCGTCTTGTCTTGCACCACTTGTGCTGTTAACCCCAAGTTTAACAGTTTTTCATGCTATTATATCTCCAAATGTGACCGTCTACTGGAAAATCGGGCACAACGCGGCCCCGACGAAAAAAAATTTTTTTGCACTCACACACTCCTCGGCAAGCAGATATTAAGCTCTCCAAGTTTTATCGCCGTAGCTTTAGCCATTCCCGCTATATATCACCTAACCGTTCCCTTTGTTAGGCTTATTTAATACAATTTTAAGAACTAAAT
>WLWI01001874.1_pt1 | contig 18181 bp, 18 predicted proteins | sample 6701501 | NCBI WGS metagenome assembly WLWI01 (sample SAMN12718690, study PRJNA515312) | sponge metagenome | isolation source: marine sponge | host: Mycale hentscheli | place: New Zealand: South Island, Marlborough, Capsize Point | collected 2014-11-01
GGCAAGCGAAACGCGGCTGTCTCCCGCCCGGTCCAGGCTTCCATCAGCGCCCGGCGGCAGCGCCGTTCGGCTTCCTCAGGCGGGACTGCCATGGGGAAGGACTCCGAGGCAATGCGGGTCGTGTCCACGGTGATGCGCCGCGCCTCGACGAGGGCGGCGTCATAATCCTCGTCGGCACGCGCGACCTGCCATTTCAGGGCCTGTGGCAGTTCCGTCTCCTGCGCGCGGGTCAGTTCCAGCACATCGCCTTCGCGGGCCGCCACCAGGTCTTCGTGCGTCACGCTTGCTGCGGCGGCGCGCCCGCGCATCACAAACCGGATCATGCCCTCGGTCTCGACCGCGTCGAAGCCGAAATGCCGCGACAGCGTGGTGATCGAGGCGCGCGGGCTTTCGAGCGCGCCAATTGCATATCCCTCGACCGCGCCCCAGAGACCGGTGACGTCGATCCGGGCTTCCGGCATTCCGGCTCGCAGGCAGAGATGCCGGACCAGCGCAGCCAGCGACACCGCGCCGAGCCGCCCCGTCAGCCAGTGCCCCAGCCGCCAGTTCGCGCCGTCTGTCCAGACGTCGGTCAGTGCCGGGAAGAACGGATAGGGCCGCGCGTCCCAAGTCCAGGCGGCGCATTCAGGTACATGCACCATCCGGCCGCCGTAGATGCCGGAGATCGGGTTGTTCGAAGCTTCGCCCCACCAGAGATATGTCGCCTCGAGATAGGTGCGCTGGATGGCGTCGTCGCGCCAACCCCGCGAGAAATGCGGCGTGAAGCTCTCCGACGACTTCGGATCGAAGAACACATTGGGCTGGTTCGTGCCGCGGTCGATGGCCGGGCAACCCAGCTCAGTGAACCAGACGGGCTTGGATTGCGGCACCCACGCGGTCGGCGTCCCGCTCTCCATTCCGCCCGGACGGTTGTAATGCGCACTCGACCACCAGGCGCGCAGATCCTTGTAGCGGAAGACCCACGGCTTGGCCGCCACACCATCGGTGATCGGGGTACGGACCTGCGCAGTGCGGTCAGCAGCCGATGCATAGAACCAATCGAAGCCTTCCCCGCCCGCGATGTTTCCCTGCAGGTAGGCGCGGTCGTAGATCGCGGGCCAGCCCTCGGCCGCGTCGAGATGCTCGAACCCGTCGCGCCAGTCCGACAGCGGCATGTAGTTGTCGATCCCGACGAAATCGATTTCCGGATCGGCCCAGAGCGAGTCGAGGTGGAAGAACACGTCGCCCGAGCCATCGCCCGGCTGGTGCCCGAAATACTCCGACCAGTCGGCGGCGTAGCCGATCTTCGTCCCGGACCCGAGGATCGAGCGCACATCCGCAAGGAGATCTTGATAAGCCTGCACCGCAGGATAGGTGGCCGCACCCGAGCGGATCGTGGTCAGCCCCGGCATCTCGGTGCCGATCAGGAATGCGTCGACCCCGCCCGCCGCCGCGCAGAGATGCGCGTAATGCAAGACCATGCGCCGCAATCCCCAGTCGCCGGAAGGCCCGGTCCACGAAACCGACTGACCCGCCACGCTGAAGCTGGCGGGCATTGCCTCGCCGAACAGCGCCGACACCTGCGTGGCGGCCGTGGCGGTCTTGTCCACTGTCCCAGCATACCCCGCCGCAGGCGAACAGGTGATCCGACCCCGCCAGGGAAAAGCGGGCTGGCCCGTCTCGGCGGCATTGTCGGAATACGGGTTGGGAAGGCTGTTGCCGGGTGGCACATCCATCAGGATGAACGGATAGAAGGTGACGCGCAGGCCGCGCGCCTTGATCTCCTGAATTGCCTGCACGACAGCGAAATCGGCGGGCGTGCCACCATAGACCGGCCGATCCTGATCGTCGCGGCTGACCAGAAAGGCATTGGCCCGGCTGACACCATTCACAGACCAGGTCGACGGTGTGGTGGTCTTGGCGGTGACCTCGACACCCGGCCGCACCTTGCAATTGCGTGCCCGCAGATCGTCTCCGAACCAGGCAACCACCAGTGACACACTCTCGACCTTCGGTGCCATCGCCTGCAGCCGATCCAACGCCACCACCATGTCGGCGGTATCGGTCAGCGCATTGAGGTTTTCGGGCTCGGACGATCCGCCACTGCCTTTGCGGATGCCCTGCGTGGCATAGGCGAACTCACCTGAGGCCGGGATCATGGTGACCGCTTGCGTGAGACCCTCCGCCGTGTCCAGATCGGCCAGCGGGCGGAACACCTCGAAACTCAGCTGCGGGATGCGGTTGCCGTAATTCCCAAGCGGAAGGTCTTCGAAAACGACATAGGCCGTGCCGCGATAGGCCGGTGTGCTTAATGCCCCCATCTTGGCCGCGATGAACGGATCGACCGTCTGCGCTTCGTCTCCCGGATACCAGCGCCAGGTGATCCCGGTGGTATCCAGCAGCTTGCCGTCGGCCCAGATGCGGCCAATGCCGGTGATCTGCCCCTCGCAAAGCGCGACGGCGAAGCTCGCATAGTAGAAATACTCGGTGGTCTTGACCTTGCCGCCACCCCCGCCGCCCTTACCGCCACCCTGCGTGGTCGTCTTGGTCTCCTCGCGGAAATCCGTCGCCCAGACGATATTGCCGCCGATCCGCATGCGGCCGTAAAGGCGCGGGATCACCGCCCCTTCGGTGGCCGAGGTGATGCGCAGATTGTCCATCCGCGCGCCTTCGATGCGCTGGGTCGGCGCGAGCGAAGAGATGATCCAGCTGTCGACAACCGATCCGATGGTGGAGCCGATGAAGCCGCCAATGGTGGCGGCGCTGACGCCGAGGATCGCGCCGCCAATACTGCCGCCAATGGCAGCGCCAGCGGCGCCGAGAACGAGGGTGGCCATGTCGGGGTCTCAGCGTTGGGGGAACAGGAAGGCGAAGGCGATGCGCCGCCGCCAGGATGGAGTGAGCGGTTCCTCGATGACGCCGAGGCGCTCATAGGCGTGGAGGAAGGTGCCAGGCCCGGTGAGGATCCCGACATGTTTGGCAATGGCGCGGGGCTTCATGCGAAAGAGGACCAGCGCGCCGGGACCGGCTGCGGAGGGAGCAATCTCCGGCATCATGCGCCGAGCGCCCTCGGCCAGCACTTCGCGCGGCCCGGTTTCACCCCAGTCCCGGCTGTAGGGCGGGATCGGGAACGGTTCAGGACCGACGACTTCGCGCCAGACCCCGCGTGCCAACCCGAGGCAGTCGCAACCGACACCCCGAAGGCTGGCCTGATCGTGGTATGGCGTGCCGAGCCAGGAGCGCGCGATGGCGATGACGCGCTGGGGGTCGGCCGATGCGAGGGGTTTTGTCAAAGCACGGACCCTTCGTGTCCACCATCCTTGGTGGCATAGCGGAGCACCGCGTCCTGGCCGGGAATATGCGGGAATCCACGAAAGTTTGCTGTGTTGGCGAACTTCGCCCCGCAGGTCTCGATCCGCTTGTCGCAGCCTGCACGGATGGTGAAGGCATCACCCTCGGCGATACCGCGCACCGGTGCTTCGAGCAGCGTCAGCACCGCGATGCCATCGGTCACGTCGTGACCGAGCACCTCGGTCCGACGCCCCACATTCGCGCCGCTGGTCCATTCCACGGTGCCGAAATTGAACCATCCGGCTGTGAAGACACCAAGGCCAGAGGCGGTGAAGGCCCGATCACGCAGGAGATCGATGACAGCGCCGGTACCCTTGTAGGTGGGGTCCTCCAGATCGAGCCCGCAGCGCGCATCCCCGAGCACGGCATCGCAGGTCGCCTGAAAGGTCCGCCCGACCGTCTGGCCCAGCACATGCGCCAGCGAGCGCACCTCCGCGACGAAGGCCAGCCGCCCGCGCCGGATCTGACCGATGGCACCGCGGCGCATCAGCACGCGCTGGCCCGTGTCCGCCCAGTTCACCCGCCAGACTTCGACCTCGGCGTTGTCCCAGCGGCCGTCGAGAATGTCGGTCTCGGTGATGCGGTCGGAGGTCAGCACGCCCTCGGCGTCCTGCGCATCGACCGACAGGTCCGATCCCGACCGCACCTCGGAGGCCGTGAGGCCGCTCTCGGGCTCGAAATCAGTGCCGTCGAAGCTGACCGTCCGGTCGTGGTCGGTGAAGCCGAAACTCGCGTCGTCAGCCCGCGAAATCCGCCAGCACCAGGCGAGCGTTGTTGTCCCGTCGTCCAGATGCGCTTGCAGATCGGGATTGATGTTTTTCATCGGCGGAGTTCCAGCAAGGGTATGGAGGTGATCGAGCCCAGCCGCTCGAGATCAAGCGTCACGTCGAGCACGTCGGTGTCGAAGCGGACGGGTACGTCGAACTGGAAGCCCGCTGTGACGGCGATGCCAGCGCCCGGGGCGGCGCTGAAGGTGACAACGCCGGTCGTGGTGTCGACCGACCAGCCCGAGGGCTGCTCGACCCCACCAAGCGCGATGCGCACGGTTCCGGTCACTGGTTTAGCGATGGCGCGCGTCCAGGATTGCACCCCGGAGGTGTAGCGCTTGATTAGTTGGAAGGCGGTCGTCGCGCCGTCGCCGGTGCCAATCGCCTGATTGTTCGGTGCCGGCGTTCCCGAGGGAACGCAGGACTTGTGGTCGCCCCAGTCCTTGAACCTAAAGCCATGCAGCCGACCGTTGCGGGCCTCGAAGAAGGCCACGACCGCCGCCAGATCGTCCGCGCGGCGGATGCCATAGGCGACATCGTAGCGGCGGCGGCTGTTCGCCCAGCTGGCGTTGCGCTCCTCGTCGCCGGAAGCGAGTTCGACGATCTGGGTCCGCCGCTCGGGCCCGCCGCGCGCACCCCGGCTGATATTGTCGGGAAACCGGACTTCGTGAAACGCCATCACATACCCCTTCGCCCGAGCGAGACGGCGCGGGCGATGTCCGCCGCAACCTGCGTCCGGGACTGCCGGAAGCTCTCGGCGTCGCGCGCCATGATGGTGACATTCACGCCACCGGCTGCGCCGTAGCTCTGAGCTTCGCGGCGAGACAGCACGCGCTCGCCGCGTTGCAAGATGGCCGGAACTTCATCGTGGCGGAGCCCTGCAACGCCGCCGGCATGCATGCGAGGCGCTGCCGCGAAAGCCATCGCCGGGACCATCCGGCTTGGCGAAGAGTCTCCGACCATGCCGCCCGCGTGCAGGATGTTGGCGAAGATCCCGCCCGCGCCCCCCAGCGCGCCAGAGAGCGCGTTGGCAATAGGCCCGAGGATGAACCGCCTCGCCGCCAGCTTGGAGAGATCGGCCAGCAGCGAGGTAACCAGATCGCGGAAATCCAGCTTGCCGATTTTCACGAATTCGCCGACCGCATTCTCGGCCGACTGGAACGCGCTGACGAGGCTCTGGCCGATGTCCCCGCCAATCTCGCGCGCCTTGCTGGCATAGTCGCTGAGCGCTGCGGTGACCGCCTGCCAGCCGGAAACTGCGGCGTCGATGTCAGGTTCGGCTGCAGCGGCAGCAGTCTCGGCCGCTGCACCCGCACCCGTGGCCGCCTGTCCGGCATCGCCAAGGGCAGTTTCCAATCGCTCCGCCGCGTTGGTCGCCTCGGTCAGCGCGTTCGCGCCAGCTTCATCGCTGCCCCGCACCGCATCACGCAATGCCTGCCAACTGGCGAGTGGCGCGCGCGCGCCTTCGGCCAGATCGTGGGCCGCGCCACGATATGTGTTGGCCGTGGCAAGCGCAGTATTGGCCGCCGCAGTGAGCCCGAGATCGGGTGCGGAAAGCGGGTTATCCTCAAAAGCGCGGTCGAAGGCGGTCTGTGCGGCTGTGGTCGCGGCAGTTGCTGCGCCCTCAAACCGGTTCTCGATCTGACCAAGTTCGAGATCGGGAATGATCGAGATGCGACGCTCTGACCCGAGCGCTTCCAGCCCCTGGTTGATCCCCCCGATGAATGTGTTGATCCGCGAGACGACGCCGTTCAGCATCGCCTCAACGCCGTCGATCAGGCTGTTGGCCGCCTGAAACGCCAGATCGCCGATGGCGGCTGGCAGCAGTCCCCAGATCGCCTTGATCGCCTCGTAGGCCCCCTCGAAGGTGTTCGCGGCCGTGTTGCCGAAAGTCACGACGCTTTCGATGGCGCTCTGCATACCCGACGCCGCATCAGACTTCAGATCGAAAAACATTGCAGTGGCCGCAGCGCCCGCCGCAGCTGCCCCCATCTTGATGCGGTCCCACACCTCGACGGCGAGGTCCTTCAGAAGCGACATCGCCTCTCCAAATCCGCCCGCGCCAGTAACAAGGCGGGTGAACTGGTAGACGAGCTCGCCCGCGCCAACGATCAACGCGCCGATGCCGGTGCGGATCAGTGCCCCACGAAGGAGCACCAGCGCGGTGGCGAGGCCACGGACCGAGAGAGCTGCGACGGCAATCCCGGCGACCCAACGCCCTGCAAGAAAAGCCACAAACGTAGCGGCATAGGTGGTCAGACGGCCGATGTTGTCGAAGACACTGCGGATCGCGATGCCGAGCGGGCCTGTGCGGCTCGCAACCGCCGCCATGGCATTCGCGACCGCTTCCAGCGCGGGTGCCGCAGCGACCGTCAGCTGGTTCGACAGCCCGCGCCAGATCAGCCCCAACCTTGAGATGGCGTCGTTCGTCTGCTCGATCTGGTCGGCATCCTGCTCCGACACGACGACGCCGAAGGCCAGAACATCCTCTTTCGCCTGGCGCAGCGTCGCGGTGTCGATCCGCGACATGGCGATGGAGCCTTCCTCGCCAAAGAGCTGACCGGCGACGGCCGCGCGTTCGGCTGCGGGCACAAATTCCTCGATGGCCGCGTTGATCGCGCCCACACGCTGATCCAGCGGCAGGGAAATTAGGTCGGCAGCCGAAAGCCCCAGCCGATCCAGCGCGTCGGCGGCAGGTCCGGTCCCGGCGGCCGCCTGGCTGAGACGGCGCGTCAGATCCTTGGTGGCCTGCTCGATGCCGGACATCGACACGCCCGCCAGCTCGCCCGCGCGCTCCAGCGTCTGGATCGAGGCGACGGTGGTCCCCAGCGACTGCGCGAGCTTGGCCTGCGCATCGACGGTTTGCAGCCCGGATCGGACCATCGCCACGCCAGCAGCAGCGGCGGCGGCCACGGCGGCAGCGGCAGCCACTGCAACACGACGGGAGAACGCCGCAAGTCGGGCGTTGGCCGCCTCCATCTCGCGGCTGAGCCGCCCGAACCCTCGCACCCCGGCCTCACCGACACCTTCCAGTTCGGCGCGCACCTGTCGGCCACCGACCGCGGCAAGGCGGACAGAAACGCGCTTTTCAGCCATTGGAATGATCCATCTGTTCGTTGAGCTTCGCAACCATCACGGATTCAATGACGGGCAGCAGTTCGGCCATGGCCAGGGGTGGGATGCCGAGCGCGTCACCGAGAGCGAGCGCAGCGGTCAGGTCCCAGCCGATCACCGCACCCGGCAGAACGCGGAGCTGGCCGCCGAGACGGTCGACCAAGTCCCAGACCTGCCAACCCTCGTAAGTCAGCGGCCGGTTCAGCCACGCCGGGCAGTCTTCGCACGCCGTTTGGCAGGCGTCGCAGTAGCGTTCGCCCCCGCCGAAGGACCACTCGGCAAGGACGCGGAGACGTTTTTTTCCTGTTCCAGCAGCAGGCCTTTGGAGACGTAGGTCAGCTGGAAGGCCTCGAAGATAGGCCAGACATCGAGCAGCGCGTCGATGGCCTCGGGGCTGGGATCGATCGGCTCGCCGTCCGCGTCGCCGATGCCGTCCCAGGCGAGCACCGCCCTCCGTGCGAGAGCTTTGGCGAAGGCCACGGCGCGCTCCTCGTCGGAGGCCTCTTTGGGGACCGCTTCGACGGCGGGATCGCTGCGGGTGGCCACCATCAGCGCGGTAGTCAGCGGTCGCAGTTGCGCCCGCACGCCGGGGGCAAGACTATGCCAGCGCGGCGCGTTCGTTAGGTCGAGCGTGAGCATCAATATGTCTCCACATCGTTCAGGAGGGTTGCGGTGCACATCCGGCCGACGACGCTGTCGCGGGCGGCTTGCCAGTCGAAAGTGGCCTGCACGCCCTGCGGCCCGGAAATCTCGATGCGCGGGCGTGGCAGGTAGACGGCGTGCACGGTGAAGGTGAAGCTTTCGCCCGAGGGCAGCAGATAGGCGAACTCAAGCTCGCAAGGATCGCCATTGATCGCCTGCGTCACCAGTGTCTGGTCAGCGAAGCGCACCTCGATGGAGCCGGTCAGCGCAGCGATGGACGGGTCCGCGCCGTCGATGCGGCCGTCCGAGCGGATGGTCTCGATGCGGTCGAGGTTGTTGGCGTAGGTAATGTCGGCCGAGACCACATTGCCGAGGGCAGATCCGTTGCGGGTGATCGCCCCATTGAAATGGCCGAAGCGCTGCAATTCCAGCGCGGCGGGCGTGCCTGCGCTGGTCGTTGTGCCCACCGTCTCGCCCTGCGCCACCAGCCGGGATGTCGCGGTCAGCAGCCCCGAGCGCTGCATCTGCCAGTTGATCTGGTCGAGTACACAGCCGGAATACATCGCGTAGCGCGGCACTTCGGGCATGCCGGTCTCGATGGACATGCTGGGCAGCATCCAAGACCCCGACTGAAACTCGTGCGTCCAGGGACCGGTGCCAGATGTGGTCGGGTCGCCAAAGGTCGCCTTCAGCCAGAAGCCGAAGGCCTCGGCGTCGAGCGGCACGACGACATCGCCGTCTGCCGTCACCGCATCCTTGATCGGTGCCAGCGGATCGCGGCCGTAGCCCAGCAGTTCCGAGTTCAGCAGCGGCTGCTCCGCGCCGAGCGAGGTGCTGGCGAAGGGCATCTTGGTGAAGCCGCCGACTGGCGGCGTGCCATAGGTCGTTTCGAACGCAAGCGCCATCTGCGCCCGCGCCCCTTGGGCTCGTGCCATCGTATTCTCCTTGAATTGTCAGGGTCAGCCGAGCGGATCGGCCGTTGAATAATGCAGCACCACCGGGATCACGGCCGCCTTCAGGCTCGCCGCGCCTTCGACCGGCAGATCGACCGGGCGTGGCGCTTCTGCTTCGACCCAGTCGCATAGGCCGCCGAGCGTGCGGTCGGCGGCAATTGCCGTGCCGATGCTGGCGGTCAGCGTGTCGAAGACGGCGTCACGGTCGGTGCCCTGCACGACCGCCTCAATCTCGGCACGGTGCTGGTAGTGGTAGCGCAGGGGCGACAGTGTTACCTCGGGATCGCCTGGCTCCCCATCCCGAAGGATCAACAGGCCATCGGCGGGTATGCGCTCGGGCAAGACCTCACCCCGCAGGGCGGTTGCGGCCAGCGTCAAAAGCCGCGCCTGCAGCGCGGTGAGAATGGTTTCACGAACAGTCATGGTGTCTTTCCGGGCTCGACAGTAGAAATTGCTGGCTCAATGCACCCATGAGCTCCGGAAAAAAGGCTGCGAACTGCGATGGAAGGAGCTCGGGAAAACTACTAAGTCTTGTGTGGGTTTTCACTAGGAAGTCAGATGATTACAGACAGATTCGAAGATTTTGCACAGTCGCTGCGAGTTTTCATTGAACAGAAATACAGATTCCAAGAACTATTCCTCATCGATTCAAGCGAGGCGATCGGCAATGTTGAGCTCGCCTGTAAGAGCATGCTCGACACATTCGCCAGCTTGTACGACGCAGTTCGAGAAACTCAGGAAGTCGATTTTGATTTTTATGCACACCCGCTTTGTTGCGCTGTTCTTGCATACAGAAATGCCAAGCATCACAATAAAGCGCACGGCATCCGCAGTGTGCACCGCCATGCGCAGCAGAACGAACGCCAAGACTACCTCCTTGTAGATTTTCCTGCTGGGGACGGCGAAGACGGCGGAGGGTTCATTGACCACTACGCTTCTTGGGGAGACTTTTGTGTGCTCCTCGACATGCCAAGGGATCAAAGCCGCTTGCGCGCAAATGCTCGGAACCTCGTCAGACACCGCATCGAGGCAGATGGATTTGAACGTTTCGCTGATCAGGACGGAGTTCCAATCCATCGGGTCTTTATAAACATGATTCCAATAATAATTGGCGCTGGATCAGAGTTTATTACCTATTTGAAGCCACATATTCGCGCTCAAAGTGTGGAGGCCGAGCATTTCGTTTCGCATTTCGAACATGTGGAGCAAGCCAACTTTTCTCGACCTAAATACTTGGAGTTAACGAGTTCGGTTTTTGGTTAGGGTTGCTTGGCACGAGGAAACGATAGCCAATTTCCGATCCTATCGCTGAACAACCCATTTCGCCACGATCAGCCCCGGGACGCTGTCAAGCGCCCGGTCTGCATCCCGCGCGAGGTCCAGCCGCTTCGGCAGTTTCACCTGCGGCACGAGCAGGAAGATCGGCGCGGTGACCTTTCCGCGCCCGGTCTTGGAGCGGGACACGACCGCCTGACCCTTCGTGTTCAGCCGTCCCTCTGCCACCAGCAAGCTCGGCCCCGTGCGACGATAGACGAAACGCAGGCGCAGCCCGCGTCGCCGTTCCCATTCGCCGGGGGTTATCCTGCCGCCGCGCAGCGACTTGCCTGCGGCGGGCAGCGGGATCGCCAGCCAGAACCCGTCTTTCGAGCGGATCAGCGGGCCGGTGTCATGCGCTCCCACGATGACCGGGGCCTTGGACCAGACCAGCGCGGCTGCATCCAAGCTCTCGCCCGACCTCGGGAAGTTCTGGTTGCGGATCGAGTTGGCAAGCCGTCGCCCCAATCCCGCGCCAGTGATCTGCGTGCGCCAGGCAGTCTTGAGCCCGGTCCCGGCCTCGCGCATGGCAGCTGTCACAGCACGTTCGCCCGCCGCGACCTCCGCTGCCATCATGGCGACGATGTCCGGATCGATGTCGAGCTTCAGCTTCACGCGGGCCTCAGATCAACAGTCCAGACCAGCCGCTCCCGGTCCCGGACGGGTTCGCCCTGAATGAGGAAGGCGTCGCCATCCATTTCCAATCGGTCGCCGGGACGCGGTGCCGGAACTTCCGCGACGCGAAGATCGATCCGGGTCGTTTCCGACCAGAGCCGCGCATCGCCGAATTCGGTGATGGCATCAGCCTGCCGGGAGACGACGCGCACCAGCACGGGCGCGCCGCCATCGGAGGTGTAGACCGCCTCACGCCCGATGTTGGGATCCGCGAACAGAGCATCCAGAATGGCGGCAAACGCCGTCATCAGAAACTGCCGTTCAGGCGCACCCGGCCGATCAGGTCACCCGCGCCGCCCGCAACAGACTCAACGGCCACACCGATCAGCGTGTTCGCGGTGGCGGTCTTGGTGGCTTCCTTGTTGGTGTTGTCCCAATAGACCTTGTCACCGGTGGACCAGGCTTGGCTCGCGACTTTCTTCAGGTCGAAGACTCCGATGAGGGCGGTCTCGACCGTCTCGGCATTGGCAGCATCCCCGGCGGCCACGCCGAAAATAGAGCCGACGAGCAGGCCATCGCCGGAGGTCACGGCGTAGGGCGCGGTCAGGGTGATGGTGTTGCCGGGCTGGACGTAGTTTTTCATTGCGGGATCCTTTGCAAAATGGAACGGGCGGCCCGATTGGACCGCCCGTTAGAGGTGAGATGTCAGGGACGGCCCGTTTTATGCGCCGGGGTTCTTGTAGAGGCCGCGCCAGTCGATGGCCTTTGCGCCGAAATCGAGGCGGCACTTGATCTCGACGCCGTCGACGTCGAAGCCGTTCCGGGTCTCAATGTACGCGCCCTGCTGACCCTCGAGATAGGCGTACTCGATGGTGTCGATCTGGTTCGGGCTGGCCGCGAGGTACCAGGCGGTTACGCTGGCGGCATCGAGGCGTGGCTCGCTGATCGGCGCGAGGGTGCGGATCGACTGCGGCACGACATTGGACGTCGCTGCGGGCACCAGGTTCTGGGCGACCATCTGCTCCGCCTTCAGTTCCAGCGAGGCGGGCACGATCAGGAAGGCGGGGCGGACGTTCAGCACCGTCTTCTTGTCGAGCCCGGTCTGCTTGGCCATCGCCGCGCGGGCCGCACCGACAGCATCGACCGCCAGCGCTGCGCCTGTTCCTGCGAGGTTCTTGTGGCTGGTGTGGAACAGGGCGTTGCCGTCCGCCATCGCCGGGTTGGCGGTGATGATGCCCCAGACGACGTCCGATTCCAGCTGGGCGATGGAGTTGCCGTACATCGCGGGGATCCGAGTGAAGGCGTCGAGATCGTCGTTGATCAGCGTCTGGCGGGTGATGGCGACCACCCGGCCATAGGTCTTGACCTTGTAGCTCTCCTTGCTCTCGCCGAGTGTCCCGCGTTTGAACTCGCCGCTTTCGCCCACCTCCAGCAGCTGCGGCGCTTCGCCGAGCTGGACCCGGTGCATCGCCTTGAAGTCGGTGGCCAGAACCTGGCGGCAGAACAGCATGAATGTGCGGGGATAGGCGTCATAGGCCTGCCGCAGGGTCTTGTTGGTGACCGCCGAGAGGATCTCCGGGAAGTCGGACGTCGAATGCAAGGCCCGCGTTGCCACCTCGTCGCGAGACAGGCCCCGCGTATTGACCCCAGCATTGCCAAGGCTCTCGCGGGCCAGTTCCATGAGCGTCATGCCACGATACTGGCGAGCGGCATCTTCCAGAGTGAACAGCGTTGGGCTGTAACGGTGCAGAAGCGCGTTCGCGACGGCATCGCGGCGGGTGATCTGCTCGTCGCGGCCGCCGAGTGGGATCGACACCTGGCTGAAGGTGCGGGTTTCTTCGGATTTGGAGGCGACCTGATCGAGGATCAAACGCCGGGCTTCGCCGATATCCGTGCCGCGCTTGACCAGATCCTCGGCAAAGCTGCGCTCGAGGTTCAGCCGCCCGGCCAGATCATAGATTGTGGACACCCGGTCACGCTCCGTCTCGCGGGCCCGGGTCGCAACAGCTTCAGTGTCAGGCACAACGGGGGCATCGGGCTTCTGCGGCTTTGGCTGCGCGCGGGTCTCAACGGCAGCAACCTTCGGCTCGGCCACAGGCGTCTTCGGTTCAGTCATGGTGGTGTCCTCGGCAGCATTGATGTCGCTGGGCTGATCTTTGGCCTCTGCGGCCAGGGCGTTGGGTTTTTCCGTCATCGGGATGGCTCCTGTTTGAGTGGGTGGGACGTCCCGGCGATGGAGGACGCAATCGTGAAGTTGGGATTGGGCGCGAAACCCTGCGGCGGGATCTGCCCCGACCGGCACGGCGGACACCTCGAAGGGCGTCCAGTCCACCGCGCGCCAAAGCTCGCGAGCCGCTTCGGGCTTGGACACTTCGAACCGGTGGACCTGGTAGCCGATGGACACCGCCCGGATATGGCCCGCCTGGATATCGCGCCAGATCGGTTCGACATCGGCGCGCTCAGAAATCCGGACCTGCGCAATGCCGCGACCGTTTTCGATCCGGGCAGACCCCGGGACGACCGAGCCGATCACGGCATCCAGCGTTTCGATCTCATGCACCTTCAGAAACGGCGCGCCGGCGTTCAGACGATCGAGCCGCACATGGTCTGGATCGAGGCTCAATTCCTCGTCGTAGGGTTCGCCGAACAGGGTCGATCGACGAACCCGAGCGCCCGCTGACCAGATCACCTCGACGGTGCGGGTGTCGGTGTCCGCTGAGTTCAGCGCAAGCTCCGCCATCCGGCGCAAGGCCGGGATTTCGATCATTGTGTCCATGTTGGTCAGTCCTGTTGGTCGGCCTGCGCCGGATCGGTTTCCGCGTCAGCGGTGGGCTCGTCGTCGGCCGGTTCGTCGGCATCCGGATCGGTGGCCGGGTCGCTGGTCTGCGCGCTCCCGGTCTTGGTGACTCGTCGCGGGTCGCTGTCGAGAACCAGCCCGAGGGCATCGAGCTTGGCGTTGGTCGCAGCGATCTCGGCCAGCACCGCGTCCGGATTGCGGCCCTGCCGGGCGATCACCTCGGCCAGCGTCATGGTGCCAGATCGGATCGACAGCAGGTTCGCCATCGCGTCCTTCTGCGGATCGACCGCCTCGAACTTCGGCGGCGACCATTCGACCGGTACGTCCGGCGATGGGATCTGGCCCGCCGCCCATGCGGCTTCCGTGAACCAGCGCCAGACCGGGGCGCAGAACATCGGGATGAACAGCTGCCACTGGACGGCATCGATCTGGCGGCGGAATTCAACCAGCCCCGCGCGGATCGAGGAATAGTTCACCTGGGAGAGATCGCCGGTCAGCAACTCATACGGCACGCGGAACCCGGCCGAGATCGTATGCAGGCTCGCCCGCTTGTATTCTGCATAGCCGCCCGTAGCCGAAGGCTGGTTAAATCGAATGTCCTTGCCGCCGCGCGCATAGGCAATGAGGCCAGGCTCGAACTGCTCGACGCGGTTTCCATCAGCATCGACCACGGAGGGAGCGATGCCCTGCTGCGCCTCGTCGTCGCCGAAGACGATGGCGGTGACGCAGGCCTCGGTCTTCTTGCGGACCAGTTCGGCCACCTCGTAGTCGTCGAGGTCGCGCAAACTGCGGATCACCGGCGCGCCCCAGGGAACGCCGCGCGCCTGCGTGCGCTGCTTCTCGTAAACATGGGCGATCTCGGTCGCCGGGACCGGGCGGCTCTGCAACCCGTTCTGCAACGTGCCATAGGCATCACCCGGATGTTCGGCATGCAGCCAATAGGCCCGGCGTTTGCCGACTGGATCGAACTCGATCCCCTGGACGAGGCGTCCCGCGCCGATGGTGCCGGATTTCGTGGTGTCGAGGAAGTCGGCCTCCAGCACCTGCACTTGCAGCGGGACAGGCAAGCCATCCGCTGCGCGGCGCAGACGTCGGCGCACCAGGACCTCACCTGCCTCGACCATCTCGCGGCAGATCAACGTCTGCAGCCCATAGAAGTCGAGCTGGCCGTCGGCGTCAGCGGCGTCCGACCACCTTGCGAAGAGCGCATCGACCTTCCGGTCCAGCTTGTCATTGCCGCTCGCCGCCCGAGGCATGATGCCCGCACCGACAATGTTGTTTACCAGCACCGCCACGGCCTTGGCCGCATGCGGGTTGTTGCGGACCAGATCGCGCATCCGGTCGCGCAGCAGCGCCCCGGCCACGCCAACCTCGGTATCGGCCGAGGTGCCCGGCGCACGCCAGCCGTCGGTCCGTCGCCCCTTCGAGGCACCATCATAGCCCCGCGTCAGGGTTTCGAATGCCTGCCGCGCCAGCACACGACGGGCCGCCGTGCGTGGTGCCACCGAGGCAATCGCATGGTCAAACCAGTTGGCCCACATCAGCGATCCCCGCGCGAGAAGCCCGCGAGCCCAGCGATTGGCACCGGTTGTGTGGTGCCCGCTATGGCCCGCTCGATGGTGCGGATGCGCACCAGCAGATCCTCGGCCGAGCCATAGTCGACCGACTTGCCGTCATAGCTGACCCGGGTCGTGCCGCTGGAATAGGCCCGGCGCAACGCGGACAGCTCGGTTTCGGTCCAGTCTGCCATCAAAACCATCCTCCGCGCCGTCCGAGCCAGTCGGATTGACGTTTGCCTTGCGACGTCTGCGCTTGCCTGTTGATCTGCCCCGCGGGATCCGCAGAGGCGTCGGCGACACCGAGTTGATCCTCGAGGTCACGCCATTTCTCGTCGGTCCAGCGATCCGCACCCGCGATCCAGGCGGCGGCGCGGGCATAGACCCGGCAATCCAGCGCCTCGTTGCGCTCGCGCAGCTTCTGCCATTCCAGTCGGGCAAAGCCACGCTTCGTGCGCACCGTGACCAGTTGCTCGGCCACGAACTGCTTCAGCCATTCGTTCTCGACCCAGTGCGGCAGATGCACCGTGCCGGGTGAGAATTCTGCGCCGTTAGCGCGTTCCTCCTCGGTTGGCCGTTCCAGCCGCAGGAAGCGATAGGTCTCGGCCTTGAAGGTCGATACTGCCACGGTCCAGAGCCGTGCGCCGCGGCGCAAACGCTTGCCGCCCTCGGTCGCGTCCACGTAAGTGGGCCCCGACACAGGGCTGGCCCGGTTGAAGCCTTCGACACCCTTGACTGGTGCGACCTGTGCAAACCCTTGGGCCCGCGACCAGCCATAGACCGCCGGGGCCTCATAGCCAGTGTCGATGGCAAGCCGCGCGATCTTCAGATGCGCGCCACGCTCGTGCGGCCACGTCCGGCCGAGCAGTTCGGTCAGGTCGCCCCAGGCCTCATGCCGGTCGGGGCCGCCCTCGATCACGATGTGATCGAGCAGCCAGCTTTCCAGCCCACGGCCCCAGGCCCAGACATCGACTTCGATCCGGTCTTTCTGGACGTCGGCCCCAGCGGTCAGGAACAGCCCGCCCGCAGGCACAATGCCCGGTTTCCAGTGCTCGCGCCGGTCGTAGAGCCGCTGCCAATCCGGCGCTTCGCCGGTTTCGACCCAGGTCTCGCCGAGGATCGTGTTGCGGAAGGCCTTGATCGCTTCGTCCGATCCTTGCGCCGCATCCCACGCCCGCACGATCCGCTCCCAGCTGAGCCAGCCGATGGGTGAATAGAGCGCGGAGAGGTGGTAGCCGACCGTGTTGGGATCGGCCGCCGTGGCGGTCGGTCGCCATTCGCCAGCCTCCAGCATGGCCGTCTTGTTGTGGTCCGCGATGGGCGTCTCACAGTCCTCACAATGATATTCCGCCGTTTCCGGCTGTCCCTTCTGCCAGCGCAGTCGTTCGAATTTAAGCCACTGCATCGCGCCACAATGCGGGCATGGGACGAAAAACCGGCGCTGATCACTGGCCTCATAGTCCCGTTCAATCCGGCTCATCCCGCGAATGGTCGGGGTTGAGACCAAGAACACCTTGCGCCGGTGGGCGAAGGTCAGCGAACGCGCTTCCGCTAGCGTAACCGGATCACCCTCATCGTCGGCGGACGCCGGATAGGCATCGACCTCGTCGAGGAAAATGTAGCGCGCCGGGGTCGAGCGCAGCCCCACGGCCGAGTTTGCCCCGGTCATGATCAGGATACCGCCCGCGAATTCCTTGGACAGCATCGTATTGCCCGCGTCGCGCGACCGGGCCGGTTTTACCCGTTCCCGCAGTTCCGGACTTTCATCAATCAGTGGATCAATCCGTTGCCTCGAGTTCCGTTTCGCCAGTTCCACCGTCGGCTGGACGGCCAGCATCGGCCCCGGCGCTTGGTGGATAGCGAACCCAATCCAGTTGTTGCCGGCCTCGGTCGCGCCGACCTGCGCCGCCTTCATGAACACGATCCGCTGTGTCGGGTCGCCGGGCGACAGCCGGTCCATGATTTCGCCCATGTAAGGCGTGCGCGCCGTGCGATACCGGCCCGGTTCGGCCGAGGCACGCCCTGACAACATCCTGTGCCGATCTGCCCATTCCGAAACCGTCAGGTCCGGATCCGGCGTGAGGCCTGCGCCCCAGGCGCGCAGGATTTCCACCGCGCCGTCGAAGTCGTCCTCACCGGAGATCGGGTTTGACCTCGGCAAGATCGTCGAGCTGGGCACGGACATGTTTCTCCAGAATCTTCTGCATCGCGGCGGGCTCCACACCCAGATCGGCCGCCATCAACGCCGCCGCACGCGCGGGCCAGTTGACCCAAACGTCACGCTCCTGCCGCGCCAGCCGAAACACCAGCGACAGAGCACGCGCCCGGTCGATCAACTCGCCCTTCAGCTTATGCAGCCGGAGACGGCGCTCCTGCGCCTTCAGCACTTCATTGGCCGTCTTGGCCTGCAGAAACGTGGTGCCACTGCCGACGGGAGGTGCGGCCATTCCCTGTTCGCGCAACGTTTCGCCCACGGCGGAAACCGCCGCCTCCGGGACCGGTTTGAGTTTCGGCTTCGGTGCCTTGCGAGTTTTGGACGGGTCGGTCGCCTCCGCGCGCAGAGCATCGCTGGCTGCCGCGTCAATGCTGCCATCGGCGTGTAGAACCAGCCGCCCCGTCGCCTTGGCCTTCTGGATTGCCCCGCGCGAGAGGCCGACGCGGGCGGCGTATTGGCGCTCGCTCAGACCCTCCATGGCGCGCTCCGATTATCATTTAAAATCATGTGCTTATGTAGTTGATAAGCCTCCGCACCAGAGCGAACGTGATCTCAAGAGAACGATGCAACTCACAACGGAGCCACCAAGATGACCCGCCTGAACCCGATCACCACACCCCGCCACCAACTGCGCGCCGAGAAGGCTGCGCGGAACCGCGAAGCTGCGATCAACGCCTTCCTTGGCAAGAAAGCCGAGATCGACAACATGCTCGCCCGGCTTCAGAGCCTCAGCGACGAGCACTTCAACTGCCACCCCGACGAAATCAACTGGGGCCATGTTGGCACCCTTGAGCATTACGCCAGCTTGCTGAAGCGCATCACCGACAGCGCCTTCAGTGAAGGCGAGCACGCGGAGTAAGCGCCATGGAAACCAGCAC
>WLWI01001876.1_pt1 | contig 18165 bp, 13 predicted proteins | sample 6701501 | NCBI WGS metagenome assembly WLWI01 (sample SAMN12718690, study PRJNA515312) | sponge metagenome | isolation source: marine sponge | host: Mycale hentscheli | place: New Zealand: South Island, Marlborough, Capsize Point | collected 2014-11-01
TAAAGTGAAATAGGGACAGTTGCAGTAGCTATATAAAGTGAAATAGGGACAGTTGCAGTAGCTATATAAAGTGAAATAGGGACAGTTGCAGTAGCTATATAAAGTGAAATAGGGACAGTTGCAGTAGCTATATAAAGTGAAATAGGGACAGTTGCAGTAGTTATATAAAGTGAAATAGGGACAGTTGCAGTAGCTATATAAAGTGAAATAGGGACAGTTGCAGTAGTTATATAAAGTGAAATAGGGACAGTTGCAGTAGCTATATAAAGTGAAATAGGGACAGTTGTAGTAGTTATATAAAGTGAAATAGGGACAGTTGCAGTAGCTATATAAAGTGAAATAGGGACAGTTGCAGTAGCTATTTGATACATTTTGAAATAAATGACTCGCTTACTGTTGTACTCAATTACTCAATATAGAATCTTACCAAGACTTTTTTGAATTTGGGAATTAATATGCTCTTGCATGGAACAATCTTCTCTCTCCCATAATGGGAAAAGTTTGAAATATACTCTCTATAGTTGCTCCTAACTCTAGGCTTTTTATATATGGCCATGATGCTCCAAATATGAGCTTACATTTTCCAATTGCTTCTTTGGAAGCTCTTCAGGTGAAGGAGAAAACATGGTTGTCACCATCATTATCATCTTCTCATCCAGTTGATTCAAAAGGCTGGATTCTATCTCAGTCATCATTCATGTGAGTGTAAACCAATCAGTCTAATAGAGTCCATTCGTCTGAATGAGAGTTCATCTTACATCCTACTATGTCACCACCAAGAAAGGAATAACAGAGGTAGCTCTGTACTATTTTCTGGAATGACATTAAACTCTTACTGTCTCAGATGCCCCACTCTTCCCTGAATGGCTCTCCTCTATCAGACGTAATCCATAATTAATGTTTATAAGGCAATGGCCTTGTGTTGTAATGCATTTTACAATCCTGACCGACCACAAGGCCCTGGTGAACTTGTTTGACTCTACTACCCTCAACAATTGCCTCTGGTGGTGGAGGATTCAACTTCAAGACTAAGACTTTATACCACCCTGTCTAGACCATCACGTTTCAGATACTCTGTCACACCAAGAGGGAGCGGGGCTGGGGAATGCAGTGAAACAGTGGTTGTATTTCTGCCTTGAATAAATATTAAACTCTTTATACACTTTAAGAGTTAACCCTTTACCCCTGACTGACCCGCTCCCCCCACAGTTAGGGCCTGTCGGATTATACTCGAATGCTAGCATAATCTGGCAGGGCCTACTCACAGTTACTGGTCATTATTTGGACGGTCAGAATGGCTTCCGTTTTAAAGATGATACTGTTCATTGATTGAGATAAGAAAGATCTTTCGTATTTGTTAGCTAAAATTAAATATCAATGGCTGTATTGTATACATATTCTAAAAACAAAGCCTGTTTTCAAGAGATCTGCCACTTACCTCACTTATGTACAGCTAAAGTTGTAGTGCAGAAACAATCATTACTCCTGAAAATAGAGGTAAGGAATGTCCATATACTTGTAATGTTAACATAGAACTACTGAACTTTTAACCTCCCTGTCTATTTCTGTCTCCTAATCATTTCTGTTATGTTCAACACATACCCCTGCTATGAAATGTTGCTAAATTGCCATGGAACTTCACAATATGTGCTGGCGCATTAGTAGAAAAGGGTACACAAGATACATAAAACTTAAAACAGAACATGCAATAGAGAACACTCCCTTTGGTAAATATGATGATTATAAAATGTACAGTATAAGTACAGTGGACAACTACAATTAGCTACTCACATAATGTTAGCTAATACATCAGTTTGATTCTACGAAATAGGTACACAATTTTAACTTTACAAATGTTAATTATTAATGGTACATCTTCTTTGACATGATTGTATCTTCCTCTGCCATTCTTTCTCTCTGATAGTTAAGGCTCTTTTCCTTCGAGTGGAGGATCTTGATCGTATGAACCCTCCAGGAATAGGAGACAGTACTTCCTCATTTTCACCTAATGAAAAGTTAGCCATTATGAAGAACTATAACTTCCAAGCTTACATACCAGAGGTATTCTTGAACATATCTTTGACTGTACTGATGAGCTCTTGCCTCAAAACTGCAATCTCAGCATTAACTCTTCGCTCTAAAAATGTTAAATCATGTTCATCTCCTTCATCAGCAGCCTTGGACGAATGATTCTGTATTATAACAATAATGAGATGCGATTATATTAGTTGTGCCATTAGCAACTGAATTTGAATTAGACACAGTAACTAACCACCTCAGGATGACTTGTAATATCTTCGGCTTCTATAACTCCTCTATATTTTCTAACTAATGGGTTGCAGTTTTCCCGTATGTGGTTAGAATAGCGCGCGTATAGAGCCCGGCAGAAGAGTTTTTCTTCATAATAAGAAATCAAAGTAGCCTACAATAAAATTTAGTCCTTCATATAACAAAGTTTGTCCATGTAATAATATGTGTCACAATTATATTAACTATAATTGCAAGCTAGGAAAAATATATATTTTAGCTGAAAATAAAATTAAGTTATTGAGGACTATTCCAAGTAAATTTCAACGTACCCACTGTAACAGCGAGTTGGCAAAAGCTTCATCCTGCACCTTCTGAAAAGTGTTGGACAGCAGAGCAATGAACAAGTTCAGCCCAATTACTGCCAGCAATAGAAGGAAAGGGGCAATCAGAAGCAGTGTCATTCCCTCATCCAACTCTCTGATGACCTAATTACAATTCATTTGTAACAGCACAAACTATTGTAGCAAGAATGCTGGCTTACATCGTAGGGGTAGCTATCAATGAGAGTAATTCTAAATGCCATTACAGCTACATGATAGAATGTTGACAGGTCTTTCTTTGTGGGGCCATCTTCCAAAGAAGCCGACTGAGGCCCTCCAAACAGGAGCCATATAGACAGCACATAAGGTATGTATATAATGGAAGCCAGCAGGAAATATCGAAAGATGTCTCCCTTTATTTCAATTATGACAGAAATAAGAGAACCGAGGCTTGGTATGGCCCTCAAATACGGGATTACTCGGAACCACATCAATATCGTGGCAAAACAGGCAACCCTAAAGCAAATAATCTCATTATAATAAACAATACACTAATTTCGAAGTCCAAAAGTAGTTAAACTATCACTGCTAGTATTTGAGATTTGGTCAGAGCAAAGAAATTAATGTATTATTATGGCCACTAAACTGAATATTAATTTTGAATTACTATCACAACATTCCATTCAGCTACTCAACACTAATAAACAAATACAGAACTAAAGTTATATCAGCAGTTCATATGTGTTACACACTTCTACTTATGTTTTAGTTGTGATTTTTGTTACAAATATGCTGACCTTGCTGTCCAATTTGCAAAAGTGTGACTGTAGTCTGTGATGTTGATAATGTACAAGACTACAACCAGAAGTATTAGCATGTTAGATACTATTGTTATTATAGTGAATGGTGCTTTGAGATATGGAGGAACAATGCTAACATGGTTGTACTCCTGAACAAATTCCTTTTCCTTGTCACTCAGGATTAAGTTGCTCAAGTCTTCTCGTCTCTTCAAGCGACATATTTTGAAATGTTGCTGTGAAATTTAAAATATATCTACTAAATGTAACTAATTAAGTGATTGTGATACTCAAATGTTTGAATACAGTAAGTTGAGATACTCATTTGAGTACGTGTCATAACAGTTGAAAAATAATATTCTTGAGGAATAATCTCACCAAGGTATATGCAAGTTCTTATACAATTAATTATTTGTTCATTAGATGTATTCTCCTCTCTCTTCCACAGGCTTTTGAAAACAATACAGAATTATTGAATTGTTTAAAAACACCTGTGAAAGAGAGAGAATACATCTAATGAGACAGAAATCGTGAAGTGATACATACTTATTAGCCAGTTTTATGTTATGAAAGCTTACAATGATATATTGCTTTTAACAATTTGTAGTTAATGTATTATCTCACAGTAGTAGCTATTGAAGAAATATTAACTTACCGTATGCCTCCTAATAGACACTACTATTACAATTATCTCTTGCACTATGACTGTCATGAAGAGAACCAAAAAGATAACCTGACGACATATATATGGCAAATTACTAGGAATAACACATTTCATTGGACAGTGTACTATTACATACCTGCAACACTACTCTCCAAGAATCTCTGGGGAAAAGATAAACATGTTGCTGATGAAGGGTTGGGTAGCACATAAGTACAGACCAGATGAGAAGAAACAGAATATAAATGCAGAAATAGATGTAGAAGTAAACTCTGAGGAACTTCCATTTTTCTTTGATCAATGCTTGCATTACGGAATGGGCTAGAATTTTGCTCTTTCCCTGAGAAACTGCTGTGTCAAACTTGGAAGAAATATAGTGGCCATTATTATTGAGCATTTGATTCTATTATAAGCAATTGCTTCTGCATTCTTGATGATTATCAATGAATGATTGACATTTTATTTTGAAGCATTTTTGTTTATGACAATATTTTATTCACTTTTAAATTTGTGCTGAAATCATAATTTCAAAAGAACTTCAACACAAAATGAGCCCTTTTGCCCATTAACACTCATCATGATAATAGGGGGAGGGGGTGAGGGGTGGGGAGAAATCCTTAACTAATAAACTATAATACATTGGTAATTAAAATGTTTTAGGCAATAAGATGACACTATTATAGCTGGTCTTACTGGTGATTTGACTCCACAAAACACTTTATCGATATCTGGCTCAATGTAGGATAGAATCAAACTTTCTTCTCTTTCTGCCGGGTCAATCTGGCGGAGTTGATTCAGAGCTTTATATGCCTAATCATAACATTTCATTCAAGACAATAAAAATATCACACCTGGCAGGTAGATATCATAAGCTATCATCTCATACCACAAGAGGCATTGTTTTGATCATGGATGATATAGCCATGTTCCCATCTCTTTCAGCTACTCTAACTTGTGCAGGTTTAGGTAAAGAGATGAGGTAATCTGCAGCCAGTGATCTGCCCATGTCCACAGCGAGGTGAAGAGGAGTTCGACAGCGATAGTCCCGTGATTCTAAAATTGCTATAGTAATGGAAAAAAGTATTTGTAATTGTAGATTTAGTGTTGTCATTAAAATGATGCTGTGGTATAAAATATTACAGAGATAAGATATTAATTTATGTTTGAATGTATGCAAAATATAATAGTTATGCTATTCCACAATATTTATCTCTTTCTATTGTTTGTCCCAGAAGTTGATGAACTTGTTATCTGTTTACTATGCATGATCTGCAAAGATTTTAACTTAGCTAGTCCTCTAATAGTTGTTGGTAGCATATAACTCACAAATGTTTACACTTTTCTAAAAACTTGGTTCAAAATTCACAATTAGAGTGTTCAATTTCTCTCTATAATTGCTTTTTCCCCCATGATATATAATTACATGTATTATAAATAATATTTCACTCTGAGGCTTAATATTTTGCTATATCACACTCTGACTTATGTAGCTAATGTAATAAATATAATATATTATATATCTAGCCATATCACTCTGACAAGTGTAATGAGTGGTTTATTCCGCACTAGATATCTTCACTGCTGTAGTTAGTACTAGGACTAGTAACTCAGGGTGTGAAAATTGGTTGTAGGGGCTCTCCATACTCCCAACTGACATTTGAGCGGTTGCTCTAACCTGGTTGGGTAGACAACACCAGAGGATGGTAGCTGTAAAAACTGGAAAGGGAAAAGTGGTAAGCTAGGCTGGTTGCTATAACTACTAGGGTAATGAGTTCACACAATGCAGCTTCATTATTTCAAGTACCTAAATATAACATTGTGAAGATATCTAGGGTGGAATAGATATATTCAATTGGAAGTAAAATTATTGCCCAATTTTCAATTAGTGGTCGGCAATAGTTGCCAGTTCTTTACATTACATTATTATGATTTCCCCATATTATCACGAAGTTCATCTTAGGCAGGAAATGGAATTACTCTGCACTATCATGATATCATTGCTTCCTTAGAATTGATCTTGTTTTGGGTGTGGTTTCGGGTAAGGCTTAATGTCTCTGAAGTATAAGGTGCTCACAACCTTTTCTTACATATTATAATATGTAAAGTTTTTTTTCTTTTTTGCGTGCTAAGTAATTATATAAAACAAGTAGAAAATAATTCCTAGTCAACATTTATACTGAAATAGGGAATGTTTATTCAGTCAATTATAGTTCTTATTCCATTTATGGTAGGGAAAAAGACAAATTGTAATTCAATAATTCTTTTTGCCAGCCAACTTATCTGCAAATCTTACCTCCAGCATGTAGCAGAACTTTCAAAGATTGAATGGCATCATTTCTTGCGGCGTAATGAAGTGGAGTGTGACACTCCTTATCTGTTTTCATCTCCAGGTTGGCTGTGCGCTCTATTAGCCATTGGACCATCTCACTGTTATCAGCTGCTGCTGCCTCATGCAATGGCGTCCGCCCACAGTTGTCTCGTATATCAATATTAAGAATCTTTCCTGTGAAGAGGTCAGCTACATCTTTGTCCCAATAGGATGCCACTAAGTGAAGTGCAGTCTTGCCAGAGTCTTTGGAACCATAAAGGGGATTGGCTCCTTGCTCTAGAAAATGTCTTATCCTCTCTTTCACATACAGAGGTTGTTCGTTAACGGAAGAAGTGACAAAATTCAACATTTCAAGTGAAACCTGTTCCACTGAATAGTAAAAACAACATCAATTCTGTCATTCTTAGCTGAAATAATATTAATAATAGCAATTTTTCTCATTCTAACCGCCAACATTATTAATTAAAACTTAACCTGACGTCTATAACAACTTTGCTACTATTCTAATATGACAAGTTACTATTTAACTATATCTTATGATACAACTAACTCTGTCCTCATGAGGTTACATTCAACTTAAATTCACCTTCCAATGGATCAGGAGCTGCCATTGTAGCTATCACTGGACAATAAAAGGTTCTGTGTGCTTCAACCTCTGTTCAAACACACAGTAGAAGTGCAGTGGAAGCTACATTTATAGTAATCTAAGTACATTTATAGTATTCTAAGTACATTTATAGTAATCTAAGTATATTTATAGTAAACTAAGTACATTTCCTGGTGCATAAAATATGCAAAAAACAAAAGTCACAATCATTTCATGCAATTCTGGAGTAAAATATCATTTTATTACTATACAAGTATTACAAGTTGTTTTAAAAAAGCGTAGTTCCCCTTGATTTGTAAGATTTGTAAGGAGAACACAAGTGTAGTCTGTTACTGTTATGATACTACACATTGATACTATGAAATGTTACCATCATGTCTGTACACATAGCTTCCCACATGAGCTCATGTGATCATCCAGGTGGAATCATCCCAGTAAATGTAAGAGGTAAAACAGGATAAAGGATGCCTAAAAATATTCAGTTAACATCCTACATTAAATTACTCTAGATTAACTTTATTAAAAAAAATGTTCTGATCAATATGTTTTACTGGGATCAGTAATTAGGAGTTTGTCCTGCTCTTTGAAATTTTAGCTACTGTCAAGTAATCCTTTATCTACAGCCTTGCAGCCACTCGCCATATCTTTTTGTGATGAATGCGTAATGCAACAAGAAACAAACTTTGATTTTGCTTACTGCCTTTGATGCTAGTCTCGCACAGCCAAACCCTTTAACAATCGCTAAGCGCAGGAAAAAGATGACATAGAGAGAGTTGTGCTGGAGCATAGGAGGATTATTTGAATAGGGGGGGGGGGGGGGCATGACACTTTACCTAGACGACACAGAAGTGTTACCACCAGATGCTGTGTGATAAGAAATTGCTGGTTATTATTTTCAACAATATAGTGGTGTGCTTCACCACAAATGGCAAGTGAGCTAGCCCAGGTATAACATTTTTATCCTTATACTTCACTTCAGGCACTTCAGTTTGTGTCTTCATGCTGTCCAGATTTTTCACAAACACCATGCTGCTATAGAGTGTGCAGTCTGTGGTAATGGTTAAAAAATTATTTGTAGACAAATACTTTTGTTTTGCTTAAATTTTCTCTGTGTGCTTAGAATAGTGTTTAGTTGTGTTTGTGTGTGTGTGTTTTGGACAGAGTGTTTAGTTGCATTTGTGAATTGTTTGTATGTTGCTTATTGATTTATGTTATATTTTTATGTGTCAATGCACTCTTGAACATGATGGGTCATAAATGGAGTGCTTATCATGATATTTCTTCTACTCTTGTTGAAAGAACAGCTTGAAAACTTTACTTTATTCAAACTATTTTTTATATTTTCAATGTCAATTATTTAATTTTGAGGTTATGTGAATGAGGTGTGGTCAATATTTGCTATTAGTGCCATTGAAATATGTTACTTAAGTGTTATAATAAGCATGAAGAAGGTATTAATATAACTCTATTTTCCTAACACCTCCCAGAGTATTATATTGTAACCCTTTATGCAGTGTTGAGGAAACATGACTGGGGCATAAATTCCTTCCTCTGATGGGACCTTGCTCCTTGCAGTGTTGCTGGACAGATGTTATTTTAGCAGCTGCTCTAACCCTGTTGGGTAGGTTACACCAGAGAAAGGTAGCTGTAAAAACCTGGAAAAAGTGGTAAGCTTGGCCAGTTAGTTGTTATAACTACTAGGGTAATGAGCTTGGCAATACAGCATGAAATAACAACTGTACAATAGTTGTTTCTCAGGTCATATACCAAAAATAACATTGTAAAGATATCTAAGGTGGAATAAATATAATGATATTTTTAGGTACACAATATTTCAAGCTGTATTGCACAAGCTCATTATCCTAGTAGTTAGAGCAACTGGCCAAGCTTACCACTTTTTCCAGGTTTTTACAGCTATCTTCCTCTGGTGTAGCCTATCCAACTGGGTTAGAGCAGCTGCTGGAGTAACAGCTGGAGTTTGGGGAACCCCTACAGCCAACTTCACATAGTGTGAGTTAAGGTCCTAGTACAAACTACAGTAGTGAAGATATCTAGGGTAGACTAAATCACTTATTACAGTTGTCAGAGTGATATGGCAAAATATTTCAGGCTTTATTTTCATTCGCCTCTGGCTCAAGAAAATATATTTGCAATATTTAAATATTTCACCATATCACACTCTGACTCATGTAATAAGCATTATAATTATATCTACCGATTTGCAATTGTCCACACTTAACAGTATCTCACTTGCTTCGCTTGATGACTATGCTTAAATACGTACCCGGTTGCCTTTTTTCTTCTGAAAACGCGGCTTTAGGCTTGATCCCAGTTTCTCCTGATAGTACAGCAATAATCAAGTATTATTTAAGCTTAGGCTCTAAATTATGAGTCCTTCGAAACTCTTGCTTTTCAAGTCAGAAAAGGTTGCTGCGACTGGTTACCATGGCATCAAAAACCTATAATAGACGTAATTTCAAAACTTTGCAGTTTTTTTTTTTGGGTTGTGAAGTGCTGCTTGTTGGTTGTCAAGAGCCACTGGTTATCAGAATGCCTTGATGTTAATGCTAAGGAAGCTACTACTACTGGTGAAGCTGAGGTAAGTATACTAAATTTGTCTAAAATTACAAAAACACTCTGACCTTTCTTTTGTGGTAGCTGAGGGTAATTGAGACAGTCAGAATTTTAGCCAGAATTTTGTACTTTGACCCTCTCGTATTTGCGCAAGCTCAGTGTTCGACCCCATCCCAAACTTCACTGAACAGAATCCTCTGGTTTAGCGATCTTTACCCGTATCATCCAACGCAATTGAATTGTTTACTTACCTCTTCGAATTCTCTTTTGCAGTTGCAGTTAAAATTTACAAACTTACCTATTTGAATGAGTGGTGGTGGTAAATCAATGCGCTATTTGCCATAATTATACGTTCTACGCAACAGTGTCATTCTTTACATGAAAATCCATTGTCCACGAAGTTAAACCTTGTGTTAGTATGTCCAGTGAATTAGTGTGTATGAAAGCATGGTGGCGTTAGAGCCACTGCTTAAGAATAGCAAAACTTAAACATTTAACTAACAAATAATATATATGGTCAAACCTGTGCTCTAATTTCTTAGAAATGCTTTTTTCTTTTTTTTCAGTAGCGACCAAGTGGTTACTATGGCAAAGAAGCCCCCCCTTTAGCTACAGTAATACGTAATGGACGACGTTATGTGCAGAACGGCTGACCTCATCTTTGACCTAAAATGCGGCCGATCCAATGAACTTTGAACCGTAAGCGCATGCACATATGAGTGGCAATCGCTGCAGGGCGTGTGGTTTAAATTTGGGATTCTAACAGTTGAAGCAAATGTTATACTGTGTGACATATTCTTAAGTCGACAGACCACATCTCCATGAAGTGAATGGAGTTATCTATGTGTATGTATCTAGTTGCAACAGTGAGAGCAGAGTACAGTACTTGTCCTGGGCCCATGCGACTCACTGCCTTTTCTTCCCCCCCCCCCCCCCCCCCCCCCCCCCCCCCCCAATGTTTACACACTGCGTGGATGTTGAGGCCAAACCCTAATTACAGAATTTAATTTAATTCAAAACATGAGTGGTTGACAACTTTAATTTCCTTTTCCCTTGTAACTTTGATATGTATGTATTGAGGGCAGTGGACTTGACCAAGCTTTTCTCCCAAACAAAATTTTCTAGATAACCCTGCATTTATTGATTCCAATAACATGGTTTGAATTACACTTTTATAGGTGGATTTAATCAATATGATGGTCTTATACTACCACAAGATCATGCAACTAGTGGATTCTTTGCGAATGCTTGGAGAAGAATTACACGATCCAAATCAAAAGTTCCTGAGCACAATGAAGCTCAACGGGTAGCTTTTTTGGAGCATCTATCGAAGTTCAAAACTCTTTTATTAGAATGTAGCCTTGCTGATGCTGAAAAAATGAACATTTACAAATGGGTGAATAATACATTTCACATATATGAACAACTTGAGAAACAGAAGACTTTTCATGGAGATCCAAGTGAAAAAAGATATGCATCTGAAGAGGAGGAAAAGGCATCTAATTTGTGCCAGGTATTTTTATTTTTCCCCATAGAGACAAACTATGGTTTATTGTATTTTTGTTTGAATTAAGGATCATGTGTAATTTATGGTAATAGTGATTTAGCTCATCATCTTATAAGTATGCCTTTTAAAAATACATTAAAGAAATAACTAACTACAAAAATCTTTCTTATTTTTTTTCAACAAGTCACAGGCTATAAGCCAATCTTGTTCAACTTGTTGGGCCTATTTAGACACTGTTAACTACAGGTAAATTTGATTGTAGCAATGTGGGTGCCTCACCAATCTTTATTGTATAAATTGAAAATTGATATCACACAAAAGAAAGATATTGATGAATGATATTCTTGATGTCAAAAAGACTAAAAAAAACCAGATCTTTTTTCTCCCATGGTAATGCTACAGTTGACATCACTGGTACTTTAATAACCCTGGATAGGATTACAAGACCTCTTGTCGGTTTATCTGTTAGTCATTTTTAGGTCCTTTTGTCTGTATGCAAGTATGTCTGTCGGTATGCTAGTATGTCTGTCTGCTGGCATGTCTGTCAGTAAGCTGGTATGTCTGTCTGCTGGTATGTCTGTCAGTATGCTGGTATGTCTGTGTGTATGCTGGTATGTCTGTGTGTATGTTGGTATGTCTGTCTGTATGCTGGTATGTCTGTCTGTATGCTGGTAGTCTGTCTGTATGCTGGTAAGCCTGTCTGTATGCTGGTACAGTAGGAGACAAAAAAAAGTTTCAAATTCCGTTCCGTAGTACGGCCGTAAAATAGTAGTTTTTTTATCGTAGTTTTTATCGTTGCGTTCCGTACCGTTTGGACACAACGGCCGACACCATTTTCTAAAACAGTTAAGCTTTTCTGTCGATTCACAGATATTTTCCATCTAGAAACTCTTCCATAGCTATATCAACAAGCTAAGGCCTTGTATTGACCATTAAACGCTATGGGGATAGTGCAAAAAAAGATCGTACAAAATTTTAACTTGCTTCAGTAAAGCTGCAGACTGAAGTTCTGATGGACACAGAGCTATAACGAGGTCCGCACTTCGTAGATCTTCCGTTAGCTGCCGATGGACCTCAGGCAGTAAAAAATCTAAGCCCAAGGAGGCCCTAACATCGAGAAAACGTCGACACTGTACAGTGGTTGAACTAACAATTCTCCGCGAGACAACTTCGAATAGGACGGCTTCAATTTTGTTTAACTTGAAAAGCTCCGCCTCTGGAGCCTGTAAACAAAAAATCGGAACGTTTTATTAGATAAACGCTTTTTTATGTTTCTTTGAATGGGAAAGATTATAACGGGAAAGATTAAAACGGTAACGCGGTCGAACGGAACGGCCGTTTTTTTAACAAACGGCGTACCATTCTCCCCCCCCCCTCCCGTTTTGTAATTGTGCGACGGCCGTTCTACGTAGCGGAATTTGAAACTTTTTTGTCTTCTACTGTATGTCTGTATGCTGGTTTGTCTGTATGCTGGTATGTTTGTCTGTCTGCTGGTATGTCTGTCTGTATGCTGGTATGTCTGTCTGTATGCTGGTATGTCTGTCTGTATGCTGGTATGTCTGTATGCTGGTATGTCTGTCTGTATGCTGGTATGTCTGTCTGTATGCTGGTATGTCTGTCAGTAAGCTGGTATGTCTGTATGCTTATGTCTGTCTGTATGCTGGTATGTCTGTCAGTATGCTGGTATGCCTGTCTGTATGTTTGTCTGTCTGTATGCTGGTATGTCTGTCAGTAAGCTGGTATGTCTGTATGCTGGTATGTCTGTGTGTATGCTGGTATGTGTATTTGTATGCTGGTATGTGTGTTTGTATGCTGGTATGTCTGTCTATCTGCTGGTATGTCTGTCTATCTGCTGGTATGTCTGTCTATCTGCTGGTATGTCTGTATGCTGGTATGTCTGTTTGCTGGTACAGTTAGGGGTCAAAAAAAAGTTCCCACAGTGACCAGACTTTTTAGTCTTTTTTCTAACAGAAAAATAGTCTCTAGGGTAAGGAGACTTTTTTTAACGGACTTTTTATCAACCAATGCCAACTACACAAGTCACCAGGTTTATTATTTTTTAAAAAAATCAGCAGCCTAGTTTTAATCTGATTTTGCAGCTGCTACACATCAAGCAGGTGCTGCCCTGTACTTGTTTAACCACAATAACTGAAGTACTCTAGAAGGGTTCTGTCCCTAACTGTAAAATAGTCAGACACTAAAAGGTCGCTAGAGAAAAAAGTTGCAGTAAAAGGTCTCAACAAAAAAAATTGCCAAAAAAGTTGCAAAAAAAAAATCGGTTAAAAGTCTTCCATACAGACTTTAGAAAGTCCTTAAAACTACTCAATGGGAACTTTTTTTTGATCCCTACTGTATGTCTGTCTATACACTGTTAAAAATGAAGTGTTCCAGTAACACAGCAATGAGCGTTCCCACGAGAGGGAGGAATTTATGCCCCAGCCATGTTTCCTCAACACTGCACAAAGGGTTTTAATACAACACTCTGAGAGGTGTTTGGAAAACATCTTTAGCAGAGTTGTATTTAACACCTTCTGCAAGCTTATTATAACACTGAGTAACATGTTTTAATGGTGGTGATATCAAATATTAACCATCACCTCGTTCACTTAACCTCAAATTATAGATAAATAAATGATTGACAATATAAAAAAATGGTTTGAATAAAGTAAACAGTTTTAAAGCTGTTCTTTCAACATGAGTAGAAGAAAAATATGATAAGCACTCCAATGATCTATCATGTTCAAGATGGATATACCTGCATTGACACATAAAAATATAACATAAATCAATAAGCAAAATACAAACAAATTCACAAATGCAACTAAACACTCAATTCTAAACACACACACAAACACCACTAAACACTCAATTCTAAACACGCTCACAAAAGCAACTAAACACGCTATCCATAATACACACATATATACACAACTAAATACGGTATTCTATACACACTATTCTAAACATACAAAGATACATAGAAATAGAAAAACTAAACAAAACAATAGACAAATACGTTTTTTACCATTATCTGTCTATAGCATGATTTTGTTTCTGAATAGTCTGGACAGCATGCGAACACAACCTGAAGTGTTTAAAGTTATCATTATTGACTATGAAAGGTGAATAAAATTATGCTCGTATATAATGGGTTCAAGTCATAGCAAAAACGTAACACAAAAAAAAAGCTTGTGGCATATTTAATTTGGGGAAACTATTTGGGGAAAGAAGAAAAAAAGAGCAGAATGAGAGTAAATAGTTTATAAACAACGGTTGAATTAACAACTGTAATAATTTTGTGTTAACTTGTAAATTCTTATTTTAGTCCAGTCAAATTGTGGATGAACCCCCAACAAATTGCAACAGAATTTTTCTCACTTGTACAAGGTTTGGGGGACCCTCTAGTATAACATATCCAAAATCCATTAAGGGAAAAGGGGGAATTTCTAATTTATAATGCACAGGAAATTTATGGTTTGTTATCCCATAGACATAATGTAAAAACAAAGCATAAACTTTCAAAACAATAGCAAATGGTACATTTGAAGACAAAAGTATGTAAAAGTGAATTTCAATCATCTAAGTCATCATCACTATCACCAGAAGGCTTTGGGGAGTTCGAACAACTGAATCCTTTGCATTCGCCACATGCAGGAGTGCATTCTAACCCGTGCTTCTTGCAAGTACATCTTCTTGTATCACAACCGGTCTTGCAGTTGCATCTGAAAATGCGTAGTAAGTCTGCTGGTGCAGGTGGCATATCTGTTTTCACAGGCATTAGTTGCTGATTGGTAATTTCCCAACCCCACTTTTCAGGATCTAAACGTCCAGTTTCTCCCCTCCATTCTTGGACCTGGTAGTATATACCCTTAGACTATGAAACTTGGCTGATGCGGAAGTTGGTGGCAAATCTTTGGCATCAACATATTTGAAACTTTTCATCACCTTTTCTTTGTAGTGTAAAGCATCTAGATCATCCTCTGAATCACCGTTGTAGAGAAGGACAAGTGCATTTTCTCCAGCATTGATGATATCATCCTTCTTGGCGTTTTCCTATAAAAACGTTACCAATTGTTCATCAGCATTGGATTTTAGAAAGTGAAGCAGGCTTGCCGATCCCATACAACCTAGAAGTAGTGTCGCAACCAGCAATTACATGGATAAACAACAGTTGGGAATGAATACGCGATTCAAGCTTTCCTTTGATGTTTTGATATTCCGCACTCGAATTGATTTTGCATTTTGCTTTAGCTCTGGTCTGAAGTACAGCTCGTTACCATCCATGTCTGCATGATACAGGAGTAGAATCAGTAAGTTTGTGTCTTTTCCAACAACAACTGTGTCCACTGTCTTTGCAGATTGAATAGCTGTTTGCATGATCAGCACATCAGCATCACTTCTTGCATGAGCTGTTAAGCAACCAGCTTCTTCAAGATGGGAAGTAAGAAGAGAGAGGAAGTTTTGTTTGTTGACTTTGTTACTGAGAAAGTCTTTCTTCTTCAAAGTGATAATGGTTTGGTTGGTTAGTGCAACAATTGGTCCAGATCCATGGCTACGCCTCTGATGTGTTGCATCTTTGATGTCTGGACCACTCTCATACCCATCAAAAACGATAGTAGCTTCCCCATATTTTGTTGTGACATAAGTCACATATCGTGCACAGACACTTTGAAATGTCTCTCCTTGTTTCCATGATAGACGGTGAAGCAGAGAGCCTCCATCTAATGCATAATGTACGGAATCAGGAAGTGTTTCTGCTTCTGAATCATTCTTGACCAATTTCCAAAGTGCATCTGCAAGTGCTGGCTTGTAGCCTCCCATGGAAGTGATGACCGATCAAAGAGTGCTGCTGGATGAGTGCATAACTCATACTTAAAGAGAGATGCAGGATCTTTACACGATCCATTCATAGCCATCAAGCTGAGTCTCTGGAAGAGGAGTTGTGGATCAACTTGCACACTCTCTCCATCAATTTTGACTGCTGCTTTCGACGCCAAAGTGACTGCTTGTTTTTTTCTTTCAAAGGAGATGCTAGTTACACCTTGTCCAACCATTGACTTGAGAAATAATTCTCCCACTTCCTTAGCATCATCAACGTTGACCGACTCATGAGCAACCAAACCACTAACAAGACCTCGAAGGGAGGGATCAGGACCAAATGGATTTAGAGCGCTAAGAGTGTTAAGAATCTTGTATGTATCTTCAGTATCTCGTTTGATCCGGGACTGCGTAGAATCTTTATGCTGTTCACTAGTATCACAACGGACCCCAGTGAACTCTTGCATGGAATGACTGACTTCTGATGACCCTGTACCTTTTTAGTGATTTTCACCCTTTTCCTCTTGCAGATTGTGGTGGATTTTGGATACGTTATACTAGAAGGTCAACTTTACTTGATACAAGTGAAAAATATTCTGTTGCAATTAGTTGGGGGTTAAGCCCTTTTTTAGTGTAGATTGACTGGACTATTTTGTTAACATCCGAGAGCAGCTCTAATTTTTCACCATAACACTTTTTTGTAGCCTAAAATAACTTTTGACATAACTCTCAGATATAGTCAGAAAAAGTACCGAAATACTTGCTAAATTGATTAATTAATCCTAAAGAAGAAATGACCTATTCCATGGTCAAACTCAACTTAAACGGCTAACTTTATTCTAATGCATCACTTACATTAGCCAAAACACTCTATTACACTTCGGAAGGCTCCGTCTCCCATATCAACGTGTATGGTCAATTTCTCACACTCCACAGCTAAAGTTTTGTAGCTCTTATGCGTAAACAAACATTTCACACAACTTTTTACGTTCACAAACTCTATATAGTCTCCGTCTGCGCGCCCATTCTCTGGTTAATTTTTAGCTCCACGTGTTTACTTGGTCTATAGAAGATCTCTTCTAATCCGATGGCGTCTGGCAGCTTCGACGAGCCAAACGACCTAGTAGAAGTCAAGGAGATGTTTGCGACGTTTGCCGCACGCTGGGATAGTCTAGCGAGTCGGGTTACCAACAGACCTGCCAGGTCGCGCTCCCCATCGTTGTCTGGATGTGATGGAGACATCTTTTACGGCACTGAAGGCAGAGATTTCTTCAAAGGTGCCTGGAGAAATGCCATTAACTCTGAGTTACGTCCGGAGGATGGAAACTCCGAGCTCTCTTATACAGAGATTAACACGGTTCAAGTGCCAGAGTACGTTGCCGCTTTCTGGAGTACCGCACTGACCTCGCAACTGACTAATGAGGCTAGACTGGCAGTGAGGAATAAATTCAATGTCCTAGGCCTTGAGGTGGCGAAGACACCCAGAGTGGACTTTTATGTTTGGGGAAACTTGTCCCAGTCTGCAACAACTATGGACAAAGATTTAGCCAAGACTCAGTCACTGATTTGGACTGTGTGGCTCCACTCAACCAGGTCCTGGTGAGAGATGCCAGTGATGATCCCATGTCCTATGACAAGCTCCTTGAAGCTGTATGTGCTGCTGGCACTGTGTGGCTCCACTCAACCAGGTCCTGGTGAGAGATGCCAGTGATGATCCCATGTCCTATGACAAGCTCCTTGAAGCTATACGTGCTGCTGGCACTGTGTGGCTCCACTCAACCAGGTCCTGGTGAGAGATGCCAGTGATGATCCCATGTCCTATGACAAGCTCCTTGAAACTGTACGTGCTGCTGGCTCACTACTCGGTAATGCTCACTCCAGGCTGAGCCAATGCCATAGGGAGAAACTGGCAGCAGACTCCAACAGGGAAGTCATGGAGCTGGTGAAGTCTGGCTTTGACTTCAGTAGGGCTTCCCTGATCTATTCGGTGTAGAGTTTCATGGTACTGCTTGGGACTTTGAACCGATTACCGGCCGAATTATTACTTAACCGCGGTGCCGCGAGCCGCCGTATTTTTTTCCGCCGGAAGTAACCCTTACTGGAGAAGCAACGTTCTGACTTTGTAGCGGAGAAACTATCGGGCCTGGACATAAAGTTTCTATTGATCAGCCGCTAGTAAAAGCTTGCTCTTGCTATTGCTCAATGGATTGAAAGTCCTGCGCGCTCCAGTTTTCGACAGTGGATGGGAGGACGCCTAAGGCTACGAAAATTTTTGGTATCTCGTAGCGTCCTTGGGGTGCCA
>WLWI01001878.1_pt1 | contig 18159 bp, 7 predicted proteins | sample 6701501 | NCBI WGS metagenome assembly WLWI01 (sample SAMN12718690, study PRJNA515312) | sponge metagenome | isolation source: marine sponge | host: Mycale hentscheli | place: New Zealand: South Island, Marlborough, Capsize Point | collected 2014-11-01
CCTTCCAGGGCGAGGCGATCACCACCAACGAAGCGATCAACCGCAGCAACGTCGCGCAACTTGAAGTCGCCTGGCGCTACGAAACCGGAGACAAGGCTGAATACCAGGCAAATAATCTGGTCATAGACGGTGTGCTGTATACGCCGACGCCATCTCGAAAAGTCGTCGCGATCAATGCCGCATCGGGCGAAGAGCTATGGGTTTGGGACCCTGCCAGCGAGCGTGCAGGGAAAGGACGTCCGCGGCAACGGGGACTGTTGTATTGGGAGAACGCTTCCGGCGGTGAACGACGCTTGTTTACGGGAGTGAGAGGGTTTTTGTTTGCTTTGGATCCAAAGTCGGGGGAAGTGATTCGTAGTTTTGGAGACGATGGGTCGATTGAACTCGGCTCCGGGTTGAATACACCGGGAATTGTCTACCGAGATACTCTGATATTGGGTGGCGTTGGTGGAAAGGGGGCGGTTCGGGCGCTAGATGCCAGGACGGGTGAGCAAAAGTGGATTTTCCGGCTGATTCCTCATCCAGGAGAACTCGGACATGACACCTGGCCGGCTGAGGCCTATCGGACGGCAACCGGTGTGATGCCCTGGTGCGGACAATCTCTCGATGAGGAGCGAGGAATAGTCTACGTGGCGACCAAGACCGCCGAGCCTGATTTCTATGGTGGAAAGCGCCATGGAGAAAACCTGTTTGCGAATTGCCTTTTGGCCTTGGATGCTTCGACCGGGAAGCGGCTATGGCACTATCAAATTGTTCACCACGATCTTCTCGATAAGGATTTGCCGTGTCCTCCGATTCTGTTGACGGTGCAGCATGAGGGAGAAACGATTGATGCCGTTGCTCAGGGAACGAAACACGGTCGACTGTTTGTCTTTAATCGTGTGACGGGAGAACCGCTTTGGCCCATTGAAGAACGGCCTGTTCCGCAGTCCAAATTGGTAGGGGAAGAGGCTTGGCCGACCCAGCCTTATCCGACAAAGCCGGCGCCTTTAGTGAGGCAGCGGTACACCGTTTCTGACGTCTCGAACATTTCCGAAGAGAGCCGCCAACTCACTCATGATCGAATCATCGCTTCACCCAATTTCGGTCCCTTTGCGGCGCCAAGCTTGGACGAAACAGTGATGTTTCCGGGTTTTGATGGAGGGATGGAATGGGGAGGTGGAGCGGCGGATCCTGATGGGATCTACTATGTAAATATCAACGAGATGCCCTGGCTGTTGCAGATGGTCACGACCCGCAGAGCTGATGGAACGCCACTTGTTCGCGGGGAGCGCGACTACCTGATTTGCTGCGGCGCCTGCCATGGATTGGATCGAAAAGGCAATCTGGAGGCTGGATTTCCCTCCCTGCTTGATATTGGAAAACGCAAGACACGCGCAGAAGTCGAGCAAGTCACGCGGCAAGGCGGGGGACGGATGCCAGGGTATGCGACGATGCCGGAAGCGAGGCGGACGGCCATCTTGGACTATGTCATGAATGAGCAGTCGGATGAAGGGGGAAGGACTGACTCGGACTCAGAGGCAGAAGAGAACACTCCCACGTATGCTTTTGGAGGATTCCGGCGCTGGTTGGACGCGGATGGCTATCCCGGAATTAAGCCACCTTGGGGGACGCTCAACGCGGTCGATTTGAACACCGGCGAACTCAAATGGCGTGTTGTATTGGGAGAGTATTCCGAGCTGACAGCCAAAGGTATCCCGCCGACAGGAACGGAGAATTATGGCGGACCGTTGGTCACAGCGGGCGGATTGGTCTTCATCGGAGCGACGGCGGATGAGACTATCCGTGCTTTCGACAAGGAAACGGGAGAAATTCTCTGGCAAGCGAGCTTACCCTTCGGCGGCAATGCCACGCCGAGCACTTACATGGTAGATGGAAGGCAGTTTGTTGTGATTTCTGCGGGGGGAGGCAAGTCGGGCCGCCCTCGGGGCGGAAGTCTGGTGGCTTTTCGGTTGCCGGATTGACAGGCTTGCTACGGGCGGGCTAAAGCCGCTAATGCCAGGGACTATCGTGAAACCGCCGGAATGATATCCGATAGGATCGCCATCGTGAGATCGCGGGGTATTGGGATTTGATTCTCCGCCGGCTGTGTGTCAGCCTTTGGCGTGTCGACGGAATTCCTATTCGTCACGACGTTCTAGTTTTCCAGTAGTTGGAGGGAGTCTGTGTGCTTACACCATGGATGATTGGGAGCTTGTTTTCGTTTGTGGTTGGCTTAATAGAAATTCTTTTGGAATTCCGTAACATTATTGGGCTTTGAGCGATCATTAGATCCGTCCGCGTCTTTGTCCGGTGGATATATGATCTGGAGAGATTCCGATGGTCTGACGATCCGTTACTTGTGAAGTCACTTCATTCTGTGAAATTAAGAGAAAACATTACAAAACTTGCTTCGTTTGCGCTGATTTCTGCTCTGGCGGTCGCCTGTGGCTCAGGGGATTCGAAAAAAGAAGAGGAAACCAGTGCGAAATCGACGAAACCATCGGCGAAGCCTGTATTGGTCGAGATTGGTGCCGTTTCGCGAGGCATGATCGAGGAAGTCTTGGAGCGATCCTCTCCACTTGAAGCGGAGGCCCAAGTTGAGGTCTTGGCGCGCACGATGAATCCGGCGATTGATCTCTTTGTCGAGGAAGGAGACAAAGTGCAACGTGGAGATGTGTTGTTGCGCTTGGAGAACGATCGCCAAAAGACGGCTTATGACCAAGCGCTCAGCCAGCTTGACGAGGCCCAGATAGAGTTTGATCGTCAGGAGAGTCTCTACAAGCAACAACTGATCAGCGAATCCGACTACCGTAACGCAAACTTTACCTTTAATCGGGCAGAACTAGCCGCTGACGCGGCCAAAAGAGAACTGGAATACACTGAAGTAAGAGCGCCTATTAAGGGGACGATCGCTAGCCGAACTGTGAAAGTGGGAGATCAAGTGACGACAGGGGCCCCGATTTTTCAAATCATCGATCTCGAGTCCACGGTGGCGATTATTCATGTCCCGGAACAGTATCTTCCCAAGCTGAAACCTGATATGGAGGCTCGCTTGATTTCGAGCACCTATTCAGGCCAGGTCTATGAGGGCTATGTGAAGCGGATTTCGCCGGTTGTTGAAGCGCGGGCAGGTACGGTTAAGGTTGTTGTTGGTCTAAGGGATCTTGGGCCGCTGAGACCGGGTATGTGGGTGGATGTGGAACTGGTATTGGATTCGAAGGATGACGCGCTGCTAATTCCCAAGCGTGCGATCTCCTACGACAACGATCAGACCTTCGTCTACAAAGCCTACTCGGACACCAACGGGGTCATGCGAGCAAGTCGTCATCTAGTCTTGGCCCAGAATGCTGATAAGCTCAATGTGGAGCCGACAGAGGGGTTCGAAGTCGGCGATAGGATCATCCTGGCCGGCCAATCGGGCCTCAAAGAAGACTCGCCCATTCGCGAACTTGAGAGCGAGACGAATGGCGGTAGTGGGCTGGATAGCTCGGTATCTGTCACCAATACGGTCTCCAACACAACGGGGAAATAGACAGATTCCCGTAGATCAAGACGGACCCGCAGCAGGTCGTTCAGTATGGATCCCCAGTCTCAAAGCAGCAATTTCACCACAGATAGGCCGGTGGCCGTTCTGATGGTCTTCGTGGCGGCTGTCGTCTTTGGCTACTTCTCTCTCGGCCAGTTGCCGGTAACGCTGATGCCGGAGATGAGTTACCCGACCTTGACCGTCCGAACGGAATACCCAGGAGCGGCTCCGGAGGAGGTTGAAAATGACATCAGTCGGCGAATCGAAGAACAGCTCGGCGTTGTCAGTGGCCTCAACGAGATCAGCAGTATTAGCCGGGCAGGGGTGAGTGATGTCGTCATGGAATTTGTCTGGGGGACGTCGATGGTCGAAGCCATTCAAAACTCCCTGGAAAAACTGGATACGGTCCGACTTCCTCGCGGCGCTGAGAAGCCGTTGCTCCTGCACTACGATCCATCCCTCGATCCAGTGATGGAACTGAGTCTTTCCGTTGCTAGCAAGAATACCGATGACACGTCAGCCTTACAGCCTGCATTGGACAATGCGGGGGCGCGACGTCTCCGTCGAATTGCAGAACTCCAAGTGAAACGAGCTCTGGAGCCGGTGACCGGCGTGGCTGCCGCACGGGTACGGGGTGGATTAGAGGAGGAGGTGCATGTCTTAATCGACGCTGAAGAGCTCGAGCGAGTCAATATTTCGATCAGTCAAGTTCTGAGCCGATTGCAGGCTGAGAACATCAACGCGGCTGGCGGTCGTATTCGGGAAGGAAACGCCGAGTACATGATTCGAACAATTAACGAGTATGAGACTCTCGATGAAATTGCTAACACGATTGTCTTCCGCGAGGACGGTCGAGAAATCCGACTAAAGGATCTCGGGCAGGTCGTTTACGGTCAGCGCGATCGGGAAATGCTGACTCGAACGGATGGTGGCGAGAGTGTTCAAATCGATATCTATAAAGAGGCGGATTCGAACATGGTGAAGGTCGGGGAGCGGATTAAGGAAGCTGTTGGCAGCATTCATAGCTCTCACCGAACGACAGTAGCCGGTAAACTCTATAAAGAAGAGGACGTCGTGTTACAAGTCGTGGCGGATCGTTCTGTCTTTATTGATAACAGTATCAAGGAAGTCAAAAGTACGGCCGTCATGGGCGGTGTGCTTGCGATTGGTGTTCTCTTGCTGTTCTTACGAGATATCCGAACGACCTCGATCATTGCTGTCAGTATCCCTATTTCAATCTTCGTGACCTTCGCTCCTCTAAGTCTTTTGGGAGTTTCTCTAAATATCATGTCGCTCGGTGGTTTGGCGATGGGTATTGGAATGCTGGTGGATTCCTCGATCGTGGTTCTGGAGTCCATTTATCGTTGCCGTGAGGAAGGTGATTCAATCCGAAATGCGGCCATAAGGGGAACGTCTGAGGTTCGGGGAGCGGTGATCGCCTCGACCTTAACTTCGATTTGTGTGTTTTTTCCTATGGTGTTTGTCGAAGGCTTAGCGGGGCAGGTTTTCAGTGATCTTGGACTAACAGTTGTGACTTCACTCGTTGCATCGATGATCGTAGCAGTTCTGTTCATCCCTATGCTCGCGAGCCGAACGGGCTTTAAGTTGAAGGGAGGCGCTGGAATGGTGTCTCACCCTCTCGGTAGTGGGGCTGGGCGAATTTCGCTGAAGACATTTTTGTTCCGTGTTGTTCTTCCTTTGTTGGGACTCCTCGGGGTGATGGTTTTGGTGACACTGGCCTACACCTATTGGAAAGAAAGCGGAAATCAGAATCCAGATCCTCGAAAGCAGGTTTCCTATGTGGAGGTCGCTTGGGGTGTCGTGTGGTTTTGGGCTCGATTCAGTATCATCCCTTTCTTCGTCGCTTTGTTGAAGACACGGCTTAGTCCGGCGGAGCCCAAAGGCGAAAGTCTGGGTGAATTGTGGGGGGCGTTTAGAGGATTCTTGCAGAGTTGCCAGACCAGGGGAGCCGGTTTGTTTTTCGTTCTTCCCTATGCCGCATTGCGATTGCCGCTTTCATTGCTATTAGAATTAGTAGGCTTGACCTTGGTTTGGATTCTGAAGTTCTTTGCGACCTGCGCTAGTGCGATCTTCAAGGCAGTTCAAATCGTTGGACGTTGGTTTGCGCGAAAGGAGTCGCCGGAAGGTGAGGAGACTGAAAGCGGACTTTACCCAAAGGTGCTGCGGTGGGCTCTGGCGAATCCGATGGCCATGATTCTTCTGGCTGTTGCCTCGGTTGTCTTAACCTATTCAGTGGGCTCCGGCTTGCAGTCCGAACTCTTGCCTGAGGTGCATCAGAGCGAGTTTACGTTCGAAGTGGCCTTACCTGTCGGAACGCCACTGGATGAAACGGTCTCCGTTTTAAGTCGTGTCGAGGGGATGATTCTTGGTGAGAAAGAAGCGCTGGGCATTGATACCTTGCTTGTCATGTATGGATTTGACGCGAGTAACATGAAGCGTTCTGATGAAGGAGAGCATTCGGCCCAGTTCAAGGTCTTACTGACACCATCCGAGGATCCGAAGGGGCGCGAAGAGGTTGTCATTGCCGCTGTTCGAGAGCACTTCGATAACGTGCCGGACATTAATACTCGGGTTACTCGTCCTGTGCTGTTCAGTTCCAAGAAGCCGGTTGTTGTTCAGATCAACGGTGAGGATTTGACGGAACTAAAAGAATACTCCGACAACGCCTCCACGATTTTGTCAAAGTCCCCAGAGTTGGCTGATGTAGAACCGACGCTTCGAAGCGGTGCTCCAGAAGTTCAGATTTCATATGATCGGCACCAGATTATTCGTCATGGCTTGAATATCAACTCGGTTGCGAATCAAGTGCGCGATATGGTTAAGGGCTCCGAGGCAACGAGGCTCAATCGTCGAGATCGCCGCGTGCCTATCGTCGTTCGACTATCTGAATCAGATCGGGAGCAGGTGGCGGATGTTGGAAAGCTCACCATCAATCCCGGTGGCGATACCCCGATACCCTTGAACTCAATCGCTACCCTGACGGTTGGTGAAGGGCCGAGTGAGATTCGACGGATCGATGGCAATCGAGTCGCCTTGGTGCAGGCGAATATTGGGGGCGGTTCGTTAGGGTCGGCGGTAAAGGCAGCGAGAGATCTCCTGACCGAGGGAATTGATTGGCCGGACTACATGGACTTCTTAATCACGGGACAGAATCAAGAGTGGGAGCGAAGTCAGTCGAGTCTTTTCCTCGCCTTGGGGCTAAGCTTGTTTCTTGTCTACGTTATCATGGCGTCACAATTTGAATCTCTGGTGCAGCCGTTTATCATTATGTTCACCATCCCAATGGCTTTTGTAGGAACTGTGATCGGTCTGAAATGGCTCGGGATCAATCTGTCGGTTGTGGTATTCCTCGGGTTGATTATGCTAGCCGGTATTGTGGTCAATAATGCCATCGTTTTGGTTGATTATACCAACACCCTTCGGCAACGAGGCATGGCCTTGAAGGATGCCATCGTGAAGGCGGGACACGTTCGGCTCCGTCCGATTCTGATGACCACGGCAACGACGGTATTGGGATTGTTGCCTATGGCGATGGGCTTGGGTGAGGGGGCTGAAATTCGCACCCCGATGGCCGTGGCTGTCATTTGTGGGCTCCTCACATCGACCTTTCTGACCCTTCTCATCATTCCGACGATTTACTATCTCTTTGGTTTAGCTGGAGAGCGGTTCTTGCAGTCTGCTGATTCGGAGTAAATCTCATGGAGAATTCCAACCTTGTATCTCGAATCGCTCGGTTTTCGCTCAACCGTCGGGTCACGATGTTTGTGGTTTTCCTGACCATCCTCGCGGTGGGATTGATCTCTACGAACCGGTTGCCGCTCGAAATGAATCCTCGCGGTATGGAGGGGCATTACATTGAGGTGCGAGCGTCCTGGAACGTGGGGGTTCCACCCGAGAATATGGACAAGATCGGGCTGCCTTTGGAGGAGGAGCTTTCGACTGTTCGCGGGCTCAAGCACGTGAACACCAGTGCTTTCAAGTCAGGAGCCCGGGTTCAGCTTGAGTTCAAATACGGGACGGACATGGATGTGGCGTATCGTGAGGTGCGGGATCGAGTCGAACGTGCCCGAGCCAAATTTCCCGAAGGTGTCGAAAGACCGTATATCCGTAAGTACGAGCCCGGAGCGGAACCGGTGGTGGGCTTTCGGATCAGCTATGATCAGAACAGTGACTATTATGATTTGATCAACAAGTACGTGATCATGCCTTTGCAACGGATTGCCGGGGTCGCGGATGTTGATTTTCGAATTTACCAACGAGAGATTCGAATCGAGGTGGATAAAGACCGTGCGGAGGCCCTCGGTGTCGATATACGACGACTCAGCAGTAACTTGCGGGCCGACAATTTTACCCTGGCGAGCGGAAGCGTGATCGATGGGGGAAAGAAGTACACGTTGAAGTCCTCTAGCGAATTCAGGAAGATTGACCAGCTTCGACATATCCCCCTGAAGCCCAATGTCTTTTTGAAGGACATCGCAACCATTTCCTACGAGCCCGAAGAAGCAGAGCGTCTCTATCGCTATGATTCGAAACCCGCTAATGGAATTTCTGTTAAGAAAGAGGGCGAGGCGAATACGGTCGAGGTGAGCAAACGCATCACGGATGTTATTGAAGAGATCAAGGTGGATCCGAAGCTAGAGGGGTTTGACCTTAGTATCTATGACAACCAAGGTGAAGAGATTACCGAGAGACTGGATAGTCTGATTAGCAACGGGAACCTGGGTGCTTGTTTGGCTGCGATTGTGCTGTTCTTTTTTCTGCGTCAGTTCCGGATGACGATGGTGATTGCGATGGCGATCCCGCTTTGTTTGCTCATTGCGCTGACGACTCTTTTCTTCGCAGGGGAAACCCTCAATAGTCTCACAATCATGGGGTTGGTGATCTGCGTCGGCTTGTTGGTCGATAACTCCGTCGTGGTCGCGGAGAATATCCACCGGCACCATCAAAACGGTCTTTCTCGCAAAGAAGCGTGTTTGAAGGGGGTGAGTGAGATCGGCTTCGCGATCACCATTGCCACTCTGACAACGCTCATCGTTTTTAGCTCTGCTTTGTTAGTGGATGGAGAGATGCGGTTCATGATTCAAAAGATCACGCTTCCGGTTATATCTTCAATTATTGCCTCTCTCGGTATTGCGCTCATGTTTATACCGCTCTGTGTTTACATTACACTGCCTCGGAAGAAACGAGATTATCAGTCCACACGCAAAACGCCTTCGGCGATACTCGGGAAGTTTTTCTTGGTCGTCTACCAGGCGACTTTCGATCGATTAAATCGGGCGTATAGCGCGGCCCTAAAATTCTTCCTCGTCCGTCGACTCGATATGGCTGTGATTCTTATCACACTGCTTTCAGGCACTTACATCATGTCTGGAACTCTGAACATGACGGAACGGAAAGGAAAACGAATGCGCAAGGTGAGTTTTGACGTCCGCTTTCCAGAGAGTTATTCCATGGAGCAACGCTTAGCCTTCATGAAAAAGGGAGAAGATCTCGCGATGGAGAACCGGGAAAAGTACGGGTTTCGGGTCCATTCGGTGGACTATGGGAAGTGGTACGGCCGTTTTAATGTGTATTTTGCCCATGATCGAGTCCACGAGTTAACTCGTGAAGAAGCAATCAATCAATTCTACGAGGCGTTTCCCGAAGAGCCGGGAGTGCGAGTGCGCTACAAAGGAAAAGAGGGAGAAGAGCAGGATGACGACGACAAGAATATGCATCATATCCGATTGGTCGGAGACGATCCGGAATTGCTGAAGAAGGTTGCTGACGACCTAAAGCCGACATTTGAGAACATCCCGGGTGTGGTTTCTTTCTTGGAGAAGGACGCCGATGAAGCCCCGAGTGAGGTCGCGCTTTACGTTGATCGGGACAAAGCCAATTCTATTGGGGTCAATCCTAGCAACTTGGCGCGGACGATTTCAGCAGCAGTCGCGGGTGATAATCTACCTCGATTTAAGGGGAAGAGTCGTCAGATTCCAATGCGGCTTCAATATCAAGAAGAGGATCGCTCCGAGCTAGCGGATCTCGGGAATATTCAAGTCCCGGCAGATGATGGGCGTATTAGTACGGTCGGAGAAATGACCACGCCTGCCTTTCTGCGGAACGAAGGAATGTACATCTCTCGACGAGACAAGAAGGTTAGCGAATATTTTGGGATGAAGTTAATTCCTGGGCCGGACTCCTGGAAGGTCAAGCGAGCGATCGAAAAGGCAAAGGATAACATTAACCTTCCGGAAGGCGTTTCGTTTGATCGATCAAAAGTGAAATTTGGCGATGATGAGCGGAAGAAGGGATCGTTGATGATTACGCTTTCGATTATTTTTGTGTATATGCTGATGGCCTTTTTCTTTGAAAGCACGCTCATTCCTTTGTCTATCATCCTTACGATTCCGCTCGCTTCTATCGGTGCCATAATAGCTCTGAAAGTTACCAACACATATGTGGATCAGATGGTGTATACCGGTGCGATGTTTCTGGTTGGAATCGTGGTTAACAATGGGATTGTGTTAGTGGATTATGCCAATCGTCTGCGAAGTTCAGGAGCTGATCGCTCAGAGGCTCTCCTTATGGCTGCTAAACACCGCTTTCGACCTATCGTTATGACGGCTTTGACAACGATGTGTGGTATGATCCCCTTGACCTTTGGATCCAGCCAAGGGGCGGACGTCAACTTCAAGAGTTTTGGGTTGGTTCTGATTGGGGGCATGGCCTCTGCTACTCTCTTCACCCTGGTCGTGGTCCCTGTGTTCTACACGCTAATTGAAGATGCTCGAGACGGTGTCAGCAACATCATGGCAAGCGTCTTCGATCGATCCTCAAACCGCCGGGTTGAGGGCAGTTCGCTCAGTTAGCCTTTTTCCTTCTATCGTCTAGTATCGAGTGATCTGAACGGCTGAGAGGGGAACACCTGTTCGGTCATTCTGTTTTCTCTCTGGTCGACTCGTTTTACTGTCTTTGGAACGTTGCCTGGACGTTTTTTCTGAAACGAACGGTGGGGCCGTTGGGAAGAAAGGGGGATGGAATTACTTGCTTGGTCACTTTGGAAACGAATCGTCGCTGCTTTCCCTTTCGTAATACTCGTAATGGCAGCGAGTGAAAGACAAGCAACAGCCGAGGTCTCTAGCGAAACCTTTCTGGGCGTATGGGAAGGGCGGGCGACAGCAAGGGAGGAGTCTGTCGGAGTTAGCCTCGAGCTTGCTCAACGGAACGGGGCCCTCGCTGCCTCTCTGACTCTCCTCGAAATGGGGGTGATGGAGTGGCCGGCCCGCCGTGTTCAGATAGAAGGTGACCAGGTCGAACTTGAATTTCCTGCCGACTCGTCACAGCAAGTGTTTGTAATGAGCGCAGTGGGAAGCGGAAAGTTGAATGGCCATTGGCGCGATTCTCGATTTGAAGCACCGGCTCGATTGTCTCTTGAAAGGGTGAGGACCCCGCGATCGCCTGTAGGGCGATCTGTTGACGTAAACGGTCCTGGCGGAAAACTGAGCGTTGAGATTCTCATTCCTGAGGGAGAAGGGCCGTTCCCGGGTATCGTTTTCTTGCATGGCTCAGGGCCGCAACCGAAAGATGCATCCCGCTTCGGGGCTGTTGCTCTAGCACGGTATGGAATTGCTTCTGCGTTCTATGACAAGCGAGGTGTTGGTGGTTCGGAGGGAAATTGGAAGACCGCCACCTTTGAGCAGTTGGCCAGCGACGCCATCGCTGTAGGGAAACATCTTTTGGCATCGGGAAACGTGTCGAAGGTCGGTCTTTCCGGGCAAAGTCAAGGGGGCTGGGTTGGTCCGCTGGCGGCGTCAGAATGGAAGGAGGCTGCCTTTGTTATCAATATCGCGGGGCCGGCTGTCTCGCCTGCTCGTGAGGCGCAGTGGGTCTATGTTCACAACGTTCGGAAGTGGGGAGGGAATGGGCGCCACGAGGAGGAAGTGCGGGGCGTGCTCGATGCGTTCCATGCCAGTCTTCGATCTGGAGACACGTCAACCTTCGAGCAAGCAATCGCTCATGCAAGATCCCGACCATGGTTTGAAGCTTCGGGATTGGCTTATCTAGACCTTCCACAAGATGACGCGTGGCTTGCGGGTTATCTGGCAACGATGGACTATGATCCGATTCCGATACTTAAGAATCTGGATGTTCCTCTCTTATCGATTTTGAGCCCTGACGATGAGAGCATTGATACCCAAGAAACGATGGCGATTCTTCGATCACTCTCGTTGGACGAGCAGCGTTTCAAGCTTGTTCTCTATCCTGGTTACAACCATGGGATGCGTCGAGTAGGTGGCGGTGAGGTGATCCGTTGGCCCAGCCATCCTAAGAATTACTTTGAAACCCAGGCGGCATTTGTCGAACGCGCCTTGTCTGAATGATTTTTTTGAGGGTTGGTCGAATCTGAATCGTGCCTATTGTCTGCTTGAGATTTGACAGACCTCGCTCGGAATGGAAGGTCGTGAGAGATGAAGAATCTCGCATATATTTTGTCCATTCTCGTTCTGACTTTTCAGGTAACAGCCGGAGAAAAATCGCTGCTCGAACACTCGGTGAGTACGCTAGAGGGTAAGGCGTCCAGCTTGGGTGAGCACAAAGGCAAAGTACTGCTGGTGGTAAATGTTGCTTCCCGATGCGGCTACACCCCTCAGTACAAAGACCTCGAGGGGCTCTACCAAAAATTCAAGGACCAAGGTCTGGTAGTTTGTGGATTTCCTTGCAATCAGTTTGGCTCACAGGAACCCGGGTCTGCATCCGAGATCAGAGAGTTCTGTTCAACTCGGTTCAATGTTACCTTCCCGATGTATGAAAAGGTTGATGTGAAGGGCTCCAACCAGCACCCAATATACGCTTCTCTCTCGGGTAAAGCGTCTCCTTTTCCTGGGGACGTTCGATGGAATTTTGGCAAATTCTTGATTGGGCGAGACGGGACCGTAATCAAACGGTTCGGTTCCTCAACGGGCCCGATGTCCGATGAGATGTTGAAAGCCGTTGAGACGGCCCTGAATTAAGTCTAGAGCTGACTCAGTGGGGAAGGTGTCTCCGGTGTCTGTTTCATGGTTTGGATCGGAGTCGAGAGGAACTTGGAGAGATCTTGCGTGGAGCTGATAGGAAAGCAAGGTCTCTCCTTCGAGCTCCAAAAAGGAAGGCTGGAGATGACGCTCTGATCACGTCGGTTTGCCTCCGGATAAGCTTGCTTACGGATTTGGATTGAGCCGTACAGAGGCGTGGTTCGAAAGAAAGATCATGTCTTGGTTGTTGGGGGAGGAGATGGCTAGCTTCAGGGGCTTATTGGCCCATCTTGGGGTTGTTCTCGCATCGGTCCACTTGTGCATCTCGACGTGCCCGTCGGCGAAGCTGAGAGCACCGGACCCGTTGTGATTGCTCGCGGGATAATCAATAATCATGATCTGTCCTGGTGGCGCTCCATCATTCATAGCGACTGCAAGGTCTGCAAAATTCAGACTGTCAGGGTGTTCGTTGATGAAGACGTAGGCCTGTGAGTGGCCCATTCGATTGATATCTGACATCTTTCGGAAGACGACGTAGGCTTTCTTCGTGATATGGCTAAGCCAATCATCACGCGAGTTCATGGCCTGACTGAGTGAAACGCTTCTGACCCGCTGATGTCGTTTTCCAGCGATCGTGACGTAGCTCTTATCTGCAGGGCATCGGTAGATCCCGACCGAGCTAGTGTAGGGCCAGAGTTTGGCGAACTCTGGCTTGCTCAAGTTGACAAGATTGGTGTTGTGTTGGTTGCTTCCGTTATAATCGAGAACGCCTCTGACCCATCCGCTTCCATTGGCTGTTAAGTCGTTCCAAACAAGTCTGTCCTCGTAGTCATCTGCATACATTATCCATCCCATTGTGAGTTGTTTCTGATTGCTAACACAGCGAATGTGGTGGGCCTTGGCTTTGGCTTTCCCAAGCGCGGGTAGCAACATGCCTGCAAGAATGGCGATGATGGCTATGACGACGAGGAGTTCAATGAGGGTGAAAGCTTGATAAAGTCGCGCATACTCTCTGAAGTGGGTGCAACGTTGGTGTTTGAGTTGAGTAGAGGCGTTCATGGTTGCTTTAAGATTTGATTCTAGGTGCTTAGGATCGGTTTGATGACTTTGCCGTGAACATCGGTGAGGCGCCTCTCAATACCGTTGTGGTAGAAACTGAGGCGTTCATGATCTAATCCCAGAATGTGAAGAACCGTCGCATAGAAGTCGTAGACGCTCACGACGTTCTCGACCGCTCGATAACCGAAGGCATCGGTGGCTCCATAGGTGAACGGAGCCTTTACTCCAGCTCCAGCGAGCCATGCGGTGAACCCTGCTGGATTGTGGTCTCGTCCGCTCGCTCCTTTTTGAAATGTGGGCATCCTGCCAAACTCTGTGCACCAAATGACCAAGGTGTCTTCTAACAACCCTCTTTGCTTTAGGTCGCTGATTAGGGCGGCCGTTGGTTGATCTAAGACCGGGCCATGCTTGTCGTACTGTTCCTTGAGGAACTTGTGACCATCCCAATTGCTTACTCCTTCCCCCCCCGTCTGATAAGCGCCGTTGAAGAGTTGGACAAAGCGAACGCCTTTCTCCACTAATTTTCGAGCGAGAATACAGTTGCGAGCATAGGCCGCTTTGAGATTTCGTTCTGGGCTTCCTGCCTCGTCAGCTCCATAGAACTTGAGCACATGCGAGGGTTCCGATGATAGATCGCTTAGTTCCGGTACACTGAGCTGCATTCGGGCAGCGAGCTCATAGCTGGAGATCCGAGCGCTCAATTCCGAATCCCCAGGGTATTGTTTGAGATGATGCTGATTTAGGCGTTTCAGAAATTCGCGCGTTTTTAGATCTGTTTTCGCTGGGATCGTTTCGGGGCGGGTGAGATTTCTTACTGGATTGGTTGCATTGAAATCAGTCCCTTGAAACGCTGCCGGCAAGAATCCGGGACCCCAGCAGTTGACGCTCGATTGAGGGTTGCCTCTGGGATCTGGAATTGCCACGTAGGCGGGCAGGGATTCGGCCTCGCTTCCGAGTGCATAGGTGGTCCAGGATCCAGCGCTAGGAAAACCATCCAGGGTAAATCCGGTGCACATGAAGTTTTCTCCCGGTCCGTGAGTATTCGTTTTTCCCGTGAGTGAATGCAGAAAGCAGATATCGTCGGCTAAAGCCCCGAGCCGTGGAACGAGATCTGAAATCATTTTTCCGCATTGACCGCGAGGTCGGAACGTCCAGGGACTCTTCGTGAGGTTACCCTGCTCGCCTTGGAAAGTAATCAGAGATTCTCCGCCGGGCATGGGCATGCCATTATACTTAATGAGATCAGGCTTGTAGTCGAAAGTGTCCAGGGGACTGCACGCGCCAGAACAGAAAATCATCAAGACATTGCGGGCTCGGGCAGGAAAATGGGCAGGTCGGCGAGCGTTGGGATTGGCTGGATTGATGTGCGGCCGTATCGGTCCTGATTCGGGTTCGGTGAGAGCGGTACGTTGATGGCCCAATCGGCTATCAGCATGTAACAGATGCGTGAGTCCGATTGCACTGAGCGCATTGGCACTTTGACCGAGAAACTGGCGACGGTTTAGTAGGGGGTGCTTTCTCATACCCTAAAAGACGAAAAGGAACTCACTCGAGTTGTAGAGGGCCCGACACAGGGCCGCAAGTCCTTCGTCATCCGCGAGTTGGATCGACGTTGATAGTTCCTCTGAATCTGGAGGCCGTGAATAGAGCAATTCAAAGGCTCTCGTCACTTGGTCGGATCGGTTTGAGCCTGCTTCTTTCACGAGTCGGTGGGCTAGAAGATCGGATTGTTGGAGCGTGAATGGACTGTTGAAGAGATTGAGTGCTTGAAGGGGTGTGTTCGAGCGAGTACGTCGAGGGATTGTCTGGTTGCCATCTGGACAGTCAAACGCTCCAAAGATCGAGTCTTGCTCCTGGCGGATCTTAAAGAGGTAAACCATTCTGCGATACTCCTCTGGCCCGAATGTGTCTTTTGGAAAGTAGTGCATCACATTTTCAACCTGCACTCGATGGAGATAGAAGCCGGGACCGCCTTGGCGGAGATCGAGCGCTCCAGACGTGCTTAGTATACTATCTCTGATGGCTTCGGCCTCGAGGCGACGAGGTGGAAAACGCCAAAGGTAGGTGCTTTCAGTATCCAGCCTCTCATTCTCGGATTGGGGTCGGCTCGAAAGTTGGAAGGTTTGTGATTTGAAAATGAGTTTTTGAATGTGTTTGAGAGACCATTCGGCGCGAATAAGTTCCTGAGCAAGCCAGTCAAGTAGTTCAGGGTGGGTAGGGGGAATGCCATTCACCCCGAGATCGCTGGGTGTTGGAACGAGACCTTTGCCGAAGGTATGTTGCCAGAGTCGGTTGACGATTACTCTGGCCGTAAGCGGGTTCGTGTCAGTTGCGATCCATTGGGCCAGCTTGAGTCGTCGTTGAGCCTCAGGCTCATTGATTGTCATGCCTAGAGATCCCATAACCGTGAGTCCGTCTGGCGTAACAATTTCTCGTTTTTGCTGGGGCTCGCCGCGATAGAGGCGATGCGTGGTTGGCGGTTTGGAAAAGTTGGCAACCCATGCCTTGGGACCTTCTTTGATTTCGTTGAGCTGGGTCTCGAGTGATGTTTTAAGCTTAATCAATCTTCGGGCGGATTTGGCTGAGTCAAGCGGCAGCTTCCCGACGAAAGCGAATGGATCGGCATTCTCTTGGAAGGGCATGCGGTCATTCGAATCAGCAATGGTCTGCCAGTTTTTCCCATTTGAGGAAACAGCGAAACTGTAATCGATAGGGAGACGGTCCTTGAATTGCTCACTGTGATCTCGGCCCCAAATTATTCGTTGAATGGGTTGTGGGGAGGGGAATTCTAGGATGATCCATCCTTGGCCGGGAGTGTTGGAGATCCAACTTCGATCGTTCCCGGTTCTTCCATCGTTGATATGCTCAAGCTTGTGGATGCTGAAACCGGGCAGTGTTCCAGAGGCGGTGGCGATGGTGTCTTTCTTGGCCAGAGCCACATTTTCGTTCTTGGAATTGTAAATCTCCAGTTCATCGATGCACGGCTCGCCATTGCGTAAGGTGCGGGTGATTTCAAAGCGGACGAAGCGAGTCTCTACGGAAGCGAAGTGTTCTTCGTTGCGTCTTGAGTTGACGGCAGGACGGAGGGTGGATTGGCTTGTCTTACGTCCGTGATCTGCCTCTGATCTGAGTTCGGCTAGGCTTTGAATCGTGTTCGCTAGTCGTGTCTCTAGATTGTGAATTGTGGCCTGAGTATCTGTTTTCTTTGGTGTTTGTAGATTGCGTTCGCCATGGTTGACTCCAGCGAACACAGCTTGAATGGCGTAATAGTCCTTCTGGAGAATTGGGTCGAACTTGTGGTTGTGGCATCGGGCGCAGCCGAGGGTGAGTCCCAAGAACGTAGTCGCAGTCGTTCCGGCGATGTCGGCAAGTTCGTCCTGACGTTGGGTGAGCGTCAGGTTGATGTCGGGGCTCTTGACAATATCATAAGGCCCCGCAACGAGGAATCCGGTCGCCACATCAGCGCCCGTCGAATCGCCCGCGATTTGATCTAGAATGAACTGGTTGTAAGGAAGATCACGGTTGAAGGCATCGATGATATAGTCTCGGTAACGGTAGGCAGTCTTTCGTTCACGGTTGGTCTCGAAGCCATTGGTATCCGCGTAGCGAACGATGTCGAGCCAGTGACGTCCCCATCGCTCTCCAAAATGAGGGTTGCTCATGACGCGGTCAACGAGGGCATTGTAGGCGGACGGATGTTCGTTGTGCATGAATCGTTCGACTTCGTCGGGTGAAGGCGGGAGTCCGAGGGCGACTAAATAGAGTCGGCGAATAAGATTTCTCCGATTGGTAGCGACGCCTGGTGTGAGCCCTCGATTCGAAAGCGCCTGATGAATGAACGAATCAATCGGATTTGTGGCCCATGATGATGTCGTTTTTGGAGTACGAGCCGGGTTGAGGGCTTGGAAGGCCCAATGGTTGGTCTGGATCCTTGGCCGCACCGAGTTCTCCGTCCCTAGGTTTGCTCCTTCATTGATCCATTTGCCGAGTGCATTTCTCTCGGACAGATTGAGTGAAGGTCCCTTGGGTGGCATTCGAAGGTCTGAATGACGGCCTGAAACGACTTGAAATAGAAGGCTTTCTTCAGCCTTTCCTGGTACGAAAAGAGGCTCGCCAGAAGTCCCGCCGAGAAGGAGAAACGACGGTTGATCGAGACGCAGCCGACTCTTCTGCTTCGCTTCACCATGGCAATCAACACAGTGGGCTTCGAGTATCGGCGCAATATCCCTGGAAAAGTCGGTAAGATTACTCGCCTTGGCAGTGAGGTGTTGAATGCACAGGGACAGAACCGTCAAGGAAAAGGCGGTTCCCTGAATAGCACGAAGAAAGGGATGGATTACCCTGGTTCGCTTACGTGACACATGGCGAGTATGCAATGAGTTGGATAGCCCGTCAATGCGCTGCAGACAGGGATCAGCAGTTCTCATTTTGATGAAAAGGGAAACAAGAGAAGAGGATGAAGGGGATCGGATTCTTGAGTCTAGGAGGCCCTTGGGTGGTTTAGAGATTGGCTGAGGGCACAGCTCCGCCCTTGCGAGAGCCAAGCGCCAACTCAGCCGACAGTGCTCCCTTAGGATT
>WLWI01001881.1_pt1 | contig 18148 bp, 10 predicted proteins | sample 6701501 | NCBI WGS metagenome assembly WLWI01 (sample SAMN12718690, study PRJNA515312) | sponge metagenome | isolation source: marine sponge | host: Mycale hentscheli | place: New Zealand: South Island, Marlborough, Capsize Point | collected 2014-11-01
CCACTACTTAGCTAAAGAATATCACAAAGAAAACTTTTAAATAACGTGTATTGTTTTGTTGTTGTTTTTTTCCTTCAATTCAAGCAGTTGCAGAGAGTTGTTACTATGGCACTGAAATCCCTTTACCATATATGCGAAATTTTAAAACTGGACCTTATCAGTAGCTTCAGTGTTAGAAGTCAAAATCATTCATATAAAAATAGTATAGTCTTTAGGCTCGCTCGCCATTTGTGCTCAAGCACATCACTAGTTAAAATATTGGCTGTTAAAAAGAGAAAAATTTCCTATTATTATAATTATTTCAGCCGAGAATGACTGAATCATTGAAAGTATTTATTATAGAATGTATATTTGCATTGCAGTACGGCCTCTTATTCCCATACATGACCAATTCATAGCAAGACTCAGATAATAATAATCTAATCGTTCTGTCAATAAACATACACTTCTCTTATACTAGTTCTATCCTTAGAATCCAGGATATGTTATAAGCATTCATTATAATTTTGCTTAGTAGTTGAATATTTTTAGACTTAATAGAGGAAATAAAATTTGACCAGAGTTTATATACATATGCTTGTGTACCAGATGAGGAGATTGTGTGTGTGTGTGTGTATTGAATAAGTCATTAAAGCTGTGTCAGGTTGGTAAATAATTGCTATGAGTTGAATGGGTAAAGCATCATCATATTCAGTAGGGAACGACAACTATTATAGTTATATGAGGAGGTAACGACAGCAAAAGTTGATACTGTAATCAGTCAAAAGCCAAAGGGAAGGCAAGGTTTCACTAAGCTCAAGTCCACAATCATGGATAAAAGGACAGAGAGACTGAGAAGCAGGAAGAGGTATACAAAGGAGGAGAAGGAGGGAATCTGTGACTCAAAAAGAAAGAGCTGAAGAGAGGAAAGGGCTCGGGAAGAAAGATGATACATCAAGCGCCACTGTGTGGTGTGGTACTCGCTAGTGTAGGATATATTGGTAGGAGGAGTGGGGGCTAGTGTTGATTGGGGTTGACTGGCATAAAATAGGGTGTATTGAAATAACAGTCATGATTGAGCACATTTTATGGTGAAGTGAGTGATACATTATCAGGGTTTTCAATTATAATTAGGGTACATGTTATTGGCAATTAAGACTCTAGTAAGGATTTTCAGTTGAAAATTAATGTATGTTTTTGGTTTCTTTATATATTTATTTTGTGTGTGGCTTCTTATTAGTAGCAACTGTGGAACCTCTTCTCATTGTAGTTTTTAGGTTTTCCCCAGGTTTGTTTTGGTATACTATGTATATTCACTTGGGAGATATGATAGCATGGAAAACTGGTATGTTAGGGATTAATAGCATGAGTGGCAAGAGAAAAAACTTTCACAAAATGAAGCCAGGTAAAATTTCTTGCCATACGAGTTGTATATCTGAATACCTTAGTTATCCGTACTATCATATGAATACTATAATCCAAAAATAATAATTTAATTTCTGTAGTTAAAATTATCATCTTATTGTCAATGTAATCATCTTACTATGATTTTGCCTAGTGGATAAAGTGCGGCCAGGATGCGAATAAATCGCAGTCCAATCCGATCACTATTTCAGTTTTCCACTGCTGTGGTATCTATATAATATGCTTATATGTCAAACGACGACAGTGGCCGATGATGACATTGTGTGTATTCATGAATAATTCATTAGCTAACCATTGTCATTGCCTGGATGAGAGCTTCTTTTTTTTTCCTTATCAGATGTTTTTGACAGTGTTTGAACTTGCAACTGGAGATTATGGAGTACACACACTAACCATTTAACCGTGGGGACCTAACAACTTCAATTAGCTTGAAGTTAACCTATAGTATCCTATCAAAACTGAACACAGGGTCGCTGAACTGAGTTGGGAAAGAGCGTTTATCTACAGTAGCTAACCTTAATGGGTATAAGAGAGGCAGTGGCTAACCATAATTGGTATAGAGAGGCAGAGAAGCAGGTGAATGCAAGGCTCATTAAAATACGTAGAAGCAGGTGAGAAAAAGCTGACTGATCTAACTACTTCAATGAAGAATTGAAAGAAAGTACAGAGAAATAACTGAGATACTGGGGAGCAGGAGAGGTAGACAGAGGAAGAGGAGGGAATCCATGAGTTAAAAAGAGGAATAAGAAAAACAGGGCTGGGATGGCTGAGGAAATAAGAGAGCAGGAGAGGGAAACCATGGATAAAACGTTAGTTTGTAAGGCGCCACTGTGTGGTGGGGTACTTGCTAGTATCAAAACAATACCATACTTTTTGTATTGATAAGTGACTGGGGTATAGTGGTGTTACTATAAATAATAGCGCGGGTAACTGCTATTCAGGATTAAAAGCACAGGTAACACAATTGAAATAGCACGAAGCTGGTTACCCATGCTATCACTCACTAATAGTAGGCCAGCTGTTTTTGTTGGGTTTTTTTATATTCATTTGCACTATAGCTACATATGCTGTCTCATTCACACTATCTCTGGATTTCAGAATTTGTTTCCTAGAATGTTGTTTTCAACTTGTGGCTCCTCCAAATCTGTTGAACTAATTTCATTTAAAAGAATAAAACAATCTCCAACTAGACTTTCCTTGGTTTCTTCTGACACTACTGCAGTTGTTGTTTTTTTTTTGTTGTTGTTTTTGAGGTCTCCCAGAAGTTTTTATCTTCAGTTTTGATTGTCACTGTTGGATTTAATCCAAAATCCCTTGCTTTAGCCACTCACTACAACTTACAAGCTTCCTTGTTTAGTACTGCTACATATTATGTGCAGTATGGTACTGGACATATCACCTATTAATTATGTACATATTTGCCATCAGATCACTTTTTTGTGTCGACCTGAAACTCCTCCCTTTGAAGAGAAGCCTTAACTATTGGAACTTAAAATGAATTATTATGAAGTATGGAAGACAATCAAAATTATTTTTCTAACAAGTGTAATTATCCTAATTAATTTTCTATAAATTTGTCAGACAAATAATGCAGTATAGGCACTTGTTCATTAATTCAATACAGTTTAATTACTTTTTCCTGGGTGTTTAACTACAATATTAATAATTTTATGTAGGTTTTTGTTATGTGGAATTTGAAGATGTAGAATCACTTCATAAAGCTCTTGAATTTAATGGAGCAGTAAGTTCTATATATTACAGCCTATATTATTACATGTGTGCGTATATTATTGGTTTCATTATTTCATTACTTTAGTTTATTTTTGTTTGTTTAATTTTGATTATGTTATTTGTAGTAATCTCACACTACTAATCTAGCATACTGTATCCATTATTATTTTTGAAAACTTAGAGATTTGCTGTTTCATTTGTTTGTACTAACTCTCTAACTTCTCTTATACTCTAGCCGTACAAATTCGAGGATTTTCTGCTATTCATTGTATGCTGACACTTAATATTCTTGAGACATACTTTCTTTAGCACTGAATATGTACATCCCTCATCTTTCTCTGTATATACAATGTAGATAGGTTGAATTTACATATTTATTTTAGCTCTTTCACTACAATGATATTGAGTCAACTGTTTACTTCATTTATTGCTATCTTTTTTCTTTAATACTGTGGTATTAAATATATCTAGAAAATGTGTCGATGATCAAGGATACTTTCTGTGTGTTTTAAAAATTATAGTATCTACCAAAGTACATTATGTATACATATACTCCTCACAGTAAAGTGCCAAGTTAGTGAGATAAAACATATTGTCTGGAAAAGCATGCCCAGTTACATCAGAATCGTACAAAATAAGTTTAAGCGATTACTGTTCATTGTTTGGTTATTCAGACATCCACTATAAATTATGTTATTCATCTACCAAATATTTACAAGTTTCCAGCACTATTTTCATGAAATTCAAAATATTTGTTTGAGCCTGTTTCTTAATCGAGCTTTTATTATTTTCATGTGAAAATTCAGTCAGGCAACTGAAACTAGAATGGCTAAGGTAAGAAGAATGGTTTCCACCTACATTGTTGTTGAAAGTTGATTTAACTGATTCTGTTCTTTTCCTTTTGTTGACTGGCAAAATACTGATTAATGGTTAATTCCTTTGTTCATAGACTTTAGCTCAGATTGAACACTTCTTGAAGAATGTGTAGTCAAAAAGCTATTTGGCAATCAATATTGTGGGCTGCATTAGATCATTCTTATATCAAGTGCCTCTGGTAGATGTGTAACTAAATGAAGTGTTTACACACTTGCCCCATTAACAAGGCTTCATAATTTCCACTCGGGAAGATTCAGTGATTGTTCTATTTGTTTTAGATTCTAACATATCGATAGTAATTGAATTATGAGAACTTTTTTTTTCACATAATGAACACTAACTAGTGAAAATATACTTAATTCCCTTTGTTAATTATCACTTGAACGCAAGTGAATTTTGAAGCTATGACAACAACAAAGAACAAACTCTGAATGAGGAACATGTTTTTCAGACGAGCTTGTACACAAGAATGTTTTTTGGCAAATAAGGCAGCTCCGTAAAGCCCAATGTAAGCTGCATATTACTGTTCTTCATTTAGACCAGCAATTCCCAATGAATAATTCTTGCAGTGTAGAACCTATATCATTAAATTGGCTACTGACTTTTGAAGTAACAATACTTCTATCATAATGATACTGTAAAGCCATGCTTTGAAAGAGTATTAATGTGATCTCTACTTTTAGTTAGGCACCTACATAACTGTAGTGTTGATTACACTTATGGATAATGTGCTGTTTACCTGAGATATAACCCAAGTGGTACTTTTGCTATTTTACAACTTAGAAGTAGTTCTGTTGATCTCTAAGTGCTACGATTGCAATTTCATTTACTTCGTCAATAAGTCTTACCTAGGCTTTGCCTTTGTCTTCATTAAAGTCAACTTTTTCATTAACTTGTACTGGGATTTAGCGGAAACTAGTCATAACATCAAGCATGGTAATTCTTTTTAAATGATGACGCAGCTTTTACACCTTTTTGCTCACTCACTACAAAGAGTTTTAATTTCTATACTTGTAATTATTTAATGTCTTTTAAAAGTCCATTGCATCAAACCTAAATGCTGTATTAAGATCATCTAAAATTGTTTAGAACATTTCAAATTATGTAGTATGGGAGAGAACTTTATGGTGATGCCAATCACATGGGGTTTTTTTCTTTAATGTTGGAAGGTTTTAATAATAGCCGTGGTTAGCTTAACTGGCCGCTGCCTATATGCTTTGTGAAAGCACCAAATATTGATAGCGTCTCTTGTAATTCAAATAAGGTGTAATTATTAGTCACCTCCATTTCACTTTCTTGTGTTTTAATTAAGGGGTATATGATTATATATATTCACATTTATGCGTGCATTAATATTTTTTTATTTGCTTGTCTAGGATTATGGTGATCGTTGCTTAAATATTAATAGAGCCCATCAACGTGGAGGTGGTTCTGGCAGAGGTGGTGGTGGTATGAGTGGAAAACCCCGGGGACGTGCCCCACGTGGCTCTGGTGAGTACATAATAATATTTAAAAATCTTTAACTTTCAGATTTTTTTAAAATTTGGCTATTGTAGTGCTTATTGTTGAACTTTTATCCACCCAATTTTTTTATAGTACAGGGTTCTGAAGTTAAAAATTGAATAAGCCGTTTACTCTGATTGAACCCTGTAAAAGTTTTGTGATCGTCAGAAGATTTGCTTTAGTTTTTATGTACATTTTCATGTTTCAAGCTGGTTGTTATAAATAGGGTCAAATCTAACTGACAGAATCATTCCAGCTTTTCCAATCATTTGAGGCTGCACATCATAGGAATGACAGATACTTATTGTTCAGCTGTGATCCATACAACGTTATACATTTTTTAGTCTTTAGAATATGCTTTACACTGAATTGGTAATTGTGAAAATACAAGGGCCAAGATAAACAGGACAGATGCACAACTGTCCACATTAACTGCTACCTAGTAAGGGATATTCTGTTTAACTAGCAATATACCCACTTGCTTGTCTCTAACTCTATCTCATTAATTGAATTCCCTCTACATCTGTTAAGATCCTTGTTAGTATCTCTCACTCAACAAACTTTAAAACATTCCTGTTGGTTACTCTCTTTCCTCTCACACTAGTTTAAAACATTCCTGTTGGTTACTCTCTTTCCTCTCACACTAGTTTAAAACATTCCTGTTGGTTACTCTCTTTCCTCTCACACTAGTTTAAAACATTCCTGTTGGTTACTCTCTTTCCTCTCACATTTGGGGTTGGTGAATTATTTGGTAAAATTTTTGAACATGAGTTATTTTATCAATACTAGCTTGTGCTAGCACAATTAGTAATAATGCAGTAGCACAAGTTATCTTACTCAGTTATCATTCTCTACCATTGGTTAAGGTTACACAAGTTTCCCTATCCTACTTTCTGAACTATCTGAGCTATTCTTCTACCCACCTCACTTAACTTCAACTCTTTTTCTTGAGTCATGGAGCCCCCTTTTACTTTGTCTATCTCTCCTGCTTCTGAATTTCTGTCCTGAGAAACTTTTGTCTTTTATTTCGTATTTTAGCCTTTCTTTTGAAAACTAACCCCCGCCTTTACTCGTTGATTCCACCCGCTTTTTAGTTATAATTAATCGCTCGCCTTTTTGCCTTCTCTTCCCTTCCATTTTAAACCTACACCCCTTACCTCGCTGATTCCATCTGCTTTTCAGTTACGATTAATCGCCTTTTACCTTCTCTTCCGTACTTTCACCTTCCTTTTTGAAACCTACGCGGCCTTCCATCGTCAATTGCACCCGCTTTTTAGAAGTAACCAGCACGTTCTACTGATTGTGGCGATACTTTACCTACCAAAAATGAACGATGCTTTACCGAACCATACAAAGCTCATGAATTATTCATGAATACACACACCGTCGTCGTTACTGACACACAAGCAGCATATTATGACAATTTGATATATGTACCAGAGACTGGCTCTCTCTCTCTACATAACAGACTGCTTTTCCAATGTGATAGCTTGCCTTCAAAACTCAACAACATATTTTCTATAAAGTAGATGGAGCTAAAGTTGGTAAAAGGTTTTGTTTCTGCCGCCATTGGAATTTCAACACGTACAAATACATCTTCAGCTGTGCTTGCATTTATTTTGGAGGTTCCAATATTTTTTTTGTAAGAATTGAAATACTTTCAAATCCAGCATTGTTGCCACATATCAGCAGTGGCCATATCAGGATTCAGATTAGTCATTTCTACAGGTATTTAGTGGTGAAGGTGGTTAAGGTTACCTTTGGACTCTGTCTACGACCATAATGCTGAGCATAATTAAATGAGAATTATTAAGTAGCACTTTTACTCAAATGATGAACATTGCTAGTGTAGCATAATAACAGAAAAACATTAGCATAATTTGCCAAACCCTATCTCACACCAAGTAATATTCATGCTATGACACCACACCTCTTCCTGTATTGTTTGTTAGATTATTCCTTACTTTAGTGCGTGCATACTAAGTGCTGTCAGGCATCTTCAAAATTATACTGAACGATTTTCTGATTATCTTTGTTTTAACTTCTAAACTTTTCAACCTTAAGAAGTCTTCATCCGTTGAATTAAATTTTAATACAACTGATGCTGTCAAAGTAAAAATTACTGTGTTATTATGTATATATAATATTTTTATAATAGGAGGAACTTCTTTTGGAAATGACTTTCCCATGCAATCATCAGGAGTATATAAAAAATCGAGTAGAGGTGGTTATAGGGATAGAGAACGTGATAGAGATGACTATTCTGTAGGGAATCAGGGCATACCCAAAGACCCTAGTCCAAGTAAGTCTCAAAACTTAAAATCTTATATCATAGCATTAATTTGTATGTATATTAGGTGATTCTGCAGGTCGTCCAAGGCTCAATTTGAAGCCTCGAAGTGTTTCCAATCCTGTAAATGATCTTGCAGATACTGCTAGTAGATCTTCAATATTTGGTGAAGGAAAGCCTAGGCACGATGAGCCACCTCCTCAATAGCTATATCTAATTACTATTGATGTTACTAAAACAAAAACAAAATGCATTTCTTCTATTATTATTATCTGTATTTTATTTGTGATTCTTGTGACAATTCTTATAGAAATTTAAAATACAGTGTCCACTGAGGCATGTCATGAACATCTCAGATTTTAACTAACTGTGTACGAAGCATTGATTTTACTGGTAACACAAGTTTTACTAATAATATAAAATAGACCATTTTCTTTGTAGCCGAAGATCTTTATGGTAAATCCTCATAATTTCCCATAGTTGCCCAATGTTGTCACTTGAGTAAATTGGTACACAAACCTACAAAAAAAAACAGTTCTCAAATTACCTAGATTTATAAAATTTTGACTAGAGTAAACTTCTTTGAGTGGTGAAACGATTGGTAGGTATAAAGTTAAAATTTTTGAGCATGAATAGGACCAACACACAGACAATTGTGGGGAACGATAAATTAATTTTAAAACAATAGTAATGTGTGACAGCAACTTTAGAATGAATAAGTGCACAATTTTTATGTAATAATGATGAGATAAGGAAAGTAAATGAATATGTGAATAAAAAAGAAACCAGTTCAGTAGCCTGTGCTGCCTATCACTGCTACAGTTCCCTCACTGGACAGCAACTGATAGATGTTGGATCAAAAACTCTGTCAATCTAGGTTTTCCCATTTCTCCTCTAATCCTGCGTCCCAACTCCTTCAGGAAGACTAGTGACCTTGGACCAATTGTTCCCAAAGACTTGATGGCTATTGGTAATTTATATTGATTACTACCTTAGAGTTACAGTATCTAAACTCGTACAGATGCTTTTTTGAGCAGCAGACAGTGTTGGTGGTGGCAACTAGGTAAATACAATTGAATTCCAAGTCACTATTGAATTTTTGGGCTGAAGCTATCTACAGCTGTTCATTTGAGAAACAAAATGTTCTGACCTTGTCATATCCAACATGCAAAGAAGCAATTAGCAGTAGAGGGTTTACAAAGAAATGAACTCATTGAAGATTAACAATGTCAGGAATCTGACAGCAAGACTGATGGCCAATAAATTAGTGATTGACTCATAATAGTAACCGAGTACTATAAAGGCAAAAGGTTTCTTTTGAAATTAGGATACAGACTTTCAACCTTGTTTCACTGTCTTAAAATCTGGTTAGAACTGCATAGTAGTTTTAACTTCATTGAAAGTGGAAATTAGTCTAGTAAAATTATAATATAAACTATTAATTTAGAGTATCATTATGAAAGTTTTTTTAAATATGAAAATGGTTAAAATCACATGTAATAATTTCAAATAATGTGATTATTAGGGTGAAATTCATTTCTGGTGTCCATCTGAGGCACTGAATTGCAACAAATGGTTGCCATGAAAATGAAATCCAAAGGAAAAAGTTGCATGTAATACCTCTAATTAAGGGACTTTGTGTACGGAGAATTCATTATTAATATTATTTTTTTCTCATTGTGATTTGGGACATTGCGAAACATAATGGCTACTATAAGAAAAAGCATGTAATTTTAATAATAAAGCAGTGTGTTATTGTTGCTGAAAGCTTCATCTATGAGTGGCAAGATGCACAAGTATGTCCCAGTTGACCATTACTTTACTCAGGCTGAATTTGTCCTTAACTAACTGGGATAGGGTAGTTGGTGCGTCCCTGTAACTAACAAAGCCGGACGAGCATGTCACCAAAGAAATTTCTATCTTGTGTGTGTGTTACTGGAGGCTTCACCTGCTTTTCTGCACTAGTTAGTCACCACCTCTAATGCTTTATACTGACAATCAGATAAAGCCTCCACAGCATTGCACACAGATTTGACCTGCCGCAATGTGAGTCAAGGAAATACGAGTGTAAATGCCTAGCTGTATGCATCCTTTGTTAGGATTCATTCACAACTCTGGCCATATAATGAATTTTTAATGTCAATTAGGAGTATTACTTACCATCCAAATATGCCACCACATGTTCCAGTGAGTCCCATAATGTAGTAGCATTTTTATGCTTACTTCAAAGCTGTAAAACTCATCTAACGAACTATGTACCCATAGTTAGATCTCTGCTGAATTTGTGCTGTAGCTGAATCCCTAAATTCCTAGAACTGTTTTGTACGTGCTATAGTATTTACAATGCAGTATAGATTGTGATAAAGCTTGAGAATTTCATGGTGACCTCACCTTTTGAAACCAGTTTGAAATAATGTGTAGCAATATTCAACAGTCTTAAAGTATTCTTGTAAGGATTGAACGTCAAAAGTAGACAACAAAATTAAAAAAGAATCAATGAAGTGTAACAGAAGGTTACAAAGTATAACAGCAACGCCAAAAAGACAAAATGCTCATGAGAACTATCAATTCCAATATAAATTGTATTGTCCCACATACATACAAATAGGTAAATTAAAAAAAAAATTATTATATGCTTTATATAAAATTTACATAAAATTTATCTATCTTTACATAAAAACATGATGAGCTTTGAAGTAGTAGCCCCTTCATTAAAATTTCAGTGAATTCCAGTGGACGACTTATTATCTTGAAGCTATACAATAAAGTGTGCACCACAGAAGAAAGATACATGCCAGGATAAATTTTACATACTCACGATCTCGTACGACGTAAATCTAACAAATTTTAATTCACCTTTTTAGTAGAGAAGCCCAGCCGTATTTTTTACTTTTTTGCTGGAAAATACGCGGAACTTGCGTCAGGTAAAGGGTTTAAATTTATAGCTGCATTTATGAGAACACCGCCGGTTCTCATTTTCGATCGAGCTCTTAGTCTTATATGGGGTAAGTGGCTTGAAGAACCTCATCTTCGTAATGTTTTTTGGTTGTAGACGATATTCTGCAGGAATTATAACGTTTGTGATTTGGATGATTTGTGCCTCTGTATGGATGGTGTATCAAACTGGCAGTCCAGTCAAAAGTACATTGCAACAAGATCCGTGCCTGACGGAAGTTGGTATTTTACAACCAAAATCTAAAATTCAGCATGTTTTGGAAGTAGAACGGGAATATCAGAAGAAATTAGATTATTATGAATCGAAACTTAACAGGAGGAGCGTTTCTTTAAAAGATGAAAAATGTACTTTAGTAATGCTAACATTTAAAAGGGTTCAAACTTTGCCCAGAATATTGAAACACTATTGCAGGGTCTCTATTCTAAGCAAGATAATAGTCATATGGAATGATGTTGATGAAGCCATACCTGTAAATATAACCAAACTTTCAGTTACGTGTAATGTCCAACTGCTTTTTATAAAAGCTTCGGAAAATAGGTTGACTAACAGATTTATACCACGTCCAGAACTGCAAAGTGATTGTAAGTCAAGAGTTCATAAATACAATTGTTGTTGCATAAGATTTTATATATATATATATATACTAATTTATTCCTGTCTAGTTGTATTTAAGTCCTCAAAAAATGTAAAAAAAATTGCAGTGATTGGCATAATCAAATTTTCTATGCTGTTTTCTGAGACACAATAAACTTTTTACAATAGGTGTGCTAGTTGTACTATCAGTTCCCTTTTCTATGTAATATTGTATAGCTCACTATTTGTGTTACCTTTTACCCCCTGTTGTGTATGATGCACTAATAATTAAATCCTAAAGTTAAACAAAATTGCATACAATTATATACCAAATCGTAGAATTCAAATTTGTAAAGTAATTCCTCTTCTGTAGAACTGATTCTAAATCATAATGAGGATTGCTTGAGTGTCCGTCCATTCACTGTGTAATTTTTAATATTATGATTTTTAATATTATAGTATGCACAAAACTGTGTGCATGATAATATTTGCAGAGAGCATTTCCCTATTTTGTAAGCTTCTGTTGCGCCAGCCAGTAAACAAGTCGTACATACTGCACACTGACAATGTGCCCTAACAACAGTTTGTAAAATGTTTCTGATGCTGGTGGCAAATTTGACACTTATGCATTTGAAAGTTTTCCACTGGCTCTTTGAATCAACATTATATATCATGTAGCTAAATAAAAACAATGTGGTCATTCTAGGCTGTTATAATAATAATATAATAACAAGAATGCCTCAGTTAACAGTCATTAAATGTGACACGCTCTGCAAAATCCAGGAATTTGCTTAAAAAATTGAAAATCCTGATACTTACTGAAAATTACTCAACTTGAACTATACAACATAGTGTACAAAGGATTTTAACTGTGAACATTCAAAATGTGAGTTTAAAAAATGGCGCGGGTTTCTGGTGTGCCACTTACTAAGAAGAATAGGCTTTTCAAAAGTACGGTAAGAATCACTTGAATAATAGTGAGTAATTTACCAAGGGTTCTTTTATTTGTAGGAACTAACTTTTTGCGTAACCTGAAAACTTCCCTATTGTTCACACGGGATTCCCACACTTTATGTATTGCTAATTTCCGTATTCGCGGAGAAGGTTAAAAAATGACTTCTCTTTCAATGGCATGCTTGATGTGATACAAATGTTTTTAAGCTTTGAAACTTGGCAAAATGATAGCACAATAACTGTACTTAATAATAAGTGAAAAGTTCAGAAAATTTGACCATAGTCAGTATTTTTACTGTTTTCTAGCTTTGACACTTTTGCCAAAATTCCTGGTTTTTGCAGAGCCCTGTTACAAATATTGATACCTAATAAGATGTAAGTAAGAATATTCTGGAAGTTAGTAGAGATTTTGACATCAAAACAGCATTTAAGTAGGGTTTTACTCTAGTTATTTCGTACTGAAGAGCAAGATACTATACACATTGTAAGTACTGTCATTGTCTTTAATGTATAGCATACCATGCAGCGTGAGAAAGCATAATTTGGTGAAATAACTAGAAGGTTTGAGTAAAGGGTGAAAGAACATCAGGATGTTTGTAAGAGAGGTTACAAGTAGGTTCCAGCTGAACATGCTTGGCAGCAACATCACCCAATTAAATGGAAATAGGTAGGCAGACCCACTAAGAACCTTAAGTTAATGAATAAGTGATCTACATACACGTATTGATGACACCAGAAAACAGTAAGTTCATAGGTATTGAGCTTTCTGGATGCTGGCTGGCTAAGTATGCTACATGCAAGTCACCTTGCAGAATACAATATTAAATAGTGCATATTGTAAAATCACTATGGAGAATTTGACCCAAATACTGCTATTGTTTATTCTTTTTCATGCTAATGCCATGATAAGCAAGCACAGTAAGTGCGTAAGCAATCACAAAAGATGATCATACAGATTCATACTATTTCGATAATTTGCATATCTTTTACTGGTTGACATGACTTGGTTGATTTAGGTGACATCAGACATATCTAATGAAAAGTAGTAGCAGGCTTAAATAAAACCATTGTATCATCATATATGGGGAAAACAGAGTTACTTTACCTTAGAATAGTGTGACCTTGAGTGATTTGTACTGGAATATCACTTGATCCAGTAATTTTATAACTTTTTTTGTGTCAACTTTTATTCTGAGAATAGTTACACATAACGTCAATAATTATGACAGGTTCTGGGAAAAAGTACAAATTCACCGAAAACATTTTTTTTTAGAAAACTGTGGTACAGTAAATTACCTACCTGCTGATATCCTACCTACTGTTCAAAACTACATGTATTTGTTCTTCTAGATCAATGCTTTGAAAGCCAAGTTAAATTTCGAGAAAACGTGTCTCAAAACATTCATTTCCTATTCTGATTCTATGGCTAAGTTATGTGAGAGTCTATATTCATACCACTTGTCAACTGAATTCAGGTCTCAAACTTTTCCCAAATGTGAAAGAAAGGATACAGTATAATAAAGTAGAAAAAGAAAATATAGTAATTTGACTGAAGCTTGTGTTTTTTTTTATGCTGCAAAACTTTGTGTTGAGCAAATTTGTACCTTTTCCCAGAGCCTGTCTTCATTTAGGACATTTTTTCTTTACACAGAAGTAAAGTATTACATAAGTATGAATTTGTATTTGATATTTGATATGCAATATTATTAGTTCTATCTGAACTTGTAATTTTACAAATACTTTTTTTTTTATCAATTGAAGACCAGTTATATGTTAATTTCTTTTTTAAGCATTCTCTTTTTTTTTACTATTTTTTATTTAATTGATTGGTACAATATTTATGATAATTCGGAATTGTGAAAGAATACATGATCTATTAGCTACATACATACATTAGATAATGCTATTTATTTAAATATAACATTGATCTGGTTGTGTTTATACTTTATCCAATAATGACCAGGACCTTCTAGGAACGCAAATGATATACAATATAATCCAACCCTATTAGGGGTAACTTTATGTCTGAGAATTTCTTAATTTAGAAGTACTAATTTCCACACATATTCAATCTGCCTGACCCTACCAAAGTTTATTTTGACTTAAAACCTGTGGAACGTTTAAGAAGAAAAAAGTTCCTCGTATAAAAATTCCAGGTTACCCCCTCTAGTTCCAGACTATCAGTCTTTTTTTTTTTGTTCTACTTCATAAACAAAATTCTTCCAGAGAACAAAGCTAACTTGATGTTCTCTATAATATTTATGCATAATATCCAACATGCATAATATCCAATGCACTTTTTCCCCCCAAACTCCATGCTTCTTTTGCTGTCGTACAGAACTTGAGGGGCTGAGCCCCCACTACCTTTTAAGTTTTATAATATTTCTGCCCCCTTCCCCATATTCCTAACCCACTGAGTGAGGCCCTTAAAGTTTCCCTTTTAGGCCGGTGAAGAAGTGAAAAAAATGAAGCAGCAAGGATAACGTCCCCAAATATTGACTAACATTAAGTTGACATTACATTGCTTGTGCATTGATTACATTGCTAAAATACATCGTGTTTTCAAGTTTGAGACTTTTCTGATATATGGCCACTCTTTAGTCCTGAGATGTCCCAAGAGTGGATTGCGCATAGATAATACACAGTATTTACGTCACTATATGCAACATGTATTTCTCATTTTATTTTAGAAGTGTTATAAAAATGTGTTACGGAAGTGTGTTGCATGTACATAATTTAAAAGGGTGGTGCATGTAATTTAGAATGGTGTTACATGTACATGCATTTCAGAATGGTGTTGTATATATTCTGAAGTGGATTGCATGTATTCCAGTAGAGTGTGCCATGGAAGCATGCATTGTACTATAGAAGAGCATGTTGAGTGATACATGATTTCAGTTGATATTATCATATCAGGTTTTACAGAGTTTTGCCAAAATAGTTGCTTGTTGGAAATCATTATTCCGTATTCTTATGAATGTGCTATTTAAACTAAGGTGAATTCTTCATTTTGTATTGCTTTTTAATAGCAAGATTTACAAAATATCCAGTACACTCAAGTAGCAATACCAGTCACTAGGTTAGAGCCAGTGTCATTACATATCAGATTATCATTACTCCATACAAAGTTTTCATATATAGCCAGTCTTATCATTTATTAGTATAATAGTAACCACAATCCAGCTGTGTTCTCGGGTGATATTTTATGACCGCTGTTTTAAGAATTTTTTTTGCAAGAGGATGAGATGTTTCATATCAGAAAGTTACTATCCTATGCTATATGAAAGATCTAAACTGACTGCACTCTGTAATTCAGCTGCACACCGAGATTTCAAAATTCATTTTATGAATTGTTTAAATTTGTGATGCAATGCTAGATTAATTGTAGCACAAGGTTGCTAATTTATTTGAATTGTTTATTTGACGAGGTTTAGTTACATACTGATTTCGTAACTAGTTCAATTTGTTCTTGTACAAGTAATGCTAGGTATGAGACTGAGTAATATCATGCATACGGGAATGGGGGAGGGGGGAGAATTATTATATAATAGTTAAACGATGGGTTCAAGGAATTATTGGTAATTACTGTCCCAATCCTGAGGGCAAAGCCCAAGGAAGAGGGCAGTTACCAAGCAATAATTCCAAGAATTGCCATTTTAACTATTTTATACCCTAATTATCTCATTGAACAGAGTAAAAGACAAAATAAAAAGAGAGGATATTGTTCTTTTGAGTGGAAAAATATGTCCATAATGCAACGAAGGTCATTTCAAAACACCAACAACAAGATAAGCGCATTTCATTTCATTTCTACCACCTTCTAACAATAACAGTGGTGACTGAGCGATGATATCCAGTGAGGTTCACAAGCCAAGGCTTCATACTCCAATAAATAATTCTCTATGTCATTTCTTTATACAGGGATAGAGTAACCGCTCAAAGGTTTCATACAAGTAAAAAAACAACTAGATTTTCATTCTTAGCTTTAAAAAAAAGTGATGCATCACTTTATACTATAATTATTTGTTCATCTCACTCTATTTTGTCGACAAAAATTCTTCTGTGTGTCTCTTTGGGGTACAAAAATAATTTTCTTTACAGGCGATTGGAGGGGAATAACACTGGGGAGTAACATTTTTAATCCATGGCTGTTACCACAGCATCTATGGTATACATAATTATATACCATACACACATGCAGAGTATTAATGTGCCTGTAGCATTTTTTGTGTAAGCTGCATACATTGTGCACTTTTCAATGTCAATTAGGATAAAGTTTGTTACCAGTGACTTTTTTTTTTTAGGTGTTTGCATTATTGATGATGATAGAATAGTTGCTAATTATGATATGGAGTTTGGATTTCAAGTGTGGCAGGTAATACATTACACACACATTCATACAACATTAATAGATTCCATTTTGGATTAAGTACATTCCATAGGTGGCATGTAATGTTTGCATGTAATGTTTGCTAAATATAGTAAACAGACACATTCTTTCTGTATCGTATTAACTCAGAAATCCATGCCATCAGCCACGGGTTATTGTCCACAAGCTTTATTTTAATGTTTGTCCTTTCCAGAGTATATGTTAACATCCCAATTTAAAGTGAATCCTAACGGTTATATTCATAGCTTCTAAACCAAGTCACAAAGTAGGAAGTCAGGTAGAGAAGGACTCCAGAGCTACATACAAGAAAAGTAGTTCCAAGAAATTAATATTTTTCCTCAGAACTACCTGTACACTGCCACTAGAGATGGGGGGATTTGTGTCTGTGTGTGTGGGGGCCCAATTGGGAGGATTAACTAGTTAGTTTAAGAATTTCACATGAAACATGCACATTATATCAGGCAAGTAGCCAAATTCAATGAGAATAAATAGAACTATCATGTATATGCCTACTACAATGATTATGACACATACACCTAAAAAAAAAAAGCAATATAACAACAGATCAATGGGAGGTAGTGGTTTGCTGATTACATATCACTCTGAAGGTCATACTATTAAATCGTATGTAATGTTCGATGTATGTTTATCTTGGACAAAGCTTTGAAGAAGGGGATGGTTGGTGGTACATGATGAAATAAAGTAGTTCAAGAATCTGTATCTTTTTATGAAATTGCTACTCATTAGTCATATCCTTAGCAGGGTTTATTTCAGAGTTTTTCCCAAGGGGGAAAATGGGCGTGGCTTTGACTTGAAGGGGGGGCAGTTATTAATTATTATATTCATTTGTAATGTCAACTTTGATGTATTTTGACTAAGGGGTGCTCAGATTTTACTATAGCACAGCAACAATACCAAGTTAATCTTATTTCAATGCCTAACATTGTCTATTTTTTTGCCTACAACATTTTCCCCATTCTTTAACTACTGTCCCATTGTTATTTGTTCAATACACATCAATTTAGGTGTACCAAATGGAAACTAATTCCTGGAAAAAAAATTATCAAGTGCACACTGTCTAGCTTAAGAACTAATTTGAAAGCTTTAATGGACAGTGACCACATCTTCCAATGCAGCTGCTTGAAAATTCCTATTAATGCTTCTCAGAGGTGCCTGACTTAGCTATTGACAGGATATATACTCATGCCATTGGTAAGGATATCAGAAAATACTGCAAGCGTGCACAGCAACAGAACGTATCGTTAAAGTCCTCCTCTGCTGGTAAAGATGTATTACATCTAATGGTGTAGGTGTTATTTACTTCTGGTGGTGTAGGTGCTACTGCTTCTGGTGGTGTAGGTGCTAATTAGCAAAGAATGCTATCACCTTAGCTGGTTTAGAATGTGACAAAGAAGCCATTGTGTCTGATGAAGCCATCACAGAATGGAAAAATTACAGACGCTATCAATTG
>WLWI01001883.1_pt1 | contig 18145 bp, 16 predicted proteins | sample 6701501 | NCBI WGS metagenome assembly WLWI01 (sample SAMN12718690, study PRJNA515312) | sponge metagenome | isolation source: marine sponge | host: Mycale hentscheli | place: New Zealand: South Island, Marlborough, Capsize Point | collected 2014-11-01
TGAGGGTCTACTACCCTCTCATATCCGACCTATACGGGACCAGCCCTAGTTCGGACAACTCTCCTGCTGACGCTCATACCGTAGCTAGCTGCTTAACTGTTTACCACAGAGCAGAGCAGCCCAGGGTAGAGTTAGATCTGGAGATAACAGCTGGCAGCTACAATGCTAAAGTAAACCTGCCAGGTGTGCTTCAATTGAATTTTAATTGATTTTTAATTTTGGGCCGGAAATTCGCTTGACGCCGCCATATTTGTGCGAAAATGCTAATAAACCAAGTTGCTAGTGGAAACTGGGCCGGCTTTGGGTAAACGGGTTCTAAAATAGAGCATGCGCTCAGGTACTGGTGGATTTAGTGCACAAAGCCCTCGGGCCTACGGCCCTTGGGCTTCCACCAGTACCTAAGCGCGTATGCTCTAACTATTACATATCACTAATTTGTAAAACCAAATCAATTCTGCTCAAATTATTGTCTCATAAGTTGAATTTGACTGTATTATTATTTTTACATTCTTTTAACATAAAAGATAAATGATATTTTGGCAGTGGATGACGTTGTATGACCATTATTAGTGTATGTGAATTCAAACAGAGTTATAGAATCAGCATGAGATACAGACTGAAATGAAGCAGAAATGATGACCAAGATTTTTTTTTAAATGGCAGTGATATCATGAAAAAAGTGAAAACTGCTTAGTCGTTTAGCTACTTCGACTCCATCTCCTGCAATTTCTTGAATTTGGACGGTGCAGAGAATGGTCTAAGTGATCCTTGCTCAAAATTAGTACTCTTGGGTCTTTCCCTTTGCCTAAGTGGTCTTGGAGGGCTTCCATCTAGCAAGGCCATTTTGTCTTTAATCCTAACATACTGGTGATCACTACCGGATGATTTCATGTCAAACAGACTGTTTCTGCGAATTAGCTTGGAATGATTTTGATCACCAATAGCTACATTATCCAGATCCGTGACAATATCTTTCACTGGGAAGCTCACTTCTCTGTCCTTTTCTTTGACGTTGGCCACACTGCTAGTTGATTCTTTCAGTTTTGATGGTTTCTTGAACATGCCATGAAGAGCAGCTTTTCGGATTATTTCGTCTTTGGTGAAGTCGACTGCCACATTTTGGGGATTACTAGTCCCATAATGTACACTGTGAGGACGATTCACTCTGGTCACAGATGAAAACAGACCTTGACTCGTGTGAGCTCTGCGCAGTGGAATGTGAACTGGTGCGGAACTTTCAACGTGTTTGATGCTTTCTTTGGATTTTTGTTCAGAATGTACAGTGTCATTTGTGTGCTTGTTTTGTCCTAAAACTGCCATCTCAAAGCTAAATTCAGACCGTGTGGTTCGAAGCTGAGTCAATGGACTTGTAGGTTTGATGTCTTGTGAGATTTCAGAAGTGGAGGAGTGCTTTACTGGGATGAGGTTGTCCTCTGTTCCTCCATTAGCTTTCTGTGAAGTGGAGGTTGAAATGCTTGGAGTGTCAGTTTTGATGCTAGTAACAGGTGCGGATGTCAACTCTGATGGTGACCTTTGAGGCTTAATAAAAGAAACGAAGTTGTGACTGCTGCCAATGAATTTTTCATTCTCCTTTTTGTCCTCTTGGTGAGCAGTAATACAATCTCCCTCCACATCACCTAAATTGTAATGGTTACAATTTTTCTGGCCAATTTTCCTGAATTCATCTTCATTACTGTCTTCATCACTTTTGATGCCATCTTCTTCACTGTCCTCACCATTCCCACTCTCACTGTCCTCACTGTTAGCCTCCTCATCTTCTTCAGTGTCACTCCTATATGCTTCACTTTTCTCACAGCTATCACCTCCATCTTCCTCTTCCTCTTCCTCCCTGAATTCTTCATCTTCTGTGCTGTCATCTTCACCCTTCCCTATTTCGGTGTTATATTCTTTTATTACCTCTGATTCGGCACTCACATCCCCCACATCTGCTACTTCTTGATCTGCTTCTTCTACCTCCTCATACCGCAATATTTTGTCGTCATCATCATCATCTTCACGATTATCATCTTCACCATCATCATCATTTTCACCTTCTTCCTCTGCAATATCAAGCAGACCTCCAACAATGTCACTTCTCTGCTCATCTGTCAACGACTTTCTTTCCCTATCACTTTTTGCCCATTCCACCCATTGCCCTAAATCATCATCTTCTACTTTTCCTTCAAACGAATCATTGGTGCAGTTGTCGAAATCGAGCATACCAGCTATATTAAAGCTCTTCTCCAAGCTCCCCCCACTCCTCATCGGTTCAGAACTCTCGCTACCTTGGAAGTCAGCCTCGCTACTGTCACTTGTAGTGTCATCTGGGCCGGGTGTGAAGACAAAGTCTGGGATGTTCTTCGTACGGTTCACTTGAGCCGGAGCCAGAGGAGAACAGGCGAGGTTACGTATCGTGAGATCCTGAGGTGAAGTAGGAGAAGGAGGAAGGTGAGATCCCTTTACTGTCAAAAGTCGAGAGGGAGATGATTGACTTCGCTCGTGAGCTTTTGGGCGGACTGGAGAGTTCTGCTTTGTTTCTGATACGACCTTGGCCATGATACCATGCATTCCCATGCTCAGTGACTTCTGCATAACCTTTCTCTGTGTGTATCGTAGATGACTTGAATTTGACAATTTCCTGGTCTCGCTGGACTCATTCTCTGCTTCACTTTCCGCTATAGTCTCAATTCTAGGATCAGAAAATGTTGAATATTTGGTGGTTGATATTGACGGACTGAAAGAAAAACTTTGATGTGTCTTATTTTCATTGCCAGGCTCATCTTTCTGCCCGTGGCTTGATTCTGACGGACTCATGATGAGTTTCGAAACTTGAACTCGGGAACTTAAGTCTCGATAGGATGGCAAAGTTGGGTTTGTGGGTGCGGTGTTCATGGAGTGGGTGGAAGTTGGGAGTGGCAGAGGCGAGAAGGAAGGAAGGGAGCTGTCGCGTGGATCAGGAAAACTGTCAAAGAACGAGTCTTGGCTGGGAGATATGATCATGGCTGCAAAATATAAAGAACGCAGAAATCAATTGACTATCGATCGTAATACATTAGCATCATTAATACAAAAATAATGTTATAAAAAATTAGCCGACGTAATTGACTATGTGTTAATATATAATTCATAAACGCATTCAGTTTTCTGGTGATCGGCATATTTCTGCATATAGCCATAGATAAGTAGAAGCACAATAAGTAAGCATAACTTTAAACCACAACAAAAATATGGGAGGTTGCAATAAAGTGAAAGTTTGTCAGGACTATGAAAATTCACTTCACTAAAAAAATTTACATGTCTTCTGGACTCAACTTTAACAAAAAAGTCTTTCTTTTTTTTTTCATTACAACTAGTTTTGTCTCTTGAAAAATCGCATCGCCCAGCCCTCACACACAATGCCACATGTCTATTGAAATGTGCACCATTGCATGAATTCTCACACTCTACTCCAATAATTATGAATGATCACATTCATACCGTCTTTCTTAATCTCAGCTATGATTTCGCAGTGTGCATACCCTCAGTAATGCAGTGGAAGTTGCAAGAGTAGGAATATATATTGATACAAATAATGATGCGTACTTCATTGAATTTGAATTACAAGTTATGTGTGCTTAGACGATGCTCGAGTCCTACACAGACATCAATAGACGTATTTGGTCTTGTCAAGTCACTAGCCAAAACTGAATCTCTACAAAATATCGTAGGCAGTCCAATTAATTATTTAATATAAAGTATAATTATAAAATTCCACCCTCGTAGACTGTGGTACTTTCACAAATAGTAGTGCAGTCTTCAGGTATGGAACCAAGCGTGTTAGACATGGTATGTATTACACAAACAAGAACTACGTGCAGATTTATGCACACTTGTGTGTAATGTTACAGAACTATTCCTTTGTATAGCCAACTGAATATTTCATACTCAAACTTAACATTTTGCTTTCTTTCCAAAGCTGCCTAGAATAACAGATGTCTGCCATTCATGCATTATGCTCCCATTAAGTGAGATATGGCCTAGTTCCTTGATAAACCTGCAAAGTACCAGCTCAGAGCTTGTGCCAGCCAGAATGTAGGTATTAAGAGTTATAGAGCCTTGGTACAGAAGAAATAATGAACTGAATTTCGTAGTCCTGGCAAACTGGCGCTTTATTTCTACCTCCCACAACAAGTATCAGTGGGCATGCTTCGATGACCACCAAAAAAAATGCAAATGAACATTCCCTTTCTTACAGTGCTACTGTAGATGACACTTTGTGTTTCAAGAAAGATTAAGGTGTCCAGAGAATGGTCAGGCTGCCTTCCCAAACATTAGCTAGCTCAGTGTGGTGTTGCATTCAGCTTGCTTATCTTTTTATATATTTAGCTATTATCATAGGTGGAGACAAAGGATTGGGAGGGGGTGGTGGGGGGGGGGGGGGGGGGGCAGCAGTGCCTAAGCACCCTCACATTTTTTTTACCTCTGCCACGAATAAATATCATTCAGAGGTTTAATTGTAACTAATGAAGTGATTCTCTCTTCTTATTCATATGTATTTAGTTGATTAATATGACATTTTCCCTCGTAATTCAAACACTCTCAAAATTTTTTTTTTTGTTTACACCCTCGCATGTATTCTCATAATAATTTCTCAGTTTCCACTTGCGTTAGTTTGATACCGTTGTAGAGGACTAGAGAGAATATAGCTAACCTCTAATTAAGATTGTTCACAGTTTCACAACACTCAGTTTTATTAGCAATTGACTGAATGATACACGTGAGTATATGGTAAGGGATAATATACAAAAGTGCGGGGAAAATGAGGTGAGAATTGTGAGAGTTCAGAGTTCACTATATCACTCCCCCTCCAGTGATTGGCTAGAGAGCGTAATCTGCAAGATGTGCTGGCCAGTGAACATGACAACCTGCACGAGTGGTAAGTTCCGGCTTCTCAGCATGGGGTAATGTGGAGGATGAGGTGTTGGTGGATGCGGTCGAATATGTGGTCGAAGATGTGGTCGAAGACGTGTCAGTGGATGTGGTTGGTGGAACAGCGATAGTGGGGGCATCTACTGAACTAGCCACATCAAGGTAAGCCGGTTTCAGCCTGTCAATGGATACCTTGTCTTTGCGACCTTTGATGTCCAACGTGAAGAACTTTGCAGACCTGTCCAGGACTTTGTAGGGTCCATCATACGGTTGCTGTAGTGGCTTCCGAACTGCGTCGTGTCTGACAAATACATGAGATTCTGTATTGAGTGAGCTGTTGACTGAAGTTGTTGACTGGGAAGGTTTCCTGGGTGGAGTGCAACACAACACTTGCATATGGTGCTTTAGACGAGAGACATAGCTGGCAGGGTCTGTGTTGCTAAGGTCATGTGAGACAAAAAAAATTCACCCGGAAGGCGGAGACTTGTACCATAAACAAGTTGGGCAGCTGTACACTTCAGGTCTTCCTTGAGCGCGGTGCGAATACCCAGTAGAACTAAGTGTAGCATGTCCACCCACTGCTCAGGACGAGGCGAGGCCTTGAGAGCAGACTTCAATTGCCTGTGAAACTATTCTACTAATCCATTGGCCATAGGATGGTAAGTGGTTGTCCTGGTGTGCTTTGTGCCCAATAAGTTAGTGAGAGCCTTCCACAAATGAGATTCAAACTGTCTGCCATGGTCAGTGGTGACGGTGGAGGGTACTCCAAACCGAGAGATCCAAGTTTGGATGAAGGCCTTGGGAACTGTGTCAGCAGTACAAATCGGGGATGGGGATAGCCTCAGGCCACCGTGTAAATCAGTCCACGCAGGTCAACAGGTATGTATAACCATTGGATGGCGGTGGTCCAACTAAATCAATATGCACACGATCAAATCTTGCATCAGGAGTAGCAAAGGTAGCTAGGGGTGTGGCGGTGTGTTTGTGAACCTTCGCACGCTGACAATGAAGACAAGAACGTGCCCATCTCCTCACGTCTGCATTGATGCTTGGCCAAACAAAATGGCTCGTCACAAGACGTTGTGTGGCACGAATTCCTGGATGCGACGTGGAATGAATAATGTCGAACACGTGTTGACGGTAACTCGGTGGGACGTACGGTCATAGGTTGCCTGTGGATGTGTCGCAGGTTGCCTGTGGATGTGTCGCAGGTTGCCTGTTGATGTGTCGCAGGTGATGGACATTCCTCCTGAGAGAGTCAAAGGAACTTGCTCAACAAAGAGAGGAATCAGCACACGCAATTTGTCCAACTCAGGATCACCTGTCTAAGCCGAAGCTAGCTCCCTGAAATCCACAACTGGGAAAGACGAGTCAGTGTGGAGAGCATTAGCACTGAGATGAGAGAGAGAGAGAGCGTCTGCTGCTGCATTAGCTGATCCTTGCACATGGCGTAAGGCGGAGGTAAACTGACTGATGAAATCCAGGTGGCAGACTTGCCAAGGGGAGTGCCGATCAAGTCTAGAGGACAAGGCATAAATCAAAGGTTTGTGGTCTGTCAACACATGAAAATCTCTGCCTTCAAGGAAGTTTCTGAAATGTTTGATAGCGAGGTATATTGCCAGAAGCTCACGGTCATATGTATACTATAACGGGTCTCTGCAGGTTTCAATGCTCGAGAGAAAAATGCGAGTGGACACCGCTATCCTTCGATGCATTGTTGTAGGACTGCACCAACGGCTATATCTGAAGCATCTGTCATAATACTGGTAGGCGCGTCAGGGGTTGGGTGGACAAGAAGAGATGCATCTGCGAGGGCACTTTTCACATTGTTGAAGGCAGTCATAGTGTCCTCGGTCCATTCGGACTTGTCAGCATGCAGGGCGTCGCGTCTGATTGGGAATGCAGAGGATGAAGGTGTTGCACCATTGGGAATGAAATGGTGATAGAAATTCACCAACCCCAGAAATGTTCTCAATTTCCGATTTGTGTCTGGAAGAGGAAACTCTTGTACTACGCGAACCTTCTCTGGCAAAGGGACGAATACCAGTGCTGTCAAGGTGATAACCGAGGATATCCAACTCTGGAACACCAAAGACACTCTTGAATATTGATGAGCAAGCCGTGGTCTTCTAATCTCTCCAACACCGATCCGAGGTGCTGTAGATGCGAAGTAACTGGCAATCAATATGTCATCAATGTAGGCACAAGCAAAGTCAAGCCCACGCAGTACCTCATCAATGAAACGCTGTTAGGAACATCCTCTGGGGTGACTGGTATGTGGTGATATGCATGCATGTATGAGGTCTACATGTGAGAAAATTGTAGCTCCTTGTAGGGTAGTTGTAAAATCCTGTAGATGTGGTACAGGGTATATGCTTGTCTGGTACAGTAACCTTATTCAGTGCACCGAAATCTCCACATGGTCTCCAATCCCCAGGACTGTGTTCCAACATGTGGTCAAATTCCTGACGGGCGATTCGTAGGCGTTCAGGTGCAAGACATCGGTTGCGGGAAGATCGACACGCGTGGGCCAGTTGTCTTAATGTGATGGACAACGCTATGTTTGATAGGCTGCTCAGCAGCACATGCTTGTGTCACCCCTGGGAACTCTGACAACAATGAGAGGAAGGGATCACTTGGGTTCAGACGAGCACGTATGATGCCTTAACAGGGCATGATGACTTATATCCACAATGAGCCCGAAGTGATGCAGGAAGTCTGCACCCAAGATGGCCTGCTTCACATCGGCTATGATGAAAACCCATCTGAGCAACCCAATGTTCAAGGTGCAGGAACGTATACCATATGTATGTAGTCATCTGGGTGCCGTCCACTGCCTGCAACATGAATGTGTTGTGTGGACATGAACGCTCTACACGCGTAGGAGGCACCACGCTGACTTCAGCACCAGTGTCAACAAGGAAACGTTTATGGTGGTGTTTGTCATATATATAGAATAGGCGACCAGGGTCACCAACGTAGAGGACTAGAGAGAATTTAGATCAACAGTTTCAAGTTTTATTAGCAATTGACTGAATGATACATGTGAGTATATGGTAAGGGATGATATAGAAAAGTGCGGGGAAAGTGAGGTGAGAATTGAGAGAGTTCAGAGTTCACTACACCGTTCACTCGACCAGCTATTCTAAAGGTACTCAAATAGTATCATGGCAGAGACAACATAAGTCATCAACAACACTTGTTCACTCTCTTAATGCCCAGTCCATTAGTGTCTACAAGATGGTGTGACCCATTACCTGGCGCTGTGACACAGTCGCTCTCACAAAAACCATGTACCCCCGGCAACTACTAGTTCATTAGCATGATGTTTGTCGCCATTCTCGTTTCTATGTTGCACACTAGTACTCTAACAACCCATATATACCAACCCATATATAGTTGCTTAGACCTGTTCCAATAATGTCTAAACACACAGAGCATGGTTAGAAATTGTGATATGTAAGGTAAGGAAGGTAATCTTTTTAATGTTGTTATTGTTTGTTTTTTTGTTTTTGTTTTTTCAACGACCTTATTTTTCTTTGGATTATTCTATTAAGTCTTAAATAGCACATACTACTAGTAATTCTATTTTTAGATCTACAAGAATGTGATATTAGCTAATAATTGAAACTTCGGTTTTATTATGGCAGATTGCATTTCTCTGACGCAAGAGCTGCTAATTGGAAATATCACACGTACTGCTTTAGGTCTCTTCTACCACTTATTGTTTCTATAAAGTAACACCTTTACCCATCAGCAGGTGAGAGAGCCACGGGAACTTGCGGCAGTCTCTAATTAGAAGGTCAGGATAAATAAACTGAGAGTGGGAGAAAGTAAATTCAGGACCTGTTGACTTTATATAGAGACAACAGGATATAACTCAATGATTTCAGTCACAAGGAGATTGGTAAAAGTTTTTTCATCCTGTTTCTTTTCATTACACAATAATGGCATAGCCCAAGACGTATAACCGAGTTTGGCATTCTGATATAATATTACGTGCACTCTAAACAGCAAGTTAATGCTTGCATAAACTTTTGACCTGGATGTTACGAGTTGTTATGCTATTTTTTGTTGTTGTTGTTCCCCCCTCCCCCCTCCCCCCAGTTCTTGTAATACTCCATGAGGCTGCTGTGTGTTAGCATGTACTTACCTGCACATTAACTATGAACCACACTCGCGCGTGCTATCTATTACATACAAACACACAAACACACAGCCAGACTTCCATCTGCTGAGAGTCGTTATGCTGGTATACTTTTAGAAAGAACAATCACATAATTTAACAGAGTATTAAATTATTACAGTAGTGAGTGGGCAGGCATACAAGCTATGCTGGCATATCAACACACATGTCCTTATGTATTGTAGCACGTGCTACTGCTGCAATTTGTATCACTTTGATGCATAGAACATCAAAAACTAACGTTCTTGTTTTTTTTTTGCTAATAGATTTTATCCTTTTTTTTTTTTTTTTTTTTTTTTTCTTCAATCAAATTAGTGCAACTGCTGCAGCATTAATATATGTTTGTGGTGGCAGTACTCCCATGCTGTGAGTGGAAGGGACTCTTGCCCTGCCCCTAGAGCGTGGTGAGAACGTTGAACTCCGTGGAGTAGTACTACAAGTTTGTGCAAGTCTTAAATGACCTTTGGGGAGCATTGAGTAATATTTCTCTAGTATCCTCTGGTACACAATCATTGTGAATATAATCAACGCCATCTGGCTCATCAGCCCAATAAGGCCATCCAGTGTGAATACAGTCTCTCCAGGTATCTACAGTACTACTACATTAGGACCAGACATGTCTGCCAGCTAAGCAGTTTTGCTGGCTAATACTCATCGTTTTAATAACGTGCTGCGATTCATTTATGGGATGGCAGTCAATTACTCTTAGCACTGTGTCAGACTGGCATGTATGAATGAATGAATGAATTCACTGAGAAAAGAAATTTTCAAATCCGCGGTACAGTCTTATTCTGGAATATATGTTTTTGATTGTTGCTATGGTGATATTAGAGAGCATGCTCAGTTTATCACATACCCAGTGGGCATGCTCCAGACAGAGCTAGAGTACAATGCACATGGTAATTGTGTTTGACTGAGGAACTATCTAAGCAAAATAGCTTAAACTCTTCAGAAGATATTGTGACAAAATTTATATTATTATAATTATGTGTTCATTATTACCTCCAAAATTACTGATGTCTGGTTGTTCAAATTTATCCTCCACTTCCGGCTCCACCGTTGGGGGAAGTTGGGCACGGTATAGAGCGAAGTAGCAATCCTCTTCCTCCGCCCACCTACTCTGAAGCTCGTACAACTGGTCCGTGTTGGCCAGGACTCTGGAATAACTGCCCTGAGTAGTCTCCTTTACCTAACCATGCAGCAACAAGAACAAACAATAACTCACTGCCTACGTATTATTATTACTATGAAAGGGGTGGAGCCCATCACTTCCAAACTCTCTCACTACTTCTGCCCTTCACTCAGCTATTCAGGCAAATATCTCAATTAATCTTTAGAGTGTATGATAATACTATTAATTAGTATTAAAATTAATATGTCTGAATTTTGTGTTGAGATAGTTACTTGCAATAACTTAGTTAAACTGAATTCATGAACCAGTCAGAGATGTCATTTCAAACAGAAGTAACGTACTTCAAGTGTGATTCACCCAGTGTCATCGCCTCAAGCTATCTTCTGATACTTAACCTCCACCCATTGTCTATGTCTGCTCAGATCACTTCATCAACCCAACCATAACGGTAGTAGTTTCATACTATCTTTTACCCATCGAGTTAGATAAAATTACATCCTCTTCTCTTCACTAATAGACCGTGTCTAAGTGCTCTCTCTGTTAGACTAAAGTACCCGAGACAATGGAGAAGACAAACTATAGGCTTAAGTTTTACTGAATATAATATTATATATATTATATATCACTTCACAATTTCTTTCTCAGCCTTCTTTCACTCATTAGATGTAGTCTCTCTCTTTCACAGGCTTTTTTAAACAATACAGAATGAAAAATATTTGGTCGCCACCGGGAATCGAACCCAGGACCACTTGCAAAATGCATAATCCCCGTGGTGACCAAATATTTTTCATTCTGTATTATGTATTTGGAATATCGTGAGTCTTACGTTTACGTGCAGTCAAATATGTTGTTTTTGTGTGTGCGTGTGTGTGCGTGTGTGGGTTTGCAAAGTGTTTCCTAAAAACAATACCGTCATAATTATATTAAAATACATTTATGTTCAATCCAACAGTATAAAAAATGGCTCCTGAACTATGACTGTACTTATATGAATTCAATGGACTCATTAATATAACAGCTAGTGGTGTGTTCGTGCACAATTAGTAGCAAGCAATACTTAGTGACGATTCAAAAGAAAATCACAAACTCCATTCTGACACAATGGTTGTTGTTTTTTTCCACCGCAGATAAATCTGCACAAAATTAAATATCTCCTAAAAAAGAAAACAATTATATAAACAATAAAAAAAAATCTGTTAGCTAATTATAACAAAACATTCAATCTCATTATTGATCATATATGATTATATTTACTGAGGTAGCTCCTATTCATTAAGATAACAAACACTTGCCTTATTCCTAGAAGTACAAATATAAATCAGACAATAAATATTACTACTACTAAATACTTGGATTTCCTCCTAATGCAATCTAGTCATTCTCACTGCTTGAAGTACCAGTAGCTCTTGACAACTCACCTCTAAGCTGCTGAATTGATTGCAATTTTTTTTTAATAAAAAAATATCATAGCAATTAATCCTTCTTGTAGTTATTTGTGACATGAACTAGGAAAACATTAACCAGCTTACGTGTTTTATAGTACCGGAAGAAACCTCTCGCAAGTATGCAAACTTTATGGGTATAAAAACAACAACAGCAACAGCATGGCCTATGCATGTACATGTATAATGATCTACGCATTCAATGCACTTACTCTGAACACCATTAATAGTGTCTTCTTATTTCGATCATTAACCACCACCAACAACAATAATATTATAATAATTTATGATTATGATGGTAATCGCTATTGACAGTCACAATAAGTAGTGTAGTAATCATACCACTACTACTATTGCTACTATCATTACTACTACCATTACTACTATTATTACTACTACAATTACTACTATTACCACTACTATTACCACTACTTCGATTACTACTACTACTATTATTACTACTACCATTACTACTATCCACTACTGCTATTACTACTACTACTATTACTATTATTACTACTAATACTATAGTATGTCCAAGTTGAGTTGGCGTGATGAACGGAAGTAGCTACGCTTCCAGGGTTTATACCATTCGAAAGCTTGTGCTGAAGCGGTCCAGAAAATTCTCCTTAAAAACTTCAGAGCCGGCGGGGAAAGTGCAGTGTCATGTGACCTTAATTGGTTTACGGTTTCGCCAAGTGCATTCCTCTTTTGCCACATTTGTGGTCGCGCCAACTCAACGTGGACATACTATAATAATAATTAATAGTAACAATAATAATTAATAATTGCTATTATTATTACTACTATTATTACAATTTCCATAGTTGTTACTGTACACACCTCCATGAGGTAGAATTCATTGGGATCTCTGTCCTCCTCCTTCACAGCGTACTTCTGAATAAGTTTCACGATGACTTCGAATGCGGTCGTGCGATCTGTCACCTCCAATGTCTTGTAATACGCCTGGGGGTTAATCTCCGTCACCACCACCCTAATGCAATATCCGCCGATCCTGGGATAGTACACGTCTGTTTCCGTGGCAACCTGTGTCAAATGAAAAAGTTTATCCTTCAGCTAAAATTTGTCAACAAGCGCTGATGAAAATATTTGTATTGTACAAAACGACAAGACACAAAAGTATTTTGAGTGGCCTATGATGGCAGAATATGTAAACTTGCCTGTAGTGGCAACAGGCGTTTTTCCTCACTGTGTTTTAATATAATATAACCACACTCGAGTTTATTATTACAGCTAAGTTGTAGTCTACATTAATTTATAAACAGACGGTACAATATGAGATGAATTCAGACAAATGTTCATTAGGAAGGATAAAATCACAGGATAATGGCTAGTATGAAATCACAGGATAATGGCTAGTATAAAATCATAGGATAATGGCTAGTATGAAATCACAGGATCATGGCTAGTATATAATCACAGGATAATGGCTAGTATAATATCACAGGATAATGGCTAGTATGAAATTTTTACGTCAACTAAAAGTCATGAAAAAAGGTACAATAAAACATGACAGAGTGAGCGAAGAGATGGAGAGAGTATGTCATTCCTGCTTATCTTTGCCCCATACTTAGATATAATTTTGTACAAGTTCTCACTCACCTTGTCTGTTAATTGAGGTGGAGATCTTAGCTTCGCTCTCTTCCTCTTCAGCTTCAGTATGTCCTTCCAGGACGACTTGCCTTTCCTTCTCATCCCTTGTCCGTGCAGATAGTTAGCTGCAGCGGTGGACGCCCCAGAGTAGTCATGGCGATTTTGGCTCTCTTCCCCTAGGAGGCGGAGCTGATCAAAGTACACGGCCTCGGGCACGCTGCTGGCTCTGTACCGGTGACCACTGCTACTGCCGATGGTAAGGGGCTCAGGCCGCGGATCTTTGCGACTCATAATGGTATGGTGGCCTTTGTTGTTGTGAAATCACATGGGGTTTGACAATGAACCTAATCAATGAATAAGTTTGAATATAAATTATTGTCATAATGTGTGTAAGGAGAAATTAATTAAAATTTTTGTGTGATATTATTTTGAAAAATTAATTAATTTAAAAAAATTACGTGCGGTGTTAAAAAAAAAAAATTTACCAGGTTAAAATATTTTGACTTGTATACTAAACTAAAAAGAAAAGAAAATCTTGTATACATAAAGCTGATCATGAAAGCTAATTGACGGGTAAAGCTGCTACTTAATAAACCACCATGACCACCATGACGGTGCTCAGCAATAGCATCAGCTACAGGTCATTAGGCAGTAGTAGTGAATGACGGACAAATTTCCATGTGCGATCAATAAATCATCTGATAATCTTTCTTAGTTCTTCCACCCTCCCCTTCATTTTAATTATTACAACAGCGATAGATAGCAAAGACAGTATCGTATTATTATAATAATAACATATAAAGACTAACAACCTTGTTAACACAACGGAGTAACAGTTTACACAGTCTACAGAGGCTTATTTATTACTTGCGATATCCTCCACAACTAAATTAATGTCACTACCAACATTTATCAACACACACTCACACACACACACACACACAATATAATAATAGTGATGTCATGCGTGGAATTTACCCCAACAAATCTGTAGCTGTGACAGAACAAATAGTACACCAGGAATAAAAGCCGGGAGTAACTGTCGCTCAGCAGTGACCTCTTTTAAACGTGCAAGTTTTTATTTTAATAGCCTTGGTCCTAATGTTTCTATAAAGTCTGTAAGATATGTTAATTAATTGTACTTCAAATTAACCTATAAATATTATTACTAACTTAGAGAAAAATTACAGGTACCGTCTTCTAACACAAATGCAGGAAACCCCATACATCAATCCACTTCTGAAATTTGCACTTTGGATCACCCTGTCTTAGTTACTAGCTACTGCCAAGGCATCAAGGTAGGCACTGGCTTGCCTAGCTAGTTAATTGACATGTGGGGCTGGCTCAGGGCCACTACTAGCAGTTGGCCAAACTGAGCTAGGGAGACAATGCTCACTTACCTCTACTAGCATCTGCTCACATTGTTCTCTTTGAATGCAAACTACTGTTCTATAAATGGCTGGTGCCTTTGATAGGGTCCATGTAGCAGCCATAGGGGTACACTTAGCTCTTCCCTCAGGAGTTATGCTTTGAAGATTTGACACAACTACGCGTTTTGTGCCAGCTTGATTGCTAAGCATAGACTGCAAGGACTAATTTCCTAAGTTTAAATTACCGTAGATAAAATAAACTGTTTTGATTTTAAACCATTGGCAAAATCTATCCATTAAATAATTGACTGTACTATTGGTAGCTTTATAAAGGGCTAAGCATCGACAATAAATTATTCCTGGTCACCAGGGACACCGCGCACAACTTAAAGTATCACTCACCTCCTACGAGCTGCGACCAAACTCTACCGAATCCGCGTTTAGATAAATCCGAGACTAACTGCGATGATTGTAAACATGCAGGCAGACCCTATGCAGAGTGCAGAGGTGTGAAAGCGGCTACTCCCACATTCCAAGCCCCACCCCTCTCTTGAGTTGACTTGTACATGCGCACGAAGCGCAGCAGTTTCGCACTTTGATGTGGTAAAACACCCGCGCTGCAGCGGATTCCGTGCCATAAGGCAACAGGCACACCCAAAAGAGCATTTCATCTCCTGCTCTAATTTTCAGACACTCTTGGAGTGGTCGTTGCACTTGGAGAAATCGCTGCGTGTAGCTCGGTGTAGAGACGCGGTTAGTTTCGAGCAATGGCGGACAACGGCGACAGGGACTCCTGGTTCATTGTGGAAAACCCGGACAAACCTGCTGAGGAGGAACCTAAAGAAGACCCTAGGTGAGCTCCTGGGCGTGTTAATTGATGGTTCTAGGATGACAGTCGCTTGTAACCCGGCTGAAACAGTCTTGTTTTATTTGCACGCACGGTCCCCTGCAACGGTTCCACCGGCTGCTGAGCTAGGTCGTAATTGGTCCTACAAACAGCAGCGTGCATGCTTGAACTTCCTCCTATTGCACAACAAAAACTGGTGCTTCACAGAAGAAATTATCCTACAGTAGAAGAAACCTGTGGAAGAAAAAAAAACCCAAGCAAGAAAAATTAGGAAATGAAAAGGAAAGGAAATACTAAATTAAAGAACTTGCTGAAATACATTTAAAGCCTAAACAGGTTCTACAATTTCTCATTATTGTGAAAAATATCTTGAATTTAGTGGTTGTCTCATTTGTTCACTGAGGGGCAGGGCTTTTCCAACTGGTACCAGTTATATTGGTACAGTTACAGCCATCTATACAATGCAGTTTATGGGGAGATATAATGGAGATACTAGTGTTTGAGGTTTTGTTAAAAATAACTCATGCCAAATTTGGTGCCTTTGCTATGGCCCTGTTCTTGGAGTGACCTTTTTTAAGGATGAGGAAATATGTCTGATGTGTGAAAAAGGTACATTTGTTCCTTAGCCCTGGGGCCATGTGCTAAGCGTAGTTTTTGACGTGTTAACGATATATATTTTTCATTTTAGTGTTTGTGCATTACTTTCGCCAATCCATTTGGTAACTAAATCTCATTTAAGAGAAAGTGCAATTAAATTTGAATTGTGGCTAGTCAGTTAGATTGGAATGCCATCTTCATCAAATGTGTTTGGAATAGAAGCCATACTCTATTCATTTATTTGTAATCATAGCATTTTTTTTTTTCATTAAAAAAAAAATACTATTGTGGCATCTTTCTCTTTCTTCTAGTGCTGGTCAGGACAAGGAGGCTGAGCCAGAAGGAACTGGAGAGGAGCCAAAGGCAGAGCCTGAGGCTGAACCTGAACCTGAACCTGAGCCTCAGGCCGAGCAGGAAGAGACCAAACCAGAGGAGCCGGAACCAGAATCGGAAAAGCAGCCTCAGGCCGAGCCTGCAGCAGAACCTGAATCTGAGACCACACCCGCTGAGCCGGAAGCACAGCAAGAGGCTGCAGAAGAGGCTCAGAAAGAGCCCGAGACTTCTGAAGAGAAGGAAACGGAAGCTGAACCAGCAGAGAAAGCAAGCCCTGAGCCAGCGGTTACAGTGCAGGAGCCAGAGCCAGAAGTAAAGCAGGAGGACGCCGAACCAGAAGAGAAACCAGAGGAGGCCACACCTTCAGCCGAGGAAATAAAGTCTGACGAGGCTGATGATAAGTCGTCCGTAGAGGCAGAGGAGAAAGACAGTGAGCCAGAAACTGTGGAGGTTGAAGTCGAACTGAGTACTCGGGAGGAGTCCAAAGATGGCAAGGCCACTAGTGACGCCAACGCAAAGGCTGAAGGACCCGCTAAACCTCCTCGCACCCCTACACCTGAACCTGGGACCGATATTCTCGGTAAGGTTAAAAAGAGTTTATGATAATTCAATTAGCGAACTTCATCCATTGCATGGAACGGGTAAAAACAATTTAATGAGTTTTTTTAGCCAATCCCATTTCTGGCACATTTCGGGGTCTAAAAATACATTTTACAGTAAATATTTCTTTTAAACTTTCCAGAGATGAAATTTCAACTTGTAGAGGCTAGAATTACAATTCTCACATTCTTTGCATTCTAGCTTAGCTGTTTCTAGAGAGAGAGGAAAAAAGTCTGCTTTTAAAATGCTTGGGGTATGAATGATTAGTGACTTCAGTTTCTATGGACACTAATTGGGTGTGGCAAGGACACTGTAGCTTAGCCAAAATATATGGCTTTAGATCATTCTGTCATAAAAGCTAAGCATATTGCAGGGCAAGGTAGCAGGTTTTGCCATGGCAACATCACATTCCACAGTTGATTGCAATGTCTATGGCTGCTCTATCGGGTGGTCAATTAGCCCTAAGAAAAAACCCAGAGGATGTGTGTGTGTGTGTGATGACTTTGGTTTCCCCGAAGCCTGCCAAATTAGAAAATGAGAGTGGAGCTTTTGCATGTGTGGTAAGATTAGTGTATTATTAGCATCATGTAGTTATTAATAACACGATTTTGTTGAGGCTTCGTTATAGAGTTGTCAACGGTGCCTGCCCTGCCCTGCCCAGTCCCGTTGTACGCTGTTATTGTGTCATGTGAATCTGGAATGAAGCATTTCAATTTGAGTTATTATAACTGAGACAGCTTTTGAATTATGTTATTGCAGACGTACGTATTTTTGGAAAAACAAGGTTTGCAAAATGGTGCAGACTGGACATATGAATATAGAGTACTAGCAGTAACCTATTGTGGATATAAAGACAGCTGCAATAAGTTACATATTGGATGTATGTATAATCATATAAGTTGGTGCTACGAAAGCAGATTTAGTAGTGGCAAGACACCGTCTGTATGCAGCACTTAACTTTTAAAGTTGCAAGGTCGAAATGCTAGTACAAAAATATTTTTTGCTTGGGTGGGGGGGGGGGGGGGGGGGGGGGGGGGGGGTTTAGGATGGAGGGGGGGGGGGGGTGGCTCCCCCCCCACCCCTCGGTATGTGTTTGTTTGTTTTTTTTTTTTGGGT
>WLWI01001886.1_pt1 | contig 18138 bp, 20 predicted proteins | sample 6701501 | NCBI WGS metagenome assembly WLWI01 (sample SAMN12718690, study PRJNA515312) | sponge metagenome | isolation source: marine sponge | host: Mycale hentscheli | place: New Zealand: South Island, Marlborough, Capsize Point | collected 2014-11-01
CAATGATGACGACAGTGACGGTGGTGTAGACAATGATGACGACAGTGACGGTGGTGTAGACAATGATGACGACAGTGACGGTGGTGTAGACAATGATGACGACAGTGACGGTGGTGTAGACAATGATGACGACAGTGACGGTGGTGTAGGCAATGATGACGACAGTGACAGTGGTGTAGACAATGATGACGACAGTGACGGTGGTGTAGACAATGATGACAACAGTGACGGTGGTGTAGACAATGATGACGACAGTGACGGTGGTGTCACGGTAGGTAAAGCATAACATTCAGTAGAAGGCGATTAAGAAAACGATGACTATTGTAGCTAAAAAAGCAGGTGAAATTGGAGTGGAAAGGACAACGAAAGTAGATAAAGCGGTAGAAGGGAAGGCAATAGTTTCACAAAGCCCAAGCCCACAATCATGGATAGAAGGACAGAGAGACTGAGAAGCAGGAAGAGATAGACAAAGGAGGAGAATAGAATCCATGACTCAAGAAGAAAGAGATGAAGAGAGGAAAAGGCTCAGGAAGAGAGCAGGAGAGGGAAACTGATGGAACCAAATTAAGTAGTAGAGGAATAATAACAATGGATAAAAATACCTGATGCTATTGCATCCCTAAATTGCAAAAGTTGGTGCCATTGAGTAGCAAGGTGCTTGCTAGTATAATAATATAGCTAGGCTAGGTTGCTCACCATTTGTGCTGAAGCACACTACTACTACTACTACTACTAGCTCTGCAAAGGCCTAAATTACCCAGTGGTATATGGTCAATCCCATTATTTAATTCCATGCGCTACTACTGTGCTAGATGTATGGCTGTATACCATAAATATATATGTAGGCTCAAATCCTTCCACCTGCTTCGCTAAGATCACACATCACCCAATGTTCACTCCAGGCCGGCCATAATACCAATGCCGGTTAAAAACAGCAGCAACAACAACAACAAAACAAACAAACAAACAAACAAAACAAAAAACCCAACAAACAACAACAACAAAAAACAACTCATAAACACGATGGTATATTAAATTACAGAATGAAAAGAAGAATTATTAGCACATGTCTCCACTATAATACACATGCTCACAAATACACACACACACATACACACAAACCCACTTGAATATTGGCCAGTTCCCCATCTTTCTGTTTGAGCATAGATTGCAGCTTCTCCAGTGCAGATGCAGAAGTGGACATGTTACTTTTAATAGATGGAGAGGGACCAAAAAAATCAGATGTACTGTCTCCTCTCGCGAACTCTGTACTCTGACCGTGAACCGATTGCTCCACCCTATCTCCCTGAACACCAAATATTTACCAACAAAAACAAACAACAAGGTTTGACTATTATCTTAGAACCACTGTAGTGATTACACCACATCTTCTCGGCTAAATTTACCCAGAAATATTAGGTCCTAACACCAGTTATAAAAAATAAAAATTTTTTTTCCCCTATCATCATCTAGTACTAAACCTAGCTGGAAGACAACTATGGCATGTCAGTGGTCAAGCAACGGAGACAGCACAAACATACACATCCACTTTCATAATGGACATACATAACAATGTGCCCCCACATAAAAAGTTCAATTAATGTCTCCAAGGAAAAATATGACAACTACAACAATAAACATCCATAACAATAAACATCCACAACAATAAACATCCACAACAATAAACACCCACAACAACAAACATCCACAACAACAAACATCCACAATAATAAACATCCATAACAACAAACATCCACAACAATAAACATCCACAATAATAAACAACCACAACAATAAACATCCACAACAATAAACATCCACATCCACAAAATGACAGAGAAGTGAAATATGTCCAGGAAATTCACGTAGTCTCCTCGTAGTATTTGCAAATGTCTTGCATGTACCAGTTAATGTCTGCACATGTGTGCATGCATAGACATACTTGACTGCCACTGGACTGGCGAGAAACAGAACGGTTCAACGTGTGGACCAGCTGCGATCTCAGTCGCTCCTGCAATAAAAGACAAGATAATAATTCTCTTGTAACATTATCTGAAAGTAAGTACGTATGTGTGTGCGTGTGTGCATGTGTTCGATAGTGTTATGTTAAAGTTACTTTTTCCTGGGTCTCCAAGTTTGCCTTCCTACTTTCAGCCTCAAGCCTGACTCGTTCATATTCCAGCTGCCGCTCTAACAGATTCTTCCAATGGAGAGGAATATGTCGTTACTTCAACAAAATACCAACTACTACTTGAAACTGACCTTTTCTTTCCTCAGATTGTCAATAGTCTGCTGAAACGATGCACGCAGAGTTTCCAGCTTGGCTGAATCCCTAGTAAAATGGATATAAATAAATAGCTCTGAAAAGAACACCATTAAATACCTATGCTGGCCTTCTTCTAATGTTTCCAACTTGGCTTGTTCTAACTCCAGTGTAGCAAGTAGCTGAGACTTTTCCTGTCGAATGCTGCTAAGCTGGTTCTCCAGAATACCCAGTTTTGACTTCATTGTCATTTCTCCTTCTGTTGCAGATCTTTCTTTATCCATTGCTATGCTCAACTGTGTCTGTACATCAACTGTCACCAAACAAAATATTCACAAATAAAAATGAATTCATTAGCCCTGGTGCCTCCAACTAGCAGAGTGGCGCAGTGGGAGCGTGCTGGGCCCATAACCCAGAGGTCGATGGATCGAAACCATTCTCTGCTACTTCTTTTCTCCTTTTTTTTTTCTTTCCTTTTTTTTCTTTTTTTTTTCTCTTTCCAATTTTTACTTTTTCCACTTTCCCTTTCACTTGTATTAGTGTTGCTTTGGACTCCCAAGACCAATACCTTTCATTCATGTCAATGTATACCCCCCATCCCTTTCTATTAATCCTACTCTCCATGATCCTCTTGTTCATCCTTTTCACCTTTCAATTTCCCGCTCCTCTTGAATACAATAGCTTTGTTATAATTTTCCTCAACAAAGAATACTCACTGCTTACTAAGTTTCCATTCATAAAGTTATCACACTCCCCTGTTACCAGATCAGACTTTAAACCTTATACCAAGTTTATGAAGGAGCAACTAGGGAGGCCAATACTCACCAAGTCTTTGTGTCAGGTTGGCTTCTACCCTTTCCCAGTTGGTTGTCTGTGCTGAGTGTGCTGACTGAAGGTTCCCTATCTGTCGCAAAAGTGGCTTTGTTGCTAAGAGACAAAACAATCCAGTGTACTGGTAAGGCAACAGTGGAGGGCGTGTCTGCCATACCTTGTGAAATGGTCGATGTGAGTTCTTGGTTTCTGTCTTCAGCTTCTTGCAGGCGCTGTAACAATAGCAACAACAACAAAATAGTAATAATAAACATAATCATAAGATAATATAATCTAACACTTGTGTGTCGTAATGACAACGGTGTGTATTTATGAATAATTCATGAACTTAGCTTGGTGGGTAAAGTGTCACCTCAAACCGAATTGGTAAAGAGTCATTGCATTCTGTAGAAGACAATTAAGGAAACGAAGGCAATTAGAAACGACAACTAATTGTAACTAAAAAGCAGGTGAAGGAGAACGCTATAGCTTCACAAAGCCTAAATCCACAATTATGAATAGAAGGACAGAGAGCCTGAGAAGCAGGAGTGATAGACAAAGGGAGAAGAGAGAAAGGTTAAGAAGAGCTGAGATGACTCAGAAACAACGACAGCAGGAGAGGGAAACTGATGTAACTAAATCAAGTAGTAGACAATAATAAGAAAGGATAAAAATACCTTATGCTACTGCATTCATAATTTTTAAAAGTTCAAATGCCCCTGTGTGGCGGGCTACTTGCTAGTAGTAGTAATAATAATAATAATATAATAGTTAAATACATAAATAATCTAATAATATTAATAATACAGCTAGCAGAGTCAAACTATATTGTATACTACTTGCCTGGTGTGACTATATATGGTGTGACTAAAATATAATACTAATACCCCACACGTGTGAACATCTAAATAGCACTATCATGACAGACCCGTACTATTTGACAGTGTGTATTATTATTCAATGTATTACTGAGCTACATATCTTAAACAGATTATCCAGTACCTACCAGTGAGTTCCTATGACATGTGATTCCCACAAGTACATGTGCATGGGTCTCATGTACTCACTCACACACCTACCTTCCTGACGTCTTCCACCTCCTGCTTCATGCGATCCTCCTTCCAGGCCAACTGCTGGTCTCCTCGTGTCACCGTCCGTCTCAGCTCTTCAATCTGGACAATAGGACCATACAAACAGAAGCTTCAATAAGTATCTACTAGAACACTCTATTGATATATGAAACGAATAAAAAAAACAAGCCTTGCTTCACCAACTCTCAATTCTGACACTGCTGCTCTCAATTTGAGTGTGACAAATGGTATAGTCTTACTAAACTGATTGACTGTGAAAACGAGTCTGCTAAACCCTCAGTGTAATTGTTAGAACATGCTAAATTAGGCCACAAACCTGTAAAAGGAGAGATTCCTTCTCTCTTTGAGAGGCTAAGCTTTGTTGCTCTAGTACCAGCTTGAGTTCATCCTGCTTGCTCTTCTCAGCCGACGCTGCAGCTTCCTGAGCTGCTGATTTAGAAACGGCATTTGTCTTCTGCAGCTCTGCCAACTCCCTGTACGAACCCCACAAAGAAGAAGATACAATATCAAGCATAGACATCACTTTCTCAGCTATTTTGACATAGTACAATAAAAATGGGATGGTTTACTGCTATAAACAGCATGAAGAGTACCACACCTTACCAAACAGAATCGTCCTACCATAATAACCAAGTACAAACTTACTTGTAAGAGTTGTCCAAATTAGACTGTAAACTCCTCACTTTCTCCAGCAGAGAATCTCTCTCAGACTGCGCAAAGAAAGTAATCAATAAAGAAGCAGAATGTGGCAACACTAACATTACAAATCGCCAATGACAACATAAAGCTACCATCATTAAAAAACAAAAACAACAACAACAAAAAACGAAAATGCTGGTTCTGGAAAATAGAATTTCTTTTGAAAATTGTAGCTAAAAAATAAAAAAATAAAAAAAATATAAAAAAATAAATAAAAGAGAGAGAGAGAAAAAAGAAAGAAAATAACTTAAAACTCTACCAGTTAATGTGCAATAAAATATGCTAAACAAATACTTTCTCTCTTCATAGTAGGCACCCCCATATAAAATTAAAATTATTTCTACTGCAGCTTCATTCATTGCTCACAACACAACCTCTAATCTTGAATTAAGACTTACTTTGACCTGACTCAGCTCCTTGGCCTGCTGCTCAGCAATACCGTTCAGTTTAGCCATTGACTCTGAAATGGAACCAAGCACATGATGACAGACACAGCACGGATTTCAAACTACTTACCTTGGTACTTCCTCTCATTCTCATCTTTCTTCTTTAACTGATCCTTCATGACCTTTGTCTTGCCCTCAAGGTCATCAATCTGCTGCCTGCAGTACATGCGATGTACAAAGGTAAAGGGCTATCCATCGCCATTTCTTTATCCTTGTGGAGTAAAGTTTGGACTTGGTACTACTGACAACCCTTACCTGATGCTTAATTGTTCAGGCTAATTGTGGTCCTTACTAACACAGACTCCCAGTAGCTGAAACTAAAACTATTTGCTGTCTAAAATAACCACAACCACTTGTTAGTTAATAGATAAAAAGTGGCATTTAGGGAGCCTTTCTAGAGAAAGTGATCGCTGTACTTTCTAAAAATGTAAGCTGAGAATTATTAACAGTTTCAATACAGCCAGACATACCTAAGAGCAGATATCATCTGGTCATTCTGACGCTCCTTGGCCCTCAGCTTCTTGATAATGCCATTACTCTGCAGCTCCTGCTTGGAGAGCTTTTCTCCTACCACACACACACACACACACACACACACACACACACACATATACACACATTATATATATTATATATATACATGTATATAGTCCCATCTCACACACAACATACCTCCCACACAAACATACACGCACAGCTACTAACTGTTCTTACAAGTTGCTAATACCTTCCTCCATAAGCTGTGATATCTGCTCCTCCTTCTCTCTCAATACCTTGCTCAGTTCCTCCCCTTCTGTCTTCTTGCTAATGGATTGAAAGTAACAATATGATCAATGATGAGAATAAAATTGCCACATACATGTATTGCCCCACTCTACCCTCCACGCACACACATGTACCAGATCTTCGAGTTAATCCACCCTTTCTACAATGTAGCAGTGTGTGTGTGTGTGTGTGTGATTATAAAATGTAGGTTACTTTTCCTGCCCTCTTCCTACAAGCATGCCATGCCCCTCTCCCAGCCCCACAAGCAAACGAGGAGTTGTCCTAATATCACCAAAAAATGTCAACAGAATATAATGATTCGGTTGAGGAGGACTTTGGCGAGAAGTCAAAACGTCAGGTTAAGTTTTAAATTTCAAATTAATAGTTAAAAGAAATTGCTGTTTATTAGTATGATGTGTAGATGTCAAATTAATCTACACATGCAGTCCAAGTGATGTAACGTGACGCTCAGAGTCATGACTAAGTAAATATGGAGAACTGCAAAAGAAGCACAGTCTGAGAAAAGCAAATGGCTGTTATAAAAGCTAAACTGACCCCCTTTGAGGTTAACCATTCCCATTTTTTTATTTTTTATTGACCTCTATAAGAATTAGGTAGTGGACACAATAGCCTCATATCCCCGGGCTAAACCTCACCCATTACAACCACATCAAATAATAAATACAAGGTGGCTTACATCAAACTATGTTCATTCTGTAAGGCCGTCAACTGCTTCTTCAAACTGTCCCGCTCCTGTAAATATTTAGAGCACAATTATATCACAGTTTTTTTACCCCCTAGCACAAGTCCAGTGGAATGAAAACTTGCTTATGGGTGAAACAGGATGGGGGCCAATATAAATCCAGGTATTAAAAGTGCAACATACTGTATGAACAATGTACTAGTGTTCCAATAGCTGTAGTTTCAGTACTGAAATCTTTGGATATTTTCAGAGCAGGTTATGCCTCACATTCAACAACTCTCATGCACTCTTGCTTTACCTTTGATATCGCTTGGAGCTTCTTCTCTGCTGTACTGATCCTTTTGGTGAATTCTGCTCTGAGCTCGTCCATGGAGTTGCTGCTGTTTTCCCTGGCCACCTGGACTTCCTCTTGCAATGACTGGTTCTTCTCCATCAAGCTTACCATTTCTTCACTCATTGATACCATCTTCTTCTCACGTGCTGACAAGATGCGTTCAACCTCCTCCAACTTCTACAATCCCAACCAACAAGCGGTGGCAAGGAAAATACAAATAAAAAACAAACAACAACAACAACTTCAAATAATAAATTCGCGTGGGTTGATCAAGTGTAAGTTCATGCCAACAGAAATCAATTAAAATAAGCACTCTAACCTGCGTAAGCTTTTGGCGATCAGAATCAGGAAAGGGCAGCTCAGCACTTGCTTCTTTTCCTTTCATGTCTGTAGTCTCGCAGTCTCCTCTCCTTTCATCTCCCTCTTCACTTTCCCGCCCTTCTCTACATGATGTATCTGGTATTCTGTCACCACTCTGTGATGTGTTTAGACCATCTTCACAAGCGTCTGAAGTTGCTGACTCCTCACTTGGGTCAACATTCCGTAATGCACTGTCCTCTGAAGACTTAGCATCGGCTACTGAAAGATTCGTACTAACTGTAGTTGTAGTTTCTCTACCTGAAGATAAGTCTCTGCTCACGGGCAGCACTGGGGGAACCTCTGGTGGTCGGCCATTGGTGCTAGTGGTCTCTGTACTTGCACTGGACTCCCCCGCACTTTGTACTGCCATCTCACTCCTTTCACAAGGCTCAAGTTCTTCGACCTTATGTGTCAACTCTGCAAACCCCCCTACTAAGTCCTTGACATTTGGTTGTGGAAAGAACTCTTTCGGAGATAAAGTTTTTTGATCTTCCGTCGGTGCCATCTCTCTCTGCTCCTCAGCTATTGTCTTCAGTTCTTCCACTTCTTTCACATCTTCCATTACCTCATCTTCACTTTTCAAAGGTTCAACTACTCCACCAGTCTTCTCTTCCTGACTTCTATCTTTCACAGGCCCACACACACTACCAGCTGTCATTTCAGGATGAGATGGCTCAGCTTCAGAAAGTAGCTCTTTCTCTCCTCCACCAGTGCTTGGTAATGGAGACAAGGAGAGAGGAGGAGAAAAGGAAGCATGTACCTGGGAGTCAGAGGTTCCCTCTCCACTGCTTCCAGTGCTTCCAGTGCTGGTAGTGGAAACAGCAACAGGTGTAGATGTCATGGTTGGAATTCCACTCCCAAGTGCACCATTTCCAGCAGACACCTTGCTGGAGGAATCAGCAGCAACAATATCATCGGTCCTGTTCTTCAATGCCTCAGAAGAATTCGAGTTTCCATCAACGTCATCCTCATCCTTGCCTGTTACAGAAGAACTAGACGATGCCTGGGGCACTTCAGGCTTCCTTGGAGACACCCCTTGCCTCACAGGCTTTTTTGAAGACGACGATGATCTCACAGACACACTGCTGGTTCCTGCCTTCTCCTGCTTTCTCTCACCCTGCCCTTTACCATCCTCCACCTTCGTCACTGAAGCAGAATTCCAATAAGCATCATTGCTTCCCCAAGTGGAGCCAAACATGCTTGACTTGGATGTTGCTGGTTTCTGCTGGACTTTGTTCTCTGATGAAGTTCTTCCTGTTCCCTTTTGTGAGGGTTTGGACTCGAGTTGCCTGGACTTGCTCGGCAGTTGCTGCTGCTGTGATGATGCATTCGGAGATGATGAACTTTTCAGAACTGGCGAAGAAAAATTAGTTGAGCGTGGGCTGGTGGTGGCACTGGTAGATGCGAAAGAGGGCGTGTCCAGAAGAGCTGATGAGGTTAAAGAATCATCTGCATTCAACATTGAACGGTTCATATAAACTTCACTAAGCTGTACTTACGTATTTCAATCCCTACATTATTATCCTGTCTCACATTTCTCTTACTTACAACCAGATTATATTAAGACTCAGGTTGTGAAATATACTCCAAATACAACACCACTGACAGAGCTATGGTAAGGGATTTGTACGGAGTCATGGGAATGATCTAAGAAGTATGGAAATGGATCTATCTGGTACAGAAGTATGGAAATGGATCTATCTAGTACAGAAGTATGGGAATGGATCTGGTACAGAAGTATGGGAATGGATCTGGTACAGAAGTATGGGAAGAGATCTGGAACAGAGTAATGGGAAGGGATCTGGTACAGAATTATGAGAAGAGATTCAGTTGATACTAACTTGATCTCAAGTTTTGTGCTAAGTGTTTGTCATGCTAAATTTTGAGTAAGCAAGATATGATTAGGGTTGTTAGGTGAAATATCATACCACGATTTGTCGATGGTAATGATGATGGAGGTATCATTACTCAGGAAAATTGAGATAGAAAGCAATTTGTAGCCAATGGTACTTCTAGAATTACTAAAAGACGTCATCCTTAACTTGATAAATAGGAGCTATAAATTAACTTCTCATATTAGTAACTATTTCTTAATGCCCTGCTTGGGCTATCTCACTTGATGCACACCCAGTAGTATTTAGTCTAGGGGAGGGTTGAGACTAAAACTCATTATTAATGTCTATGAGGGCTTCAACAAACATACTTGATACTCAAGAAACAATTGTAATGGCTAGCTCATATACTCTGTTTCTAAATTAAACACAAGTTGAAGAGCAATATGCAGGTGTAAACAACAACAAATAACACATTTACCTTGTCCTAATCCAGACTGACTTTCATTAATTTCTAGAACTTTGTCGATTGACTTCTGGGCTTGACTGAAAGCAGTCTTCGCAAAAGAAAGGCTAGAATCAAACCAGCTCATGTCTACTCGTGTCGTCCCTCTTCAAGACAATTGAGTCATCGCAGGCCAGTAAGAGCTCCACTGAAATCGGTACGGGTCGTTGGACTTTAATTTTGTCGAGGTCACATTGGAGGTCATTTACTCACGTGAGTTAATTGCGCGGATGCCTGTGCCTCATCCAGTCAGATTTCGTCTGGTATCTTTTTTTTAGCTGGACGTTTCGTTTGTTTCCAGAACGTGAAGGGTGCAGTCATGTCTGCTAAAGACCAGATGTCAAAGATGCTGGACCAGCTCATGGGTCAGAATAGGGACGGTAAGTTTATATCTTATGGTCTTTGGTCAGGAATATGGGTGTCACTTGTGCGAGTCACTTTGTGCGAGTCACTTTGTGCGAGTCACTTTGTGCGAGTCACTTTGTGCGAGTCACTTTATGCGAGTCACTTTATGTGAGTCACTTTGTGTGTGTCACTGTGTGTGTGTGTCACTTTGTGTGTGTGTCACTTTGTGTGTGTGTCACTTTGTGTGTGTGTCACTTTGTGTGTGTGTCAGATGTTTTCCTGGTAACATTTCCCTTATTTATGCTGTACAATTTTTTTTGTTTTATTGTCCTGGCAGAATTATGGATAATAACTGCACTGCATTAGGCTATAGTCTTGACCACAAACTAGCACGTTATCGTGAGTTTATCTTCCGTGAGTTAAAGTTTTAGTCAAATAAGGCGAATAGGAAAAAAAACAACGTAAAAAGTCCAGCTAGGATTTTTTTTTGGTTCACTAGTTTGGGATACTTTACCAAATGAGCAGGTTGCTGGTGTTGCTGACTGAACAATACAAGCAGTAATTTATGTGATAACTATAATATCACACATTCAAAATACAATTTGCTTTGTTGGGTAACAGTTGTATGGGTGAACCAATCATAGTCTGAGTATAATGTATTGCTGTGGGAAGTAGTTATGGTAGTTAACCCGCTGACATGCCTGAGGTAAGTTGATCATTGGCATGGCCTAAGAAGGAGACCAGAAGGGATCACCACAAGGTGACATGTCTCCTGCAAGACTCAAGAAACCACCGGACATGGGATACACATCAAAAAGCATGTTTGAATGTGTTGTTTGTTTTTGCTTTATTGTTTTGTGGTGACTGTGTAGGATATGTTTCTGTGTCCTTCGTGTGCCCAAGATTTAGTGATTTGTACGTTCAAGGTTTTTGATGCTATTTGGTTTGTTAGCTTGTTGAAGTAATGATTCATATTTAGTATAAATAGTGTACCACCTCTCGTATTGTATGTGCAATGTGTGTGTTGATGTTTGATGATGTTGACGTGTGTTATATGCAGGAAGTGATGGTAAAAAGGAAAAGAGCTTCCTCGATGAGGATGTTTGCCGTCCGTTTCTACTTGGAATATGCATAAACGAGTTATTTGTCAACACTGTACGTTATATATATATATATATATATATAGTGTGTGTGTGTCTGTTTTAGTGTTTTGGGGCTGTGTTTTTGGAAACGATCTACTGTAGGTGTAGTATTAAGAAGTAAAATAGCATTAATTTTCAGCACCTTGGTGTAGGTAATAAAATATTTGAAATGGTTCTTGTCTTATAGCGGGCCGAGCTTCCAGACTGCACCAAAGTACATTCTATTGGTCTGCGTGATAAGTTTGAAACTGCATCTGGCAAGCGGGACTATCATATTGAGGAGGAAGTCCATGACTATCTCGCTAATTTCATACATGAAAATGAAAGGAAGATAGAGCATGCTAAGGCCAGGCTGCAGCAGACGCAAGAAGGTCCTGAAGATGAAGATAAGGTTGGCTATTCGATTTGTTCGTTTTTGTCTTGTGAGTGTACTTTTCTAATGTTTGACCAGCTTGATAAAATACATGAGCTTGCAGTACAGATTGGAGAGCAAGTGGCAAAGGCAGAAGATCTAGGTAAGTGCAAGATATAATTTTGATAGACGGTTTTAATATTTTTTGTGTAAAAAAATGTTTATTTGAATATGAACCGCTTGTACATTTATAAGCTTCTCACTGCATCCAAACTTTGTAGGTTTAAGCACATCATTAGTGTAATTATTTCTGATTTACAGGCACTCACTAGTGGGAATAATAATATGTTAATATGTAACTGCGTAGGTGCTCAAGGAGATGTGGATGAGTCCCTTGCACTCATGGCCAAAGTGGAAGAGATTAAGGCACAAAAGAAGTCTCTCGAGGAAGATTATCATTCCTCTATCCCACGACATGCTGTGCAGCAGCAGAAGCTCAGAGCTTGTGAAGTCTGTGGAGCATTTCTGAGCATGTACGACAATGACCGACGGTTGGCTGACCACTTCGGCGGAAAACTCCACATTGGCTTTGTTACTATCCGCGAGAAGATGAAAGCACTTGAGGTAAATTAGTTTTGATGGGGGTGAAGATGCAAAGTAATTATGTGAGATTAAAACTGATTATCTCACTTCAATAATTCTCAGTATTTCCAGCCAAAAGATTGAAACATTAGTCAAGTCATAATTAATATATTTTTGACCGTAAACAGTAAATACGTTCTCTACAAAAGAACATTTAAAAAAATTTATTTTCATGACAGGAAACTATAAAAGAAAAGGAAGCTAAGAAGCTAAAGGAAAGAGAGGAGTACCAAAAGGACAGAGAAAAGAGGAAGAGAAGCAGGTTTGAAAATCAATTTTCAGCATATAATATAAACATCATCCCAGTAATATGTTGCAAGCGATTTAGACACTTAATTTATAGCATCTTGTATAAACAACGAAGTGATAATTCAATGATAAAATGTGTAATGGTGTTATAATAACCTTGAATGTGACCAGTGCTTTGAAGCAAGTGTTTCTTTAATTGTAGTTGCACTGTTATTTATAGGTCGTACGTTATTTTATCATTATAATCTTGTACTGTTGTAGAAGTCGCGAGAGAGAACGTGGCCACAGGAGTAGGGACAGGAGCCGAGAGAGGTATCGGGATAGAGATCGAGACAGAAGCCCAGACAGACGCAGAAGTAGAAGCAGGGACCGAGACCGACGGCGAGATAGAGACAGGGATAGGGATGACCGTAGGAGGAGGAGTTCACGAGGTAGCTCCAGGGACAGGGACAGGGACCGTGAGAGAAGCCGAAGAGAAAGGAGTAGGAGTAGGTAAGAAATGCTCACAGATTGTAACTGAGGAACAGGTTCTCAATTATTTAGATTGCTTATTGACTTTTGATAGTTCAAACACTGTATTAATGTTATTCTTATAAAGAAGTTATAAATGAAATGAATTTAATTATTGGAGTGCATCAAATGAGTATAACATAATCAATATATATATATATATAATATATATAAAACAAAGCTAAATTATTTTTCATCACTACATTAACTTCTCATGTAACTTAAAACTATCTGCATAATGTTCCTGCCATACAATTTTTATTTATGTTTAAATTTATATTGTTTTTATAGGGAGAGAAATGGTCGAAGGGAAAGGTCAAGATCAAGATAATATTCATGAATTCTAGTTCTTCTTTGGTTGACTTTATCGAGATTTTACACTGTATATCCATCCACACGCATCAAACTGGTTCTCAGCTATCTTCTTATCTAGCATATTTTTGATTTTTTAATTAATATTTTGGTGTACTTTAAAAACAAAAAAACCCCAAACATTTTAATGTGCCCAGTTCAGTTGGGCTAAGATAATGCCTTCCTAAAATCAGATTTCAACTGGGATGCCAAAACTTTATTACTGAATGCTCTAACAGCACAAATGCTCTAACAGCACAAATAAATTAAATCTGTGAAGAATGAGTTTGTAAACAACAAAAGGAAATAGTTTGCCTGCTTTGGTAGATCACAGCAAAGGGGACTACATGTGTCCCATGTACCACCTGCCATGAAGGGCATCCTCTAAGCCCTTCTTCCTCAACTCGGGTCCTCCTGGAATGTAGTCAAAGTACTCCTCAATCTGTTCAAAAAAAAAATTTGGTTAAATGATTGTTTGCTGAAAGAAAAAGTTTTTCTCACCGTCATCTCTGTGAAAGGCTTCATGGACAGAATTTTATCAAGCTATAAGAAAGAATGGGATATTAAAATTCAAAGTAAATACATCGACCAGCAAAAATAACCATCGTAATGGCCTAAAAGTGAACAATTGGTACTTGATAAAGGAATGAGGATGAGCCTATCAAACTCGCCATTAGTAAAGATGTGTGATGTTTGTAATAAAGTTAGATATAACCCACATCAGATCAACTATAGGTCCTTTGAACCCAGTACGCTGGTATCGTAACCTTTGTAGTAAATATTGGCTAGTTCGTGAGATTTTTTTAAAGTAAGAGTATTGCTACCTGATTCACAAATCCAATCTGCTTTTAAAATTAAAGGATCAATAATACATACCTCAGCTTGCAGTTTCACCAAATTTTGCTTTGCTTCTGCATTTTTTACAGTAGCCTTTTCCTCCTATCAAACAAGAAAATTACTTATTACATCATCAATGTACTAAAACATGCCTTACCTCTTCTTTCTCCTTCAAATCAATAGCTGCAGATTTGGTATCCTTGGGGTATGGAATAGTAAGTGCCTCGTATTTCTTTTGAAAGTCCTGGACAAAGTTTGACTTTGAAATATTCTTCTTGTAGAAATCCCAGTCAATAGGCTTAGGGGTCTCAGGGAAGGACATCATACTATGGGAAGAAAATAAATAAAGAAGTACATATTAGCAACACTTTATATGTATCATATGCATATCTACAATCAGGGATTTGGGGGCATCCCCCCCCCCCCTGAAAATTCTAATGGTGACATTTGCCACTAAAAATTTTTTCACTTGAGGCAATGAGAAACCCCCATCCTGAATTTGAAATTCCAAAAATGTTTATTAGCCTGCTACCACACATTTAAGCTTGAGAGGACTGGCTCATCTTTTTGGAATGTTATGATTGTGGAAGAAAATATAGAATGAGTGCACTTGATAAACAATGCTTTGGTGCGCACTAATTCAAAACTTACCTTGATTTAGTTTTCTCATAATCAACTCTTAGCTTGATAAAGGCCGGCATCGTTTCTTCACTAAAATAGGGCACCAAGGATCCCCAATCTACTGCTTTCTTAGCAGCCCTTCTAGCAGCCATTGTGCGACACTGACAAAAATTGACCTGTAGTACACGGACAACGTTATCCGTAAACTCGTAGTATACGAAAGCCAGAAGCAACAAAACAAGCAGGTCAGAGTTTATTTCCGTATATTAGCTTAGGAGGGATTGCCGGGAGAGGGAAGCGTACCGTAGTCGTAGAATAGAATCGAGTGAATGGTTCAGTGCCCCGGTTTGGACGGTATCCAAGTGTCCTGAGACCGTGCATAGCCTTCCTGGGGTGTGCTAAAGACATGGCTGAAACAGAAAAGGTAGGTCATTTGCATGGGGGGCAGGTCCACAAATTGACTTGTTAATATACATAAAACCTGCTGTCTGGAGTACTTATAACTGCATAGTGATGGGAAAGTGGAACCTTTTCCCCCCTATTAATATCAAAATAATGTTGTAGCACTGAAAAAAAAATCCTGCAATTTTTTTCTATTCGCACTGTCACTCCTGTACAGCACTCATTCTGGGTTAGCTGAAGGTTGTTGTGGAGAAGGTGTATTATTGTGTCTATTATTTGCCAGTGGCTCAGTATTCACTTGGTGAAAGTAAGATATTTTTGGCAGAGGAGTTAATACATTTGAGGACTAATAGCATGAGTTGGAATTACCCTTTGAGTTGTGTAACTGGAGAGACAGTTATGTCGTGTGTTTTGTCCTGTGTGTACTGTCTCACAGCCACAAGTAGGAAATGGAAGTGTGTCTTCTGGCGGCTCAGAAGATCCTTCTCCTTCACAGGCCCCTAAGAAGAAGAGAGAAGATTTCACATTTGATAAGATTATCGGAGAGGGCTCCTATTCCACAGTGAGTTGCTTTGTGTGTGTGTGAGTGTTTAAAAGCGCCATTGTGTACAGTAGTGCACTGTTTGCGTCATCATCGACTGTTGTTGTTTGCAGTTTGTTTGTCGCCAGGCAATATTGTTTACTGTTTGTGACCAGGGCCGACAAAGATAATACTGAGTGCTAGGAAGTTGTTGTTGGTAATACTAGAGTGTGAAGGCAAACTTCCTTGTTGTTGTTGTAACTGTTGCTCTTCGCTAGGGTGGTACGGTGGTACATGCTAAACTGGCACCAGATGGTCTGTTTTGGTTCAATATATATGTATACACGTATATGTGGTTCAAGCATGTATATGCCGTGAAGGTGACATGGTTATAGAGATGGGGTCAATCTATCAAACTGAATGGACTTTCTGAAATACTATTTAGTCAATATTATTTTTGTGGTACATTGGTTAGCATGTGACAGGATGTTGTCATGATTCATGCGATATACTGTAGTTATGTGGTGGACAAAGATACTAATACTGGACAGGAGGAAACAAAGAAACAAACAAACAAACAAACAACCAAACAAACAGTGACTGACTGTAGAATAGTCTCCAAGCATTATTGTAGTTTTATTTATTTATTAATTTATTAATTTTTATTGTTTTAATTTTGGTGTGTAAGGAAGGAAACGGTGTGGCAGGTAGTGAGTTTGACTAAATATTTTGACAACAGTTCATCAACAATTGTGGTGCAGCAGACTTGTAGCATGGCTCTAGGCTATAGAAAACCCATATAAACAATTTTTAGTAGCAACAAAATTAAAACACATCCCAACTGATCGCAATTCCAGACCTTGAGCAAATAATATACACCTCCTAGGAGGCGTGTATGCAATTATCGACTGCGAATTGAGAAATATGATTGGACAGTTTGAACCAACCATTGTGCAAATTGCACTCCAAAAAGCAGCTGGCAATGAAATGACAGGGAGACACTACTTTGGTTTGGTCTGTAATGGAGTATCCTTGGGCCATAGCCCCTTGATAGTGTAAATTCTGTACAAACCTCCACCTCATGACATAACCTATGCATATATTATTATTATTATTATTATTATTATTATAGAAGAAGGAATCACTTTGAGTCATGGTTACCATTACGGTAGTTATTGAAGGAAGAATTTTGTTGAGATGTAGAAGATGATGTAATTCCAAGCGTATCCATGTTTACTGTGGGATGTGGAGTGTGCACAGATGCAATATGTACTTGTATGTGCATGGCTGGTCAGAGTTGTTCTAGGACAGATTGCAAGTGTGATGGGCAGCAGGTTTATTTCGTATTAAGTCAAGCTTGTCTCCAGGACTTAGACTGCAAAGCCTAAAGTTTGCACAGCTAGCAGACTAGGGTCCAATAATAAGAAATTGTATTGACACGGTGAAAGGACAGGGTAATGTTTATCAGGCTGGATAGCTTATGAGGTTTTTTTTTATTTTTAATGTCTACCTTTATTTATTATGTAGCTGCTTTTTGATAGGAAAATCATCACAATGTTTTGAACAAACCTATGGTTTTTGTCAACATCATCGCGACGGCCTGAAGCAGTACGTTTCACTATGTGTCAAAACATGAGCAGAATTCCCATATTTTTGGAACGTATCTTTTTGAAATAGAAATTGGTACCACCTGATGTTTGATTGCAGACAGTTAGTTATATAATGGTTGCTAAAAAGTTACTTGTCATTCCAAGAATAGTTCCCCCAGTGTGAGGTGGTTAGATTCTTGCAGTGATTCGAGTATGTCAAGATATTTCTATTTGGAAGTATTTAAGATTATTATAGTTACGGCAGATATCATTATTTTGGCCAAAAATGACTTGATCATTTATTAATTAGTTTGTTTGTTTGTACTAAGTGAGTTTATGTGACTTGTGCCACCAGATGGTATTCAGGGTTTCATACAGGATTTTTTTCTGGGGGGGAGGGGGGAAGAGTTTAGGAAGGAGGGGTGGGAGGGGCACACGTAGCAAAATATTTGTTTGGCCGCACCCATTTTTGCTGAAACCACACTCATTTGATTAAAAAGTCTTCTCAGGTCTAGAAATAGTGACATCAATCTGTGAAGACTAATGCGTATTGCAATTGAAGGACCTCAATTAACTGAAGTGAACTTTCACCAAATATTAGAATACCATTATAAATCATAACCACAGAATACCATTAAGTAGTAAATATTAATTTATTTCATGAAATTTTTTTGGTGGGGGGGGGGGGGGGGGGGGGGTTGGGGCGCCCCCCCCTTTGTGAGGAGAGCGTGGGTTGGTGGTGTTGTGAACAAAACCAGGTTATTTGTTGG
>WLWI01001887.1_pt1 | contig 18136 bp, 13 predicted proteins | sample 6701501 | NCBI WGS metagenome assembly WLWI01 (sample SAMN12718690, study PRJNA515312) | sponge metagenome | isolation source: marine sponge | host: Mycale hentscheli | place: New Zealand: South Island, Marlborough, Capsize Point | collected 2014-11-01
AAGATCAGATTATGGCGATCGGTTCTGGTGGCGCATATGCCAAATCAGCGGCCAAGGCCTTGCTGGATAATACAGACATGGATGCAAGAAGTATTGTCGAAAAATCGCTCACTATCGCAGCTGATATTTGTATTTATACAAATACTGCTTTAACCATTGAAGAAATAGAGTAAGACAGGAAATAGTATGCAGGCATTAACCCCTCAGGAAATAGTTCAGGAACTTGATAAGCACATAATTGGACAGGACGCAGCGAAGCGTGCTGTTGCAATAGCTTTACGTAATCGTTGGCGCCGAACACGCATTGACGAGCAGTTGCGGAACGAGATCACTCCGAAAAATATTTTGATGATTGGCCCCACCGGCGTGGGAAAGACAGAAATAGCACGCCGTCTCGCGAAACTGTCTGACGCCCCTTTTATAAAAGTAGAGGCTACCAAATTTACAGAAGTCGGTTATGTAGGTCGAGATGTGGAATCAATAATACGCGATCTCGCCGATGTTGCAGTTAAACAAACACGTGAACTGGAATTGGACAAGGTTCAAATTCGCGCAGAGCAGGCTGCGGAAGATCGCGTCCTGGATATTCTATTGCCGAAAGCACGCCACTTTGGCGAAGACGAAGAAAAACCGGAAGGGGACAATAGTACGCGCGAGAAATTTCGCGGTATGTTGAAATCTGGTGAACTTGTCGATAAGGAAATAGAAGTGGAATTGAATATGCCTGCCATTGGCGTTGAGATTATGGCTCCACCTGGCATGGAAGAAATGACCAATCAATTGCAGGGTATGTTTCAGAACGTGTCAGGTGGTAAGAAACGTACACGTAAGCTGAAAGTAGGAGAAGCCATAAGTTTATTGACGGAAGAAGAAGCTGCCAAGCTAATAAACGAAGATGAAATTAAATTGCACGCCCTTGAATCGGTTGAACAAAACGGCCTGGTATTTCTGGACGAACTGGATAAGGTATGTGGTCGTTCTGAGAACAGTGGTCCAGATGTATCACGTGAAGGCGTGCAACGAGATCTATTGCCTTTGGTCGAAGGAAGTACGGTCTCAACCAAATATGGCATGGTCAAGACAGATCACATCTTATTCATAGCTTCAGGCGCTTTTCATCTTGCCAAGCCTTCTGATCTGATTCCAGAGCTACAGGGGCGACTACCAATTCGGGTAGAACTGAGTGCGTTGGGAGTTGAGGATTTTGTGCGCATACTAACGGAACCAGATGCATCACTTACAGAACAATATTCTGCGTTGATGGATACCGAGGCTCTTTCATTAAATTTTAGTGAGGATGGTATACGGCGCATTGCAGAAATCGCCTGGCAGGTAAATGAAAATACAGAAAATATTGGCGCCAGGAGATTGCACACTGTAATGGAACGTTTGCTGGAAACGCTTTCATTTGAAGCAACAGAGAAAGCTGGAGAGGCTGTTATGATTGATGCTGTCTATGTCGATCAACATCTTAATGAGTTGATGCAAAATGAAGATCTATCACGATATATTCTTTAAATTTTTGAATAAATTCAATTATGTCAGATAAAAAACCGAGACCAATTTCAATTAACCTGAAAAAGAAATCAAAATTACTGAAAATAGATTTTGATGATGATTCCTCGTACGAATTGAGTTGTGAATTACTACGTGTCTACTCTCCGTCAGCTGAAGTAAGAGGACATGGTCCGGGGCAGGAGATATTGCAACTAAATAAGGAGAACGTAGCTATTGATGAGGTTGAAGCTGTTGGTAATTACGCTGTCAAACTTGTATTTGACGACGGCCATGACAGCGGAATTTATACCTGGGACTTCCTCTATGATTTGGGTTTAAAGCAAGACAATTACTGGAAAAGCTATTTGCATGCATTGGAACATGCTGGACATAAAAGAAACCCACAGTAATGGAAAAGGACACTACGGATACTGACTTTGGTTTTGAAAAGGTTAAGCCGGAGGAGAAAACTCGGCGAGTAGGGGAAGTTTTCAGTTCCGTGGCTTCCCGCTATGACTTGATGAATGACTTAATGTCCTTTGGCATTCATCGTATCTGGAAACGATACGCTATACATATCGCACAAATAAAGGCTGGTGCAAAAATTCTTGATGTTGCTGGAGGCACTGGTGATATGTCTATGCTTTTTCAACGTGCAGCTGGAGAACGAGGCAGTGTCATAGTAAGTGATATCAATAATGCTATGCTCAGTGAAGGTAGGGACAGATTACTCAACAAGGGGCTTAGCACCGGTTTTCAGTTTGTCCAGGCTAATGCAGAAGCGCTCCCGTTTAGTCGTAACAGTTTTGATTGTGTTTGTATTGCCTTTGGCCTGAGAAATGTCACTAATAAGGAGCTCGCATTAAGGTCTATGTTTGAGAAACTTAAATATGGCGGTAATGTAGTGATTCTTGAATTCTCTAAAGTTGTATTACCAGTATTGAAGCAACTATATGAAACCTATTCTTTTGAATTTATTCCTCGTCTTGGCCAATTGATCACACAGGATGGAGACAGTTATCGCTACCTGGTGGAGTCGATAAACATGCACCCGGATCAGGAAACCTTGAAAGACATGATGGAATTGGCAGGTTTTTCCCGGGTAGAATATTTTAATCTAAGCGGTGGCATTGTCGCGGTTCATAGAGGCTATAAACTGTGACTTTACCTTCCTCATGTATTCTTTTAGTAGCAACTAAAATCATGACAGTTGCGAATATTTAGAGCATGATCTTGCTTGGCAAAATAGAAAGACAGATCAATCATGTTCTCTCCATGGATGAGGATGCCCTGGAAAAACTCGGAGCATTGTCTGGTCAGGTAATTTCACTTGAATTATTAAATACCGATTTTCGCATTTTTATTTTACCCTATGTTGGGGGAGTACAACTGCGTTCAGAATTCGAGGATAATGTGAATGTAAAAATTCGTGGTACTCCACCTGACATGCTGAGTTACCTGGTTAAAACGAGAACAAAGTCGGGTGCTTTTGCTGGTAGCATAGAAGTAATTGGCGACGTAGGTCTGGCGCAGGATTTTCAAACAGTTCTATTTAATATTGATCTGGATTGGGAAGAACAATTGTCCAAATGGTTCGGTGATTCTGTGGCTCACAAAATGGGTAGATTGTTTCGGGAAGTGGGAAATTTGGCGATTACTTCAGGTGACAAACTACAACAGGATATCAGCGAATATCTACGATTTGAGAAGGAAGTGACATTGGATAAAACAGAAATGGATGAATTCATCAGCGCAGTGGATACACTGCGCAATGATGCCGAAAGATTGAAAATGCGAATTAATCGACTGGAACAACATAGAAAAGAATAATGTTTACTTCAGGACAGGCATTGCGGCTACTTGGTATTCAGCGAGTGTTGATTCGTCATGGACTGGATCATTTGGTTTTTGCTATGCGCATATTCCGACCCGTGCGCTTTATCGAACGATTGTTGCCCTGGAACTGGTTCAAGAGAGAGCGAGGACCGCAAGCGGAAAGGGTGCGCCTGGTACTGGAAGAATTAGGTCCTATCTTTGTCAAATTCGGACAGATACTGTCCACGCGTCGTGATTTATTGCCCGATGATTATGCCAATGAGCTGGCTAAACTGCAGGACAACGTACCGCCATTCCCTGGTGCCCAAGCCAGAAAAATAATCGAAAATGCATTCTCCAAAAATATTGAAGATATATTTCTTGAGTTTGATGAAGTGCCTTTGGCGTCTGCTTCAATAGCACAAGTACATGAAGCTACCTTGATGGACGGTCGAAAAATGATAGTCAAGGTTGTCCGACCTGATATTGAAAAGTTAATTAAGAAAGATTTGAGCCTGATGCATATTCTGGCGGCTAAAGCGGAAGCTTATTGGGAGGACGCACGAAAATTAAAACCGAGTAATGTTGTTGCTGAATTCGAGAAAACATTGCTGGATGAACTTGATCTGATGCGTGAGGCCGCTAATGCTTCGCAGTTGCGCAGAAATTTCGAAGATTCAGAGTTACTTTATGTACCGGAAGTCGAATGGGACTTGACCACCAGCGATGTCATGGTGATGGAACGAATATCGGGTATACCGGTGAGTGATGTTGAGAGCCTGCAGCAGGCAGGTGTGGATATGAAACGCCTGGCTGAAAATGGTATTGAATTATTTTTGACTCAGGTCATTCGCGATAGTTACTTTCATGCAGATATGCATCCTGGAAATATTTTTGTCAGGCCAGGCATGAACGGTGCAGCGCAGATAGCAGTAGTTGATTTCGGCATAATGAGCTCGCTGAGCGATTTTGATCAACGATATCTCGCGGAAAATTTTCTGGCTTTTTTAAATCGAGACTATAAAAAGGTTGCAACTTTACACGTAGATTCAGGTTGGGTGCCCGCCAATACACGTGTCGATGAGTTTGAATCTGCAATTCGTACCGTTTGTGAGCCTATGTTCGACCGTTCGCTCGGGAACATATCCTTTGGAACAATTTTGTTACGCCTGTTTCAAACCGCCAGAGAGTTTAATATGCCAATTTTACCGCAATTGATATTGTTGCAGAAAACTCTGGTAAACGTTGAAGGATTAGGACGCCAGTTGTACCCGGAACTTGATGTATGGAAGACAACTAAACCCATGTTTGAACATTGGATGAATCAACGTGTTGGGTTTCGAGGCTTAATTGAGGGTGCAAAATATAATATTCCTCACTGGCTTGATCGTCTTCCTGATCTACCTAACAAAGTAATTGATCTGGTCGAACGTATGCGTGAAGGCAAGATTCACGTGGAATGGCATTCAGAGGAGCTGGAGCGTCTGCAAGCGGAGATGCACCAGTATAATCGTCGTAACATTCTTGCGATTATCGGTTCTTCATTGGTATTGGGGGGGGTAGTTCTATATGGCCTCTATGGCCTGGATGGAAATACACCGGTGATGATAGGTCAGTTTCCACTGGTATCCTGGGTGTTCGGAGGTGTCGGCGGTGGCGTATTGTGGCTAGCGACACGAAGCAAAGGAAAATAAAAATAGCAAACGCTGAGCACAATGCCAATTCTAAAAATTATTGTCTGCTAAAAGACACATCTTGAAGATAGTTTTTGCCCTGATGGCGTCGCAGCATTTCCTTGGGACTGACTAGTTTCACACCGTAATTATCCAGCTGTACTAATAATCTTGAAAGAACTGCCACTGTCCTGGGATGTGGATGACCAATAGCCACTGCCACGCCTTTTCGTTTGGCTACAGAAATCAACTCATCGAATTGTCGCTGAATCTCGATTTCGGTTTGTACATTATCGAGGAATACATCGCGGCGAAGGTAGGGTAGCTGGATCTCTCCGGCAACAGTACCTGCGACACTATGTCGACTGGTAACACTATCTATATAGAAAATATTGCGATGTTTGAGTGATTCCATCAACCAGCTCATGTGTCCTGGGTGCCGAGTCAAAAGACTACCCATATGGTTGTTTAGCCCGATAGCGTGTGGTACTGAACGTAGACTATTATCGAGAGCTTTGATGAACTCCTCATGTGTCATTTGCAGAGTAAGTGCGCCAGGGCCAAGAAATTTATTTTTGTCTTCTTCCATTGCCTGCATAGGCATATGGAGTAGCACATCTTTCCCCATTTCATTCGCAAGTGAGGACATTTTTTTTGCGTAAGGCGAGTGCGGCATAATCGCGAAAGCAACAGGTCCGGGTAAGCCTATCGCACGCAAGTCATCCCGCATGCGGTATCCAATGTCATCGATAATTATACTTATCAGAGGTACTACCGTAGTTTCTGAAAGTACGGTGGGGCTAAAAAAAACAACTACCCAGACATTAAGTAATAATGTCAGCCTTAACAGCTTTCGCATAAAATAAAGGTTAATTATCTTAAGATTGTTTCTTGAGAATCACCAGGCCCTTTAACACATTCAGCGCTTCATAAAGTGCATAGTCCTTTTTTGCGAGAGGAGATTCAGTTCGTTGTCTTTCCAATTCTTTATCACCTTCGCTTATGTCTTCTTCCAACTGTGAGCGATCATTTTCGAGATGTCGTGCCAAATTTTCCTCTTTAATTCTATTTCCAGTGTCTTCCAGCTTTTCTATTTTGACTCTGTCAATAACAATATCTGGTGTAATGCCGGACGCCTGAATGGATCTGCCTGCTGGCGTGTAATATCGAGCAGTTGTTAGTTTCAAGGCTGATTCATTTTCCAATGGAAGAATAGTTTGCACAGAACCTTTTCCAAACGTTTTCTCACGCATTATAATCGCGCGGTTGTGAATCTGTAGAGCTCCCGCGACAATCTCCGACGCAGAGGCTGAACCGCCATTTACAAGAACAATTAATGGAGCTTTACTGATAATGTCTGCGGGCTTTGCATTGAACTTCAGTTTTGAGTCTTTTACACGTCCTTCGGTATAGACTATCAGGCCTTTTTCCAGAAATAGATCGGATACCGCGACTGCCGCACCGAGGACACCTCCAGGATTATTACGTAGATCAAGAATCAGCCCATCGAGACCATTATTGTTATCGGCCTTTAACTTATCAAGTTCGCGGCGCATATCTTCACCAGTATGGGCCTGAAATTGAGATATCCGCAGATAACCCAGGCCAGGTTCAAGGGTACTACTGCGAACACTTTTGACTTTTATAACAGCACGAGTAATGACAATTTTGAGGGGCTTTTCTTCGCCGTTGCGAACAATAGTTAGTGTTATTTCTGTTCCAGGTTTGCCACGCATCGATTTCACTGCATCATTCAGTGCCATACCTTTTACCGGCATATCATCAAGACGAATAATCAGGTCACCCGATTCGATACCTGCTTTTTCGGCTGGTGTGTCATCGATTGGAGAGATAACTTTTACAAAGCCATCTTCCATACCCACTTCGATGCCTAATCCGCCAAATTCTCCTGTGGTACCTTCCTGCAGATCGGTATATGCGCTCTTATCGAGGTAGGAAGAATGAGGATCAAGGCCTTCCAGCATCCCTCGGATAGCGTTTTCCAGGAGTTCGCGATCGTCAACACTTTGTACATAATCATTTTTTATCTTGGCAAATATCTGAGTAAAGGCCTTTAGTTCATCAAGCGGCAATTCCTGTACTCCAGCCTGTTCAATTACGCCGTCTTCATTTTGCGCTGCATAAATGGCTACAGGACTAACCAGGAGTAGCAATGCTTGAAACACGATATAAGGTGATAAATATTTCATTTTAGACTCCATGGTTTTGTGATCTGTTTGAGCTTATTATGCAATTTCAGACCATATTCAGTCGTTAAGGTTTCTTGTAGCAGTTTCAGGGATGATTTAGCCTGTTCCAAGGCACAGCATACAGAACTACTCCACAAGCTGTCCAACTACTCAAATCACGCTGGTTAGTTCTTGCACCAGAGGTTCGGGTTAATTGGGTTACCGCTTTGCCGTATTTCAAAATATAGGCCGGGTTGTTGTTGCCCGCCGGTATCACCTACCCGTGCTATCAATTCGCCTGCCAAAACCCAGTCCCCTGGTTTTTTCAATAGGCGTTCATTATGTCCATATAAACTCATAAACCCATCACCGTGATCGAGAATTATCAACAAACCCATATTCCTGAACCAGTCTGCAAACACAACTTTGCCTGTAGAGACAGCGTTAACTTCTACACCGCTTCGTGCCGCAATAGTGACACCCTGCCATTTAAGTTTGCCACCTTTTCTCAAGCCGCCAAAACGTGACGCGATCTTGCCCCGAACAGGCCAATCCAGTTTTCCTTGCAGACTATTGAACGGTGGCATATCTTCATAGACCTGTATTACCAGCTCCTGATGCTCGAGTTTACCAACCAACTCAGCTAATTCCTGTTCATCCTTAAGCAAAAATTGCAGCTGTATGTCCTGCTGATTTATATAAGCCTGTAGCTTATCTCTTACGCCTTCACGAGAATCACGGTAGGACTGAAACTCTTCCAGTTTTGTTCTTTGTTTTTCTTGTAGTATTGACAATTGCTGTGTTTGTTTCTGGATATTCTCTTCTAACAAATTAATCTCGCGAAGAGCAGCATTTATATTAGTAATATGCTCGCTTCGGGCACGTGCATCATATTCATAGTAGGCCAACATCCGGCCTACCTGATTCGGGTCTTCCTGATTAAGTAATAGCTTTAGATAATTGCTTCGACCTGTTTTATAGGCTGCGCGAACTTGTTGAGCGAGTAATCGTCGTTGAGAATCCAGCAGTTTGGCTTTTACTTTAGATTCTTTATTGAGTTCCAGGAGTTTATTTTTTTTGGCCTTGATTTGTTCTTCATAGGCATGAAGTTTTGCCGAGACATCTACAGCCGCCAGTTCATTTTTTCGAAGTTGCCTGAAAAGTTGATCGACTTCATTTTTCGCATCTTCTATACCCGATTCAACTTTTTTTATCTGGGAACGAATATTTTGTAATTGGTGATCTTTTTCTACTTGTTCTGTATTGATACCCGTAGCCACTGCATTGACGCTCACCAACAGGCATAGCAAGTATGGGAAGCGATGTTGGACTAGTTGTCGATGCATACAAAAATCTCGACGGAATTATTAATCCTCAATAAAATTTTAGTTGTTCTCATTGCAAACACGAAAAATGCTCTGTCCGGTCATTTCTTTCGGTTGGCCAAGACCCATAAGATGTAGCATGGTCGGTGCCAGGTCACAAAGCGCGGCCTTGTTGTTGACTACATCAGCAGAGCGACCAACATAAATCAAGGGTACCAGGTTATTAGTATGTGCAGTGTGAGCCTGGGATGACTCTATTCCAGAATTATATTCACACATTTGCTCAGCATTACCATGATCAGCGGTGATCAGTATTTCGGCACCGCTAGTATTACTTGCTTTCACAATACGCTCCAGACAATGATCGAGAGTCTCTATAGCCACTACTGCTGCCTTAAAATCGCCTGTATGTCCAACCATGTCAGCATTCGCGAAATTACATATGATGGCATCGTATTGCCTGCTTTCTATGGCTGTTACCATCTTGTCAGCCACTTCATCGGCATTCATTTCCGGTTGTTGATCATAGGTGCTTACATGAGGGGAGGGCACTAAAATGCGATCTTCATTGGCAAACACCTGTTCTTCTCCACCATTGAAAAAGAAGGTTACGTGGGCGTATTTTTCTGTTTCGGCGATACGCAACTGACGTAGCCCCTGAGCTGCAATATACTCACCGAATACATTTTCATGCTTTAGTGGTGGAAAGGCTATCGGAAAATCAAAGTCAGCTTTGTATTGAGTCAGACTGACAAAGCTTGAAGATTCAAGAAATCGCTTTCGTTGAAATGCACTGAAATCGGTTTTAGTAAAAGCAAGTGAAAGTTGCCTGGCGCGGTCAGCTCTATAGTTAGCAAATATAATTGCATCACCTTCTTCAATCTGGACGTTTTGCCCCTGTTCATCTGTTATAGCAGTAGCATGGACGAACTCATCGCTTTCACCACGCTCATAGGCCATATCAATAGCGGCCATTACGTCTGCAGTCTTATACGCAGCTTGTCCCTGAGTAATAAGCTCATAAGCCAATTGGGTCCGATCCCAATTCTGGTTGCGATCCATTGCGTAAAACCGGCCGACTACACTAGCGATACGACTCCCGTTTATCTTCCGTATTCTTTGTTCAGCGAATTGGAGATATTCTCTGGCGCTCCGGGGTGGTGTATCCCTACCATCGAGGAAGGCATGTAAGTAGATTTTGGAAATATTATGTTGTTCGGCCAATGTCATCAGGGCAAAAATATGCTCTTGATGGCTGTGGACTCCACCGGGGGAGAGCAAACCCAGAATATGAACCGCTTTGTTATCAGAGGCAACTTTTTCCAGTGTCGAGCAAAGAACCGGATTTTTGTAAAAAGTGCCGTCCTCAATAGCACGGGTGATACGGGTGAATTCCTGATCGATTACCCGGCCTGATCCAATATTCATGTGCCCCACTTCTGAATTTCCCATTTGCTCATCTGGAAGGCCAACATCGATGCCTGAGGCGCTGATCAGCGTGTGTGGATAATTAGTCCAGAGTCTATCCCAGGTCGGTTTTTGAGCATGATGAATGGCGTTAAACTGTGTATTTTCTGTATGCCCCCAACCATCAAGCACAATAAGAATCACGGGTTTAGGTGAAATTTGACTCATAGAAAGAATTAAGGAGAAACAGGCTCTATCAGCAAGATTGCTGATGCCTTCTCGGAAAATGTGAACAGTTTAAGCCTGATATGACCTGAAGATAGTACATGCTGTCTAGATGAACTCGCTCAATTGGCTGAATATTTCGTTTGTTCTTTGCTGAAAGCCCAGTTTAACATGAAATATCGCTCGATCCGATATTGTGGTAGTAAAACGGCTATTGAAAAAATGTTGATTTATCAGTGCTCTCAGAGTTTCTAAAGGGCGTCTTATCACGTATTATTCACGCCTCTTTTAATCAGCCTCTCGTGGGGACCTAGAGCTCAATATATGGAACGACTACCTGAATTTATTGGTAACCATCTGTTTTTGGTTTCACTGTTCATCTCATTGCTCATGTTGTTAATCTGGAATCTGTATGGCGGCGCACTAGCTGGTGTAAAACAGGTGATTCCGGCTGAGCTTACGCGTCTGATTAATCATGAGAATGCAGCGGTTGTGGATTTACGTTCAGAAGAGGACTTTAAACATAACCATATCATCAATGCGTTAAATATTCCTGATAAGACACTGGAGGCGAATAAGGCTAAATTGGATAAGTTCACAAAGCGAGCTATTGTTTTCTATTGCGCCAGTGGTATCGATTCAGCTCGGGTTGCGCGTAACCTGGCGACCCAGGGGTTTGAACAGGTTTATTCTCTCAAAGGCGGTCTGCCATCCTGGCAAAACGCGAATCTACCTTTAACCAAAGAAACATAACAGTAGGAAGGAACACATGGCAGACGAACAGAATCAGCAGGTAAATGGTGTAGGCGATGAAGCCCCTAAAGCCCAATTTGGCTTACAGAAGATTTATGTCAAGGATATTTCATTTGAGATACCTGACTCGCCAATGGTATTTCAAGAAGAATGGGAACCTTCGGTAAACATGGATCTCGCCAACACAGCAAGCAAGGTTAGTGACGAACTGTATGAAGCCGTACTTAGTGTGACCGTTACGGTTAAGTCCAATGACAAAACCATGTATTTGATCGAATCGCAACAGGCTGGAATTTTTCATATTGCGGGTTTGTCTGATGATGCAATTAGCAAGATGCTAGCGACAACCTGTCCGAATATTCTGTTCCCATTTGTACGCGAGATCATAGCAGACCTGGTAACACGCGGAGGATTCCCTCAGTTGCTCCTGGCACCAGTTAATTTTGATGCACTCTATGCGCAAAAAGATCAAACGGAAGGAGAGGAACAGGCTAGCACGGCGACGACCCATTAATATCATGAGGAAAGTGGTTTAGCTTTGCTGCATCCAGTAAATATTTCAGCTAAGTTTCGTATCCAATCATTGGAGTAGTGATTTGAAGAATCAATCAGTACTGGTTATTGGCGCAGGTTCCTGGGGCACAGCCCTGGCACTGGTATTGGCACGAAATCAACATCAGGTGGGTTTGTGGGATCTCTCAACTGAGCATATTGCTAATCTTCAGCAAACAAGGACTAACGAACGCTATTTACCGGGGATACCTTTGCCGGAAAACTTAGTTCCGGTAAGTGATTTAGGCGGTGTGCAAGATATAAAAAATGTGGTTCTGGTAATGCCTTGTGCTGGTTTACAAGGGGCATTGAAATTAATCCAGGAACATTTTTCTCTGTCGGGTTTAGAAATATGTCTGGCATGTAAAGGTTTTGAACCCAATACCAACTCTCTGAACACTGAAGTCGTTCATGATGCACTTGGTCTCAAATCAGTCGCAGTGCTTTCAGGACCTTCCTTTGCAAAGGAAGTCGCTGACGGTTTACCAACTGCAATAACCATAGCCTCTGAGCAACAAGACACTGCAAATCACTTTTCTGCTTTGTTTCATAATGAATTATTCCGTACTTATACGCATGATGATGTTGTCGGCGTGCAGGTCGGTGGTGCAGTGAAAAATGTCATCGCTATCGCGGCAGGTGTTGCTGATGGTCTGGGCTATGGCGCCAATACACGAAGTGCCTTAATAACAAGAAGTCTTGCTGAGATTATGCGTTTAGGTATCGCAATGGGTGGCCGACAGGAAACTTTCATGGGTCTGGCTGGTTTAGGAGATTTAATATTAACCTGTACAGATGATCAATCCAGGAATCGTCGTTTTGGCCTGGCGTTGGCGCAAGGCAAGGATATCGACACTGCAAAACAGGAGATTGGACAGGCAATTGAAGGTGCAGTCACCACCGGGGTTGTTCATGAGTTAGCAATAAAATATGGTATTGATATGCCTATTACTGAACAGGTTTACAATGTTCTACATTCAAAATGTTCACCGAAAGACGCGGTGCAAAATCTATTAAGCAGGCAAAGAAAGTCGGAAGCGGAATAGTAATCTGTAAAAACTTCCAAATTTCGAGCATACGGTCTCAATTCTCACCTTTAAATGTCATCTATCTTAGAAATACGACTATAGGCGATATACAATAAGGACAGGTTCACCAGTTTGTTTACTGCCTCGTATGCTTTCGACGCTACTCAGTAATAGACATATATATGTCAGTTTAATATCACTACTTCCTCTCCTGGGAATTGGTCAGTATGTACAGGCTGTCGACACTACGCTGATGTATAGTGTTGTTGACGATAATGATGATGCTGAAGAACGGGGTGCTGGTGTGCCCGGATCTGCAGGCACTATGAGTCAAGGCAGTACAGATCTGGAATTGGTCTACGATGGCGGCACCAGGCAAGTAGTGGGTATACGTTTTAGAGATATAGCCATCGTCCAGGGTGCCAGCACTATTTCGAATGCTTATATTCAATTCACAGTAGATGAAAACGACTCTGGCACAACCGATGTCGTGATTTATGGTGAAGATGAAGATTTTACAGTTGAATTTGGAACTGCCAATGGTGACATTACCGGGCGATCAAAAACAACATCGTCGGTACTCTGGAGTGGTATTGCTACGTGGTCAGGTGGCGGCACTGCTGGCACTGACCAACAGACTCCAAATATCAGCGGTATCATCAGTGAAATAGTACAACGACCGGGATGGACTCAATTAAGTAGTATTGTCATTATTTTTGAGCCAGACGCAGCCTGTAATTCATCTGCCTGTCAACGCACAGCAGAATCCTTTGATGGTACCGCGGCGCCACAATTGTTTATTACACTTGATGATAGTGAAGTGGATACATCCATTCCTTCTTTTCCACCACCAGCTGCTGGCACCTGTTATGCCGTCTCCGATGGTACTGACGAACTCGTGCTGGTACCGAGCTCAGGTTTTTCAGCAGGTATTGGCACCTTAATCGGCTCTGTAGGTGTGCCGGATATTGAAGCTGCGACTTTCGATTCCGCCGATAACATTCTTTATGGTGCTGACGCCGATCAAATGGGATGGATAAACCCAAATACAGGAACTTTCACAGCCTTATCTTCTACCTTCGGAACGGGTGACGGTGACCTTGGTTCTGTTGATTTTGATGATGTAGATGGGCTGACCTACGATATTACCAATGACATACTTTACGGGACTCAAGCAACGGACGACGTCATTTTTGAAATCGATAAAACTACCGGTGCTCATGTTCCACTTGCATTCAATGGAGGGACAGACGATTACCTGGAAATTACAGGACTCAGTGGTGCCATTGATGATGTTGCCATCAGTCCTCTTGATGGCACAGTTTATGTAGTTACTTCTACGCCCGGGTTTTATTCAGTAGATTTGTCCACTGGGGTTAGTACCGATCTTGGGGCCATCACTGGTGCCGCAGATATTGAAGGCATGGATTTCGATGATAATGGTGTCCTATATGGCACAACCGGTGCCGGGCAGCTTTATACGATTGATGTATCTACTTCAGTCGCAACAGCAATTGGCACTGGCTTCGGAATTGGCAGTGACTACGAAGCCTTATCTTGCGTGTTCGGTATTGGCCAATTTGATCCAGCGGTATATTTTCGGATGGATGAGAGCTGGACTGTACCATCCGCGGGTGTAGTGCTCGATTACAGTGGTAACGGGGCTCATGGTGATACGGTTTCTTCCGGCGGAGGAACTACTGTGTCTAATGACGATACAACTCCAGCTCTAGCGGGCGATCCGGGTACTTGTGGTTATGGTGTATTTGCCAGTAACACGAACAACAATAGTCACGCTATTGACAGCAATTTCACGCCCGGCAACGAGGGCTCAATTACATTCTGGTATAACAGTAATGAAGATTGGACGGGTGTTGGTACTTTTGATCGATTGTTGTTCGATGCCTCGAAGAATTTGGGAGATGAATCAGCTGATCGTCATTTTTTTCTCGCAAGGCGCAATAATAATAATGGCAGTTTGCGCTTTGTTGTAGAAGACAGTGCCGATACTAAGCTTCAAGCCCAGGTAAATAACCTTTCTAACCTGGCTGGTGATTGGGTGCATATTGGTGTGACATGGGATCTGCCTAATAGCACATTAGAAATTTATGTTGATGGCGTCTTGGTTGCTACGGACACGGCACCTGTCACCAATGGGGTCATGGGAGATATTCAGGATTTGTATTTTGGCGATAATCGAGACATTGGGCTCGGAGGAAATGGCTGGACCAATGATTCAACTAATGGCTTTCTTGATGAAATCAGGATCTATAACAATGTGATATCACAACCCGTTGTTGATACCGATTTCAATTCAACGCATGCCTGCAACCTTGTAGATCACTACAAGATTGAAGTTATCTCCAGTAGCCCAGGCAGTTGCGACCCTGTTGAAATTAAGGTTACGGCACATGATGTGACTGATTCAGCAATCAATGTTTTCAATGGCACTATTCTAAATTTCTCCACTTTACTAGGTAGTAGTACCAGGGGCAGTCTGCTGTCTGGAACCGGAACTTGGACACCAGCTGGGGCTACCGCAACTTATGATTGGCCGGGTGGAGAGAATAGTATGAATGTTGAAATCAGTAATGCTTCGACTGTAACGGAAAATATTGAGCTTGAGGATGGAACTGCAAGAGAATTGTCAGGAACTACTGAAGATCCTGACATCGATTTTGATGCTAACCCGATTATCCGTATCACAACAGATGGAACAGATGTAGGAACCATAACAACAGAAATATCTGGCAAGGATTCTGATCAAGCTCCAAGTCAGACTTTATATATACAATTGAAACAATCGGGTGTTACTGTTTCCGGGCTGGATGGTTGTGAAGTGCCTGGTTTTTACAATGGGTCTCATACGGTACAGGTAGCGGCCGAATGTATTGACTCAGATACCTGTGCCGGAGAAGTTGTTACGGTCGAGGACGGGACTGGTACGCCTACAGCTGTTAATACTTACGATAGTGGTAGTGTCCCTGCATCCACGGCCTCCTGGACCTCAGTGAGTATGTCTTTTGATGGTACAGATGGTGTCAATATTGTCTCAGATAACAAGGCGAGCCTGGTTTTTAACTATCCTGATGCCGGTCAGATGATTCTACATTTTGAAACTACGATCGATCCGGCTGCAACTCCTGCCTCTCAAACACCGCTATTAACCTTTGCTGGCACCTCCAACAATTTTGTTGTGAGACCCTTTGGTTTCAGGGTGGATGACTTTTCCCCGTCGAATCCCGCCGCCACGGACGAGAATGGGAGTATTTTTACAAAAGCCGGTATGGATTTTACAGCGGATATTACCGCGGTGATCTGGGGCAGTGGTGACGACACAGATTTCGATGGTATCCCCGATTCAAATGCTGCGTTGACCGGTAATGCAGCGACTCCCAATTTTGGTAACGAATCCAGTGCGGCAATAGCGAATTTATCTCATAATCTCGTTGCACCGGTGAACGCCAGCGCCCAGGCAGGGTCCCTGTCCGGGACGATTGGAACGGGATTCATCAGCGGAGCAATTGATAACCATATAATGAGCTGGGATGAAGTGGGAATTATTCAGTTAGATATAAACGAAAGTAACAATGATTATCTGGGCGGTGGGCAAGATGTTACAGGACAAATTTCTAATCTTGGTCGTTTTACGCCGGCGTTTTTAACCGTTCAGAAAATCGGCACAGGTAAATTTGATAATTCCTGTCCAACAGGATCTTTTACTTACCTGGATGAAACGTTTTATTTCGGGCCAGCAGCCAACGATGCGCCGCGCTTAAGAGTTCGCGGTGTGGATACTGATGGCAACGTCACATTCAATTACGATAGCGGAAGCGGTGCGGGTGGATTTTGGAAACTGTTGAGCACAACTTTAGACAGGTCATACACTGACACAGCAGGTGCAGCAGCAACACTAGATCCTCCTGTAGGAGTTTTGCTGGATACAGACGTCACTTTTCAGAATCAGGGCAATTATAATGGCTTCGTTAATCTGCGTCTGGACAGAGGCACAAATGGCGATCCCTTTTTATATCAACGTGTAAGCGAAGAAGCGCCCTTCACAGCCAGCGCCTCACTGACTTTTGACGGTGCTGGTCTCGTTGATGATGATGGAATTTGCTATGACGGTGATGGGGATACTATTTGCGAAGGTTCACTCAATAATGATGACGATTTTTCTTATGGAAATATCGGTACCGCAACTATGCGTTTTGGACGAATGAATATTGGCACTGCAGTGGGTTCGGAATTATTACCATTGAGTCCTGCTTTTGTTGCTGAGTATCACGATGGAAGTAGTTTTATTACAAACACCGACGATGATTGTAGCAGTCTAGTGCTTACTGACCATGTCCGTCTGGAGAATACTGGGACTCTTGTAGCGGGTGACGCCGTGATGACGATTGGTGTAGGTAACACCTCTATATCAGGGTTTAATTCGCCCCTGATAATTGGTGATACACAGACAGTTTTTGCCGCACCGCTCGAGAGTAACACCGGCTTTGTCAATATAATTGGTAACCTCGATTGTAGCGAAGCAACAATAGCCTGTGTCGGCAGCTCGACATTTGACCACTTGCTGTACGATTGGGATGGCGATGGTGGATTCGATGAAAACCCATCTGGCCGTGTAGATTTTGGTGTTTACGAAGGTGCCAGTGAATTTATTTATATTCGAGAACCTTGGTAATTCTATATAAAACAGCTAGTTATATTTAACTACGCAAGTACTTCCCTTCTTTTTGTCCGTAAGCCCTTCATCTTCATGTTGTTTATTAACAACATTTCTGCTTTGTGATTATCATGTTGGACATAGTTGATAATCTAAATATCGAGAAAATACATTGACATTAAGTAGTTAGACTGAAAAACTTAAGTTAATTATTAAAGTTAGCCTTGGGGTAGTGTCGCTATTTTTTAGTCATGACGTTATCACTCCTCATCGTTAGCTCGATTTCGGATCTTCATCGGAGATTGCACTTGCTTGGATTATTGAAGAAAAAGATGCACGCAAACACGCTGGCGGCTGTCTGCCCAGACAGGGAAGGAGTGGCTGTGGCTCAGATCCGTCGCGATGCGGATGTACCTCCTGTGCTTGAGCTTTGTGAATACCATGTTTTGGAATCGACCCAAACAGCAAAAGCCGATTTTGAAAAATTAATTAAAGACGCGAATTTGGATCACTCATTGTGCGTTAGTTTAGTAGAACTCGATGATTACAGCCTGGTAATGGTCGAAGCTCCGGAAGTGCAACCAGAGGAGATGGTTGCGGCGGTGCGTTGGCGTATCAAAGATTTAATCGACTTTGAAGTTGATGAAGCCGTAATAGATGTATTTGAAGTTCCTGATACAAAGGCTGGCAGTAATAAGGCGATGGTCTATGCGGTTGTAGCGCGAGCCGCATTAGTAAAAAAACGGATAGATAAATTACTAGCGGCGGGGTTGAGACTTGAAGTTGTTGATATACCTGAAATGGCCTTGCGCAATATAGCAAGCATATTGCCGGAAGATGTCGCTGGCGTGGCTATGGTTTATATCGGTCAGGAAAAGGGACTCATAACAATTACTCGTCAACAGACTTTATATCTATCTCGTCGGTTTGCTAATGGGTTAAATACGCTACCAATGACTTTAATGCAAAGCGGCGATCCTGATCTAGTTGAAAACTGGCT
>WLWI01001888.1_pt1 | contig 18128 bp, 13 predicted proteins | sample 6701501 | NCBI WGS metagenome assembly WLWI01 (sample SAMN12718690, study PRJNA515312) | sponge metagenome | isolation source: marine sponge | host: Mycale hentscheli | place: New Zealand: South Island, Marlborough, Capsize Point | collected 2014-11-01
AGGCTTGTCAGTGCCATTCTCGTTGAGATTGACGATGAATGGAGCAATGCCGACAAGCGATATATCGTGTGGAACGACGATAATGACTCAACCTAAATCAAAGTTACAGACGTAGGGTTGCACAATCCTTGAAAGTCGCTACTCATGGCTAATCGACCAAACTGTGTTTGTGAAATCCATGGAAACCTGATTATTATCGCAGTTGTATCCACAAAACACTGTTATTGTTTCCATTTTCTTGAGATATTAGTTTGCTCTCATCCCCTGAAGGCACACAAGCATGAGTTATTCGAAGAAACCACTCCGACTCACACTAAGATTTTCGCTCGCAGTCGTACTGGCGCTAAGCGCTTCCAGCCTTTCATTTGGCGCAGAACTTTGTACTGGTTATGGCCCTCAGTCACCACGAGACATTTCTAGTCTGGAAGGAATCAACGCCCGAATTTTCACTCCAGCGCCGCCATCCGCCGAAATGAACTTATGTAACATCCATCTGCACAGAAACGCAGAGCACAAAGGACCAGGCTTCAGTAAGTTTGCAGGCAGTGAAGTGCACGGTGGCTATCAGTGCAATGACACCGGCACGCTCACCGAAAATGAAATGCTCAACCCAAACACCACTGATCTTCATTTCAAAGGCGTCGCACCGAACGATACCATCGAAGTTCACTGGGTTTTTAGTTCTTGTGACGTTAGTCTAGGAGCAGGGTTGGACGCGTGTTCGTCGGAAACATGCCTCAATCCAGAACTACGAGTTGAAACACAAGTCTTCCTAGTGGCCAATGATAGTGGGGACAGCATGTTAGACTATGGATATGGATACAACAGTGCCGGCGGAACCATCATAAACGGGTATCACCAACCAAAAGCACTCCCGTCCAACACAGGAACACCTGTTATCTATACAGGTTCGACAACCGGCCCCAGCTTTACGGAAGCCGCTTGCTCCCCTTTCCAAGTAACGTGGAGCGTTCGCCCTCAATGCGCCAAAGTCAAACTGGACTCAGTTTTGAGATGGGGAGCATCAGATGACACCATATTTGATGAAGATGAAACCCATGGCGTCAGGCAACTGGTCACTGCGCCCGAGTTACTGTCCAAAATAGAGTAGTCATCCAAACCATACAATCGGAATCGACATATCTAACACCTACCGGACACATAATTTGGGCTCTCGAAATCGGGCGATTTCGAGGCGATTTCGGGACATCCAATATCAGGATACGAACCCTTCGTTTATTGAAGGTGTCTTCGGTAGGTGGTCACACTGCGTTTAACAACCAAGGTAATCTGGACCTATATTAGTGTCCAGGCTGAACGGAATAACGCTTGTTAAGCTGGCTAATCCCAAGTCCATTCTTTTTGTCCACTTCAATTTGCACCGGGATACGCTCCTTTAACGCATCCACATGACTAATAATGCCAATCATCTTTCCTCTGGCGTTTAGGTTATCAAGCACATCCAAGGCAATCTCCAACGTTTCACGATCTAACGTACCAAAGCCTTCATCTAGAAACAAACTATCGATGCGAATTCTAGAGCTCACCATATCCGATAATGCCAGCGCCAAGGACAAGCTAATTAAAAAGCTCTCACCACCAGAGAGTGTTTTTGTGTCTCTTTGTGCATCCGCTTGCCAAGTATCTACTACCTGAATCTCCAAGGCTTCACCACTTTTTCTTACTAGCTGATAGCGATTGTACAATCGCTCGAGTTGCTGATTCGCGAGGTGTATGAGATGGTCTAATGTCAATCCTTGGGCGAAGGCCCTGAATTTCTTACCATCTTTTGACCCAATCAGCCCTTTTAGACCACTCCAGTCGTCATAGATCATCTGTTGCTCAGCAACATCAGAAAGTAATCGCTGCTGTTTTTTCCGTTGCTCAGTATCGCTCACTAACTGCCGACTGATGTCCCCAACCTGTTGGTTGGTAGTATCAATACGCACGTCCATTTCTTGTATTTCTTTTTTCAGGTATGACCGACTATCTTCCGACCCCATCGTGTCTAATTCTGATGTAAATCTGGCAACCGATAGAGCAAGTTCATCTCGCGTTTCTCCTGTCTGACTTTGCAAGGCCATTGCCTCTGCTAGCGAAACGTCCAGTTTACGTTTCAGCTCAACCAAACGTTCCTGCTCAGACTCATCAAGTAACGCATTGATAAATTCCTCGTCATTCTCAAACGGGCTTGATGATAGTGCTGACAACCATTTCTTAGTGGCAGCTTCAACATGATGCTGACATTCTCTCTGTGCGGTTTCATTCATATTTTTCAATTCCGACAATCCATACAAAGACGTGTTTTTTTCAGCGATTAGCTGTCTTGTTTCGCTCAGCTCTCGCTCATGTTCCGCCAATGAAAGCGCCGACCTTTCTTGCTCCACTCGAGTATCTTTGTCCGAAAATAGCTCAGCCCGTTCTTTGCACAGCGCTTCGTATTCCGATTTCAATTCACCGATTGTTTTGATCTGCTTTTCAACACCCAATCCCAGGCTATCGGATTGCTGCTGTCGGATTTTTTGTTCCCCTTCAAGGTGAACCAAGGTTTTTCCAAGGTCATCAGACAGCTTCTTTTTATGGAGATACTGCTGACTGTTTGTTTCACGCTGCAACAACCAATTACTCTGGTCTGCTATTGAGGGTAAAGACCAGCAATATTCGTTTTTGAGATCCTCGCCTAAATTCGATTCTAGATCAGACAACGAACCCAAGGCTAGGGCTCGGTCTTTTTCTAATCTTAATTTTTCATCCCCATGACGCTGTAAGTCTTTGGCTATTAGCGTTTTTCTAGTTCTTTGTTTCTCCAGCCTTCGATGAGTTTCCTCCATGGTCTTTCTGGTTTTCAGCATCTGTTTTTCATCGTCATCCACTGCCGTAAGGCGCTTTTCCTTTTCACCCACTACTTCATCAATTTCAGCCATCTGGCTTTGTATCAACGACTGAAACTCACTGTCGATAGCCAGTCGAGCAGGCCAACCCAAGACACTGACAAGATACTTCCAACGCCCATTCATCGACTCCAGCTCAACATCTAGCTCAGTAATATCAACTTTAGAAGAAGACAAGCTAGTTTCAATCTTCACTTGTTGGTCCCGTGCATCGCCACCTTGTTTCGTCAATGTTTCTAGCTGCTCCTTTTCCGACACCAGTCTTTCTTCGTCCAATGAGGCCGTCATGGCTCGGTAGTTTTCAACCGCAGGATGTTCAGTGGAACCACATAAGGGACAGGCGTCAGATTCCTGCAACGTATCCCGATATCCCTGCAAGTCCGCGATTTGCCTCTTCAGAGTCAGACCGTTTTCAATTTCAACGATGAGTTTCTTTTGTTGTTGAAATTGATCTCTGAGACCACGTACTTTCGCATCAGCATTCAGGTATTCAACTTCCCAATTTCGAGACTGTTCTACTAACTTCGAATGCTTGTGGTGCTTTTGTAAGAAGCCCTCAAAAATCGGTTTACACTCGCGGGCGATGCGTTGTCGCTCCCGGGCTTCGAGACACTGTTTTTTTATTCCATCGATGGTCGATCCATTCAGGCGTAAATTCAGCCGAGCCTTTTGTGATTGAATCTGTGTTTCCAATTTTCCCCAAGTTTCTTCAACATCCACTAACTCCTGCTGAATTTTCACTTCGTCCGTTTCGAGCGTTGTCAGCAGGCTCCTGGTTTGACCAAGTTGAGCATCCAGAACATCGATGCTTCTTCGATGTTGAGCGCGAGTCGATAGTTGAGACCGCCAAAGAGGCAGTACGGTGAGTAGGTTTTTACATTTTTCATTTTCTTGCAAAAACCGTAACGCATCTTGATGGTCCGATCTAGATTTCTCTAATTCTGACGTCAATGTTTGATATTGCTGATTGGCTTGTTTCAGCCCACTCTTTTGCACCTCCAATTCCGCAACGTAGTTATCGTATTGTACTTTCTGCATCTTGAGCTTCTCATCCAAAGGAATGATCCGCTTGATGATCAGCTCATCCGTGGCCTCCTTCTCCTGTTTAGATTTGTCCCACGCAATCTGTTGCTCATTCTGCTGTGGGAGTAGATCAGATTTGGCTTGCTCTATGAGCACAATGTCTTCATTGAACTGTACTGCTTCCTGGCGCAGGTTGGTTAACTCACTCTTCCTGCGCTCCAGATCAGCAAAAACCGACCGCAGTCTACTTGCCGGTTCAGCTCGTTCTAAGCGCTCGATTAAAACAGCGTGGCTCCCGATCTCCTGTTCTACCTTAATCGTTACTTCTACTGCCCGCGCCAGTGTCTGGCTTACGTCATCGAATCTAGCTAGCTGCTCAAGGTATTCATTGTATTTTCTTCTCAGGAGACGGATTTCTGCTATCTCATGCTCTAACCGTTTCTGTTCAACTTGATGCTGCTTAACAAGCTCTGGACCCAATAATTCGGTTTGAGCACATCGGTCCCGTAGTTTGTCGAGCGTCTCCTCTTCTGTTCGAAACCGCTCGAATACCGACTGAGAAATATTGCCGTATATTTCTGTTCCTGTGATCTGTTCCAACAGTTCCGCTCGCGAGCCTGGGCTTGCGTGAAGAAAAGCCGCAAAACTTCCCTGAGCCAGCAACATCGATTTGGTAAACCTGTCAAAACTCAATCCAGTGATTTTCTCAATCAACCGGTCTTTGTCTTTCACCTTATCAGCGATAATGACATCACCCGTCACGTCACGATTTTCGGTGTCTTTCGACATACCCAAATTTACGGTTGCCAACTCCACTTTAGGAGCCTGCATTTTTCCGTCTGGCTGATTTCTCGCGCGTCTTACTTCCCAAAATGCACGATAGCGCTTAGCCTTTATTTCGAACTCAACTTCAGCAAGACAGTCTCCGGTGTGCCGCGTCATCACTTTCTCCGCTGGAGAAGGTTCATTCAACCGAGGGGTACGATGATACAAAGCAAGACAAATCGCATCGAGAATACTGGTCTTACCAGCTCCCGTTGCTCCGACAATGGCAAACAGTCCACTACTCTTAAAGGGCTCTTCGGCGAAATCAATTTTCCATTCGCCTTTCAACGCATTAATGTTCTTGAAACGCAGGGTGATTATCTTCATCTCGAAGTCTCGCTTCCCGGAACCACGCCATGATCTGCGACATCTGAAACCCGAGTGGCGCCAAGGTCTTCGACGGGTTTCGACAAGTCCATTAGCACTTCGTCAAATGCAAGAGTCATTCTCAACTTCCGTTTTTGCTGATCCTCGCTCGTCCAGTCTTCTTGAGCCAATCGGCGCTCAAAGACCTCTTGGGGTGATAGTTCTTTCAGAGTCTCATTCGACGTCGATTCCATACCCTGAAGTCCCATTGTTCGCTCACGACGAAGCAGCAGTATTTCGAAACGACTGCCCTCTATCATCGATTCAACACGTTGTTGGAGATCGTCAAGATAACCCTCGGCACTGATTTCAATGTCCAACCAAACGGATTCCATTTCACCCTCCTGTGAGTCCTTTGATGAATCTCCCATCAATCCAATCTGTGTTTCCACACTGAGAAGATCACCTTTAATAGATGCCATTTTCTGAAAACAGGGGACATCCCGAGGGGTAACTTGTGTTAGCTCACCTTGGGTGAATTCCACCAAAAGAACTTTCTTCTCACTCTTAAGCTCATCGAAACTCAAAGGAATGGGTGATCCACTGTAGCGGATGTGATCAGAACCGCCTACTTTTTGCATTCGATGTATGTGCCCTAGTGCGACATAGTCCGCTGGCGGAAAACCCGTGGATGGAAACGCTTCCAATGAGCCAATATAAATCTCCCTCACAGAATCTGATGACGTCGCCCCCACCGTGGTAAGGTGGCCTGTTGCCACAATGGGGATTCTGACCCCTGTTATCTGCTCAATGTTGTCACGTCGAACTTGGGCTAATGCAAAAATTTTCTGATAGTGCTCTGCGATTGCCTGCTGGAGGCCAAGCTGCTTCTGAGAACCGCTTTGCCCCCCAATACTGTACATCAGGTTCCGGGACCTTAGAAAAGGCACTGCACAGACAATCAGACGACAATCCCCCTGAGGGTTGCGTAATGTAATCACCTGATTCTCTATCTCGTCCAACAACCCGGGAACCACATGAGTATTCAGTTGTGCGAGCAACGATTTAGTTTCGCTCAACGTAGCCACGGAATCGTGATTACCACCTAGGATGATAAGATGCATTCCCGTCTGTTGGAGGCTGACAATGAAATTGCTATACAGCTCTCTGGCGTAACTGGGTGGTGATCCTGTATCAAATATGTCTCCAGCAACAATAATCGCTTCAGCGCCTTCATCCATCCCAAGCGAAATCAACCATGCCAGAAACTTTTCATGCTCCGCTTGCCGGGTTTTTCCCATGAAATTTTGACCAAGATGCCAATCAGAGGTGTGGATAATTTTCAAACGAAATACTGCCTATTTTTTATTGAGGGGAGCGATCTATTTAATATCATAATTCGAACTATCAGACATCTAATCATAGTGATCTTTTTAGCAATATGACATCGTTCCTAAAGGGACTGATAGAGCTATCAGTGCTGACATTCTCAAATCGGAAAATCGTTTCTAATCACCATACCGAGCAGAAGCCGTGAATCTTGAGGAAACAACATTTAGCGTTAAATTTCATCCAAATAGAGCCTCGCTCAAACGTGATTCCATTCAAATCAGGCAAAGTTCTTCCTTTAATAGAGAAGGCTTTAACATAATAATCGTTCCTGAAAAGCATTTAAACCGCGACAGCGCCAAAAAGTAACATCCGCCCCTTAAAGCTATTTCGACGGATTTTGACGAAGTCTGATTTAGCTTTCAATAAAAATCTAAACTGGCCCTGGGCGACTATTCTCTCGCCCCTCTTCTTAGATAATCCGATCGAGGGATCATGGCTGCTGATTTTCGCATCTCTCCATACAATTTCAATTGACGTTAACGTAAACGTCATGTATTTTCTTTTTGTCTAAACAACCACGACCACAACGAAATGAAAGATGGGCTTTCGATGAATTTTCATCTCGGTGAGGATATTGACATGTTGCGCCACAGCGTATCGGAATTTGCTGAGCGAGAGATCGCCCCCATCGCGGCAGCAATCGATCAAAGCAATGAATTTCCGCTTCCTCTGTGGAAGAAGCTGGGTGACATGGGGCTACTCGGAATTACCGCACCAGACGTACTAGGGGGCAGCGGTATGGGGTACCTAGCCCACATTGTTGCCATGGAAGAAATTAGCCGAGCTTCAGCCTCCGTTGGGTTGAGTTATGGTGCACATTCAAATCTTTGCGTTAATCAAATTCTTCGTAATGGAACCGAGATACAAAAACAAACCTACCTACCTAACCTGATTAGCGGTGATCATGTTGGCTCATTAGCAATGTCAGAGCCGAATTCCGGTTCTGACGTGGTCAGTATGGGACTCAAAGCGGAGAAACGCGGCGACCATTATGTACTCAATGGTAATAAGATGTGGATTACCAACGGTCCGGATGCGGATGTGGTGGTGGTGTATGCAAAAACTGACCTGACTGCGGGCTCAAGGGGGATTAGTGCTTTTATTGTTGAAAAAGCATTCGGGATCAAAACAGCACAAAAGCTCGACAAGCTCGGTATGCGTGGTTCAAATACGTGTGAACTCGTTTTTGAAAACGTTGCTGTGCCTGAAGACAATCTTCTTGGTGGTATCAATCGTGGTGTTAATGTGTTGATGAGCGGTTTGGATTTTGAAAGGGCCGTATTGTCTGGTGGCCCGCTGGGTATCATGCGGGCCTGTATGGATGTTGTGGTTCCTTATATTCATGACCGAAAACAATTTGGCCAGCCCATTGGGGAATTCCAATTAATGCAAGGAAAGATGGCTGATATGTATGCCACCATGAACGCTTGTCGTGCCTACGCTTATGCCGTTGGCAGGTCCTGTGATGCAGGAGAAGCCTCTCGAAAAGATGCAGCGGCAGCAATCCTTTATTCTGCTGAGAAGGCGACATGGATGGCATTAGAGGCCATCCAGACCCTAGGAGGAAACGGATACATAAACGATAACCCAACCGGTCGACTACTCCGTGATGCCAAACTGTATGAAATTGGAGCGGGAACTTCGGAAATTCGACGCATGCTGATTGGTCGGGAGTTGTTCAGGGAAAGTTCATAGCTCACACTCGATCCACACAACGGCATCAACCACAAATTACAAAACCCATAAAAATGACAGACCCCATCGTTATTGTTTCTTCAGCCAGAACGCCCATGGGCGGGTTTCAGGGGAAATTATCATCGTTGACCGCTGGCGAGCTCGGGGCAGCAGCAATCAAGGGGGTCGTTACCCGCGCATCCAAAAATGGAAGCATGGCTCATGGCGGACTCGAAGGGAGAATAGGCGAAGTTATTATGGGCAATGTATTGTCCGCTGGTCAGGGACAGGCTCCCGCGAGGCAAGCCTCCCTTGGCGCAGGTTTGGGACTTGGGACCCCCTGCACCACTATTAACAAAATGTGCGGTTCAGGAATGAAGTCCACGATGCTAGCCCACGATTTACTCGTTGCTGGAACCATTCAAACCGCAATTGCCGGCGGAATGGAAAGCATGAGTAATGCACCTTACCTGTTGCCCCAAGCGAGAGCGGGGCAACGAATGGGGCATGGGAAAATGCTTGATCATATGTTTTTTGATGGCTTGGAAGATGCCTACGAAAAAGGCACCCTCATGGGCGCATTCGCCGAAAAATGTGCGGATCAATATCAGTTTACCCGTCAACAGCAGGACGATTTCGCGATCTCCTCACTAAAACGGGCTCAGTATGCCATCGAAAATGGGCTTTTTAAGTCGGAAATAGCACCCGTGATGGTCACTGATCGGTCGGGGGAGTATGTTATTGATCAGGACGAACAACCCTTCAAAGCTCGGATAGATAAGATCCCCTCTTTGAAACCGGCGTTTCGCAAAAATGGCACCGTAACTGCGGCGAACTCCAGTTCTATTTCAGATGGTGCTGCAGCGCTCTTACTGATGAAAGAATCCCAAGCCCATCAATTAGGTCTAAGGCCCGAAGCAAGAATTTTGGGGCACAGCACCCATGCTCAGGAACCCGGTTGGTTTACCACCGCACCCGTTAAAGCCGTGGAGAAATTGCTAGCAAAGCTCCAATGGGAAGCTGCTGACGTTGATCTATATGAAATTAACGAAGCCTTCGCGGTGGTCACAATGGCCGCAATGACGTCATTGTCATTGCCTCACGCTAAAGTCAATATCCATGGAGGCGCCTGTGCGTTGGGGCACCCCATTGGGGCATCTGGTGCTCGTATTTTGGTGACACTTCTCTCGGCACTAAAGCAGCATCAACTCAAGCGAGGTGTCGCATCTCTGTGTATTGGCGGTGGAGAAGCCACTGCCATGGCCATTGAAATCCATCACTAATCCGTTTCATAGGTACGTGTAGGTAAATTTTTTATAACTAATGACACTAACTGAAGATCAACGAATTATCCGGGACACCGTCCGATCATTTTCGCAAACAGAGCTCAAGCCTAACTCCGCATTATGGGCGAAGGAATCTCGATTTCCTCATGCGGCATTACAAGAAATGGCGGCCCTTGGCCTCTTTGGCATGACCGTCCCTGAAAAATGGGGAGGAGCGAATGCCGACACCGTTTCATTGGTTTTGGCTTTGGAAGAGGTTGCCGCGGGAGACGGTGCCTGTTCCACCATTTTGTCGGTCAATAACTCTGTGGTTTGCGGCCCTATCCTAAAGTTTGGTAGCGAATACCTCAAGAAAACCTACCTCAATCCACTGGCTCACGGTCAAATGTTGGGATGCTTTTGTCTGACCGAATCCCATGCCGGATCGGATGCTTCTGCGATCCGAACCCGAGCGGAAAAGGACGAAGATGAGTACATCATTAACGGCACCAAACAATTTATCACCTCAGGGCAGAACGCGCAGGTTGCCATCGTTTTCGCGGTGACCGATGCTGCCGCTGGGAAAAAAGGTATTAGCGCCTTTGTTGTACCCACTCAAACAGAAGGCTATCGTGTTGTTAAAATCGAAGACAAAATGGGGCAAAGCGCTTCAGATACCGCGGAAATTGAATTTAGCCAATGCCGCGTTCCAGCCAGTCATCTACTCGGGCAGGAAGGACAAGGCTACAAGATTGCACTCAGCAATCTGGAAGCGGGTCGAATTGGAATTGCCGCTCAATGTGTTGGGATGGCTCGAGCTGCCTATGAGATCGCTAAAACCTATTCCACGGAAAGAATGAGCTTCGGCAAAACCATTATTCAACATCAGGCTGTTGGCTTTCGATTAGCAGACATGGCAACCCAATTACAGGCCGCACATCTCATGACGTTGGAAGCGGCTCGGCTTAAAGATATCGGTGAGCCCTGTCTCCAACAAGCTAGCATGGCAAAATTATTTGCCTCAGAAAGTGCAGAAAAAATTTGTTCTGACGCAATTCAAATTCTGGGTGGGTATGGATATATCCGAGACTTCGGGGTCGAACAAATCGCGAGAGATGTCCGCGTTGCCCAGATATACGAAGGAAGCAGCGATATCCAAAGAATGGTCATCGCCAGAAATATTCAAAGCGAATCCACCGGAAAACGCTAACTTATGCCTATTTTGAAATCCACCATTACACCGGCTTGTGATGAATTTAGTATCAATGCTGCAGCCATGCAGCCCATCGTCGACGATTTTCGAACAAAAGTGGCAACCATCGCATTAGGTGGAAACGAAAAAGCCCGGGCAAAGCACCTTGCGCGGGGCAAATTACTGCCAAGAGATCGCATCAATCAGTTACTGGACGACGGTTCGCCTTTTCTTGAGTTTTCGCAATTCGCCGGATGGGAATTGTATGGTAGCGGAGTTGCCTCTGGAGGAGTGATCACTGGCATCGGACGGGTAAGTGGACTCGAATGTGTCATTGTCGCCAATGACGCCACAGTCAAAGGTGGGACCTATTTTCCAATCACGGTAAAAAAGCACTTACGAGCTCAGGAGATTGCATTTCAAAACAACTTACCTTGTCTGTATCTTGTTGACTCCGGTGGTGCATTTTTACCCCTCCAGGATGAGGTCTTTCCAGATAAAGAGCACTTTGGCCGTATTTTTTACAATCAAGCGAACATGTCCGCAGCAGGAATTCCGCAAATCGCGGTGACAATGGGTAGTTGCACCGCTGGCGGTGCTTATGTTCCTGCCATGTGCGATGAGAGTATTATTGTCAGAGAAACTGGGACTATTTTTCTAGGGGGCCCACCTTTGGTAAAGGCCGCCACCGGTGAAATTGTCAGCGCCCAAGACCTAGGTGGAGCGGAGGTTCATGGTAAAACGTCCGGGGTTGTCGATCATATCGCTAACGATGACCAACATGCCCTTGGTATTGCCCGAAATATCGTCAGCCACCTCAATCGACCTAAACAAACTAATCTGCAAACCAAAGCGCCTGTCGAACCGATTTATCCCGTTGAACAGCTTTATGGAATCATTCCTGCCGACAAGCACAAACCCTTCGTTATCAAAGAGGTCATCGCTCGAATCGTGGATGGTAGCGTGTTTGATGAATTTAAATCTCAGTATGGCACCACGTTAGTCTGTGGCTTTGCACATATTCATGGTTATCCTGTGGGCATCATTGCCAACAATGGAATTCTATTTTCGGAGTCGTCGTTAAAAGGGGCTCATTTTGTTGAACTCTGTGCTCAACGAAAAATCCCTTTGGTTTTCCTACAAAATATCACAGGGTTCATGGTGGGACAAAAGTATGAAGCGGGCGGATTAGCGAAAGACGGAGCCAAAATGGTGACTGCGGTGGCCTGTGCAAAAGTGCCGAAATTCACGGTTGTGATTGGGGGTTCCTTTGGCGCTGGAAACTATGCCATGTGCGGGCGGGCGTTTGGGGCGCGTTTTCTCTGGATATGGCCCAATGCTCGGATTTCGGTGATGGGTGGAGAGCAGGCGGCCAGTGTATTGACTCAGGTTAAAACTGATGCATTGGAAGCAAACGGTGAGCAATGGTCTGAAGCAGAAAAAAGTGCGTTTGAGACACCCATTAGGGAACAATATGAAACCCAGGGGCATCCCTACTATTGCAGTGCCCGATTATGGGATGATGGCATTATCGACCCCGTAGACACACGAAAGGTACTGGGACTCAGCATATCAGCGTCACTCAATGCTCCCATTGATAATACCCAATTTGGGATCTTTCGAATGTGATCCCAGAATGCACCGAGCATCATTCTCTCACCCAAGAACAAACATTTTATTCATAGCGACGGGCTTCCGTGTTTAAAAAAATATTAATTGCCAATCGCGGCGAAATTGCATGTCGCATTGCGCGAACGGCTAGAAAAATGGGCATTGCAACTGTGGCAGTGTACTCTGACGCAGACACTCATGCGCAGCATGTCGAAGAATGCGACGAAGCAATACACATCGGCCCTGCCCAAGCGAATCAAAGCTACCTTTGTATTGAAAAAATCATCGAAGCTGCAGAGACAACCGGCGCTGAAGCCATTCATCCCGGATATGGTTTTTTATCAGAGAATGCGACTTTCGCAGAACGGTGTTTCACCAGAAACATTAAATTCATCGGCCCATCTGCTGACGCCATTCGCTCCATGGGTTCAAAAAGTCGGGCTAGGCAAATCGTCGCTGCCGCTAACGTTCCTGTGCTTCCCGGCTATGATAACGATAATCAGGACACCCAAGTATTAGTCCAAGCCGCTGAGACCGTCGGGTACCCCCTTCTCATTAAAGCCGTATCCGGCGGCGGCGGCAAAGGCATGAGAGTCGTGAATCAGTCAGATAATCTCTTGATTTCATTGGCGGCAGTAAAACGAGAAAGCCAAGGGGCATTTGGAGACGATCATGTTTTACTGGAGCGATATCTTCCAACAGCCAGACACATCGAGATCCAGATATTCGCCGACACCCATGGAAACGTTGTTCACTTGTTCGAGCGTGATTGTTCCATGCAAAGACGTCACCAGAAAGTCATCGAAGAAGCACCTGCTCCCATGATGACTAATTCTCTGAGATTGAAAATGGGACAGGCCGCCGTGGAATGTGCCAAAGCAATTTCCTATGAAGGGGCAGGAACCATTGAGTTTTTACTCGCACCAGATGACCAGTTCTATTTCATGGAAATGAACACTCGATTACAGGTCGAACATCCTGTTACTGAATTAATCACCGGACAAGATCTCGTCGAGTGGCAACTACGCGTTGCCCACGGTGCTCAATTGCCACTTACTCAGTCGTCCCTATCCATTCACGGTCATGCCTTCGAGGCGCGGGTCTATGCAGAAAATCCTGCTTTGGGTTTCTTGCCTGCGACCGGCACGTTGCATTATATGAGTCTGCCTGACTGTAGCTCGAACACCCGGGTTGATACCGGTGTTCGTCAAGGCGATGAGGTCAGCGTCCACTATGACCCCATGATTGCCAAACTCATTGTCTGGGGAGAAGATCGCCCAGCTGCATTGCGGCGATTGCACACCGCCCTTGATCAATATCAGATACTGGGCGTGCAGAACAACATTGCCTTCCTGGGGCAGCTATCTACCCACCCTCTTTTCGAAAAAGGACAGACCGACACTCGATTCATTGAAAGTCACTTTAGTGAATTGTCATCATTGGGGAAAGGGACGAAGGAAACGACACCCTATGATATTGGTATTTTAGCGGCATGCTACGACCAGCTTAAATCCAAGGAGGCTACTCAAAAAAAGCAGCAACAAAGTCAGGACCCATATTCTCCCTGGGGCATATGCGACGATTGGCAAAACCAACTCCATGGCAGCTCTCATCTGCAGTATCAAGTTTCTGATACGGTCAACACGTCCACTCTCCAAATCCAAGGAAGTTGGCGCCAAAAATCCTTACAGCTGTCAATCAACAGCAACTCATCAGGCATATCTGTAAATTTACCTGCCGATACGCCCATCGAATCCAAAATCTTCTGTGAGGCGCGGTTGATTAGCGACAATCATATGATTGTCATTCTAGGTAATCGGAGGTTAAGTGCGACAATGGTAGATACCGGATCTGTATTACTGGTTTGCTATCGGGGACACAATTGGCAGATCCAGCGCTTGGATCCTCGGTCTCAGGAAAACGACTCCAGCACACAGGATGGACAACTCACCGCCCCTATGCCTGGTACGGTTGTCGCTGTCATGGTGCAGGAAGGTGATGATGTTTCTAAAGGTGATCCGTTAATGATCGTAGAGGCCATGAAGATGGAGCATCAAATTAATGCGCCGATTAATGGTACCGTCGGTGGCGTTTACTTCGTCAAAGGAGAGCAGGTTAGTGAAGGCGATACCTTACTCACCCTTGATGAGTTGATATAGCACTGATCAAAACAGAAAGAATATAAAGAAAGCACAGCAAACAAGGTCGCCGATTCAAAACCGTTATGAAAAAAGCATTCACTCCTTCGGATTATCTACCCAAGAAAGTAAAAATCGTTGAAGTGGGACCAAGAGATGGGCTACAAAATGAGACGCATTCTCTTTCAGTCACGACCCGCTTAGCATTGATCAATCGCCTCGCGAACGCCGGACTGAAGCACATCGAAGCAGGGAGTTTCGTTCATCCTAAATGGGTGCCGCAGATGGCAGACAGTGATCAAGTGATCAAAGCATTGTTGAAACCTTCCAAATTCCATACTCAGGCTGATCCCACTGAGGTGCATTACCCAGTGCTTGTGCCCAATCTACAAGGGCTCCAAGGCGCGCTTCAGTCTGGCGCTGAAGAAGTCGCTGTTTTCGCCGCGGCATCAGAATCGTTTACACAAAAGAACATTAATTGCAGCATCGAAGAGAGCATTGAACGCTTCCGTTGGGTGATTGATTCGGCATTACAGGAAGGAGTAAAGGTTCGCGGTTATATTTCCTGTGTCATGGATTGCCCCTATGAAGGCCCTGTTAGCACACCAAAGGTCATCGAACTTGCATCAAAATTGCACGCCATGGGATGTTATGAAATTTCACTTGGTGACACAATTGGAACTGGCACACCGAATAGAGTCACACATTTGATTGAAAGACTCACTCAAAACTTGGACATATCCCAAATCGCTGTTCACTTCCATGATACCTATGGGCAGGCCCTATCCAATATCTATGCCGCCCTGCTGTGCGGAGTGTCCACCGTTGACAGCTCAGTCGCGGGGCTCGGCGGATGCCCTTATGCGAAAGGCGCTAGCGGCAACGTCGCCACTGAAGATGTGGTATACCTATTAGATGGATTGGGCATTGAACATGGGATAGATTTAGACGCCCTTATCGATGCTGGAAGATTTATTTGTCACGAATTGGAAAAACCAGTTATGTCTAAAGTTAACCTTGCGAGAAACCCATAGACGCTGTATTTAAACGACACCTCTCTTAAACACCCGAGATATAAAAAGGCCCACAATTAATGCATGAAACCTAATCCGTATTTCGAGACTACAATTCGCCATAACTTGGCATAATACGCCACCAGCACACTAAGTAAAAAAGTATCATGACCACTAATCTCACACTCGGCTTTGACGTTTACGGAACATTAATTGATACCCATGGAGTGGTAGTCGAACTGGAAAAATACATTGGCGATCTCGCGCCGTGTTTTTCTCAGATCTGGCGGGAAAAACAGCTCGAGTACACCTTTAGGCGCGGTCTGATGGAGCAGTATCAACCCTTTGGCGTTTGTACAAAGGACGCCTTGGAATACACCAACTTGATATTGTCCTGCGGTTTGGACGAGCAGCAAAAATCCACATTGATTCAATGTTATTCCACTTTGCCCGCGTTTGACGACGCCATTGCAGGTCTTGAACAAGCGAAGGCAGCCGGATTTACACTGTTTGCTTTTTCCAATGGACAGGAAGCCGCCGTCAATCAGGTGTTGGAAAACGCGGGAATTAGCAAATACTTTACCGGCACCGTGAGTGTGGACGACCTTAAGACATTCAAACCAAATCCAGCGGTGTATGAATACTTTGTTAAAAAGACCCATGCTGATAAATCATCAGCATGGCTGGTTTCAAGCAATGGCTTTGATGTGATCGGCGCTGTTTCCGCTGGCATGAAGGCTGCGTGGGTACATCGCTCAACATCCGTGGTCTATGACCCTTGGGGAATTCAACCGACTCTTACCGTTAGTAGTTTGGATGGTTTGAGCAAGGTGTTAACGTAATATTAGCAGCCTCCATCTTTCTTCCGATTTTTTTAATCTTGGTCTTAATACCTTTTCATCGATGATCAACGAACCCCAACTCACGAGTGATGACCTAAACCGACAAGATGCTAACAACTTGCCGGGGCGACTCGGTTTAAAATCGACTTATGTGGGAAAAATGGAGGCGATATGTGAAATGGAAATTAGTTCTGACCTGTTAGCGATCAATGGCTATTTACATGCCGGCTGTATTGTGACGCTGGCAGACACCACGGCAGGATATGGTTGTCTGGCAAATCTTCCTCGCGATGCAAACGCCTTCACCACGATCGAACTAAAAACCAATTTAACAGGCACAGCGAGATCAGGAAAATTAGTTAGCACCGCGAAATGTATCCATGCCGGAAGAACGACTCAGGTCTGGGACTCCACTGTTAAGTCTGATAGCGGGAAAACCGTAGCAGAATTTCGCTGTACTCAACTTATTCTCTACCCCGAAACGTCGACCAATTGACTTTTAAGACAGTGCACCACTCTTATTTTTCATCGTTTTTTCTCATACCACATACGCTTGTATATGCCATTACCATTATCCACTAGTAGAAAAAAGCTTCACACTCGAAGCATTCATTGTGAAGGTTTTCAACGAGAAGATGGCCTATGGGACATTGAAGCGACGCTGGTCGATACAAAAAGTCGCACCTACTCAAATCACGACCGGGGAAATATACCTGCCGGTGAACCCATTCATGAGATGCAAATTCGCATTACACTGGATTTGGAACTGTGTATTCGTCATGTCGAGACGAGTATTTCTTATACACCGTTTCGGATTTGCCCGAATGCCGCTGCCAGCATGAAGAAAATAGAAGGGCTCACCATTGGCTCTGGCTGGATGCGTGAAGTTCGCAAACGAATCCCCGCGACAGACAGCTGCACACATTTGATTGAATTACTAGGTCCTCTTTCTACCACTGCTTATCAAACTATGCACATGGCGCTAGAAGAGAAGGCGAAACAATTGGCTGCACAACAAGAGACTAATGGGAAGGGGAAGCAAAGACGTTCAGCCCCGCCCATCCTCGACCAGTGCCATTCTCTTGCAAGCCACAGCTCAGTTGTTAAGGCTGTCTGGCCTGAGTTTTATACTGGCGAGAAATAAACTTTTTGTCGATGACAACTTCTGACAATCACTATCTAACCACCAAGGAACTTGCCGACTTGCTCCGTATCAAGGAACGGAAAGTATATGACCTTGTCGCAAGTGGTAATGTGCCCTATTCCAGAGCGACGGGGAAATTACTGTTTCCACTGACAGAGATTCAGACATGGATATCGAGCCATGGATCTGGTTTTGTCGCAAGCGCGCAAAAAACAATACCAAAGGTTGCACTGGGGAGCCATGATCCTTTGCTAGACTGGGCGATTAGAGAATCTCGGTGTGGGCTTGCCACATACTGTGATGGCAGCGAAGATGGATTAGCGCGATTCTCGGCAGCTGAAGGAATGATAGCGGGCTTACATTTAATCGACCCACCGACGAAACAGTGGAACATTGAGCAGGTAAAGAAGACCAACACACACACGAACTCAGTACTGATTGAGTTTGCTTGGAGGGAAAGAGGGTTCATGCTCTCTAGGGATAGCAATCTGAACACATTATCTTTTACGGACCTACCAACGCTGCGGATCGTTGGGCGACAGCCTGGAGCCGGAGCACAAACCCTTTTTGAATTTGAATTACATCAACAAGATATCGATATCCCAACCATTCAATACAGCCACCTGGCTCGCACTGAAGCCGATGCAGCTCAAGCAATTACAATGGGTAAAGCGGATATTGCATTTGGTGTAGAAGTTCAGACTTGAGCTGACAGTTACCCGTTTATCAGTAGCTGTCTGTCAGATAGAGTTTAGTTTACAAACTTTTCTTTCCAGATCGCTTTACCGTCGATGAGTGTTTCCATCGGCGTT
>WLWI01001889.1_pt1 | contig 18116 bp, 11 predicted proteins | sample 6701501 | NCBI WGS metagenome assembly WLWI01 (sample SAMN12718690, study PRJNA515312) | sponge metagenome | isolation source: marine sponge | host: Mycale hentscheli | place: New Zealand: South Island, Marlborough, Capsize Point | collected 2014-11-01
ATCCATTGGATACCCGAGAATATCACTCGTCTGATTGGCGGTATTTACGCTCGTGCCTGCGGCACTCGCGTAAATACTGAGCCAACAGACTCGTGATATTCTCCTGTATCAAATGAATAATATATATTTACTATAAACATAATAGTGAGCTACAACTTTCCAGAAGTGTATTAAAGGTTCAATATAAATATGGAAACAAATTGTAGATCATATTATATATTATATGTATATATAATATTTATTATATAATACTCATATTATTATAAATATGGGGATAATTTCCATCAGAAAGTTGAGGAGCCAATGGTAATTGTATTGTTTTTTTTTTTAATATAGTGCACATACAAAACATTGGGATCAAAGAAAGGTGTAAAAGAATTAAAACTTGTTAAAAAAAAAAAGACATAATAATAACATGGAAAATCCCACTGAAAGTGACAATAGTTGTTAGCCAGTGATCTTAAGTTCTAAATCACAGCAACAAATAAGTACTATTCCACCCAATCTATTCTTTATTATAGGATGGCAAATTTATAGGGTGTCCGAAGTAGACCAAACTTAATTATTTGGACTTCTAGGACTAATATTTATTGGTCTCCTCTTCTGGAAAAACTTTGGACATTCCAAGTAGTCCTAACTTACTTCTTGAGACTTTTAGGACAGGAATTATACCATGGAAACTGTGACAACTAGGGACATCCCAAGTTGTCCCACACCTGGGATTTGTGACCTTCACATAATTTCGGGTTGGAATTATTATCTTTTACTCGTGGGATTTTGGCCCTATATTCTTTGGGATATCCTCAATAGTCCCAAGTTATTTGGAGGACTGGGAAAGTCCGTGGCAGTCCAAGACATGTATGGATAAATCTATTAATACTTTACAGAAATTGCAATTATATTTTTCTTGTCATAATGCTTTTTATATCTTGAACTCATTAATAGGAAATAATGAAAATTGTTTATAAAAATGTATTATTATTTCAATCTTTTATAATTAGAAATCTTAATATGAGTCATATGACAAAATATTTTCTGTGCATACAGCCATTAAAACTGAACCCTACTACATGTTGCAGATTTTCACAAGGAATGCCTCTCCTGGCATCTATATAATATTATGCTAGTGTTCAGTATCGACGACGACCGACGACATCCGACGACGGATTGTGTGTATTCATGAATATTCATGAGCTCAAACAGTTTGGTAGAGCGTCATCACATTCAGCAGAAAGTGACTAATTCTAACTAAAAAGTGTGTGTAATAGTAGACGAGGGAAGGTGGTGTATCTTTCAAAATGAAGGTGAAAGTAAGAAAAGGCACGAGTATGAAAGGGAAGGCAAAAGGCGATTAACTTTTGTTATAATTATGATCATTATTTCAGCTTAAATTGAAACATTCATATTGCACATTTCTTACTTGATGGCATACATATATCATCACTGGAATCTGAAAAAAAAAGAAAAAATACTCAAAAAGCTATTTATGCAATCTAATTGGATCTAAAAATCTATCCATTAAACAGTAGTTTCATTGTTGTCTTGATAACTAAATTTACCTTTTCTGGAAGTATTATAAAACAATAGTGATCTTCCAATAGGAGTAAAAATATTGTCTCCATTTACAGTAATTACAATACCATAGCTTTCACCTTCATGTTGCACACAAGGTCTGTCTGTTATATTAGAAACATTACTAATAATCACCATTTGAGCCTTAATTGAATGAAGTGGCTGTACGATTAGCTGTTGCTGAGTATTTGGCTCAAATCTGTCAGATTCACACGATGAACTCACTGTTTCATTATTATGTATTAATGAACAAAAGAATTTCATCATATTACTGTCTAAATTACCTGCAATAAATTATTAGCAGTATTTCACAGCCAGGAAACAGTGCAATTATCTAAGTTGACCAACATTGATGTTTGTGTTAGCACTAAAGAATCCTAAGCATTATTATACACTACAGTGGTGAATTGATTATTTTTAGTAGTCAATAAAATAATTCTTTACTAAACTATTGGCAGTTATACATTAATCAGCTATTTACATAGAGTATGCTGATTTGTATTTTATAGTAAATCCAATTATATAAATTTTATATAAAAATGCTTATAATTAACAATATTTTGTTCTACAGTCTTCAGTAAGGTGAAAATATAATTACACGCATAGTTCCATGATGAACTCAATCCCAGACTGTACATTGACATTATATAAGTGATAAATCTAAATATAAGTAGCATGTGACATGCTTTGTAAGTGAATAAATGAGTAAAATATTATTAAAAAAATAATAATACAATTACATGGCACCAATTATAGTCATTATTTATACCTACATTTTATAAAATTAGTAGAAAATGACATAGAAAAATAAATTAATAGTTCTAAAAAAGTATGCACTATTTTAAAAGGCAGTGATGTGTGAAAAAATTTGCCTCATTAAAATAATGTTATTAATCCTCATATCTCAATTTTACATTTTATAACTGAACAATTATCTATACTATATAAAAAGTATATTATATTAAAAGTAGCAGAGCAGTCTTGCAGCCAATAAAATCATTTCAGCTGTATGCTGCCATCATCATTCTATCCTGTTAATTCATAACTGATATGACCTAGCACATTTACAACTAAATAGCCTAGTGAATGAACTGCAGTCAGGTAACAAATAGATGACCATGACCTTTTTATAGATTTTTTTAAATATTTTTAAAGATTTTTATAGATTTTTTCCACTATAGTGGTTGTATTTAAAAAAATGTACCTAACAATTTTATATGAATGAATCATATCATTATTATATTGTAACTTTACTATAATAATTATTGTGAAATATCATAGGAAATATGTGCCAAATTTACCAATTATATACTGGTTAAGTACAACTAACAATTTGCTTTTATTGTGAAGTTACACAAAATATAGCTAGCTTCCAGAATTGTATACATTACTAGTGATGTGCTTGAGCACAAATAGCCAGCAAGCCTAAAACAACGCTACTGTCAATCGTTCATTTTGATTTTACTTCTTACACTCAAGCTACTGAAAAAAAGTCGAATTTGTTTAATTTCGTATGTGCGGTAAAGGGATTCAATGCCATAATAACCACTGATTTGATTTGAAGAAAAAAAAAAGCAACATAAAAAATCACATTATTTAAATTTCTTTGTGATATTATTTAGCTAAGTAGTATAGTTGTAACGCACAACACTTTCACACAACTGAACATACCTACACTAGACTTACTTTAGTAATAGTCTAGTGGACAATGAATTTTCAAGTAAATAATACAGTTTTGTAGGGCTTATAACTATGACAAATCCCCCATTTAACTTTCATGTTTCTATGCTCTTATTTTCCATATTCCTCAACTTATCATATATGGGAGGTAGCAGTGGATTCTGTAAAAATGCAAGAATTGCTTCTTCCTGTATGCTACGAAGTATGTATCCAAGTTCCAACGTTACCGCAGCACTAAAGCTTTATAATCCATCTACACCAAAAAAGCATTTGAAGTGATGATAACGCAGTTTTTATACGCATATTTAATTCTACGTCACGGAAAGCCACACCCCTTCATAAACAATACACAGAAAGTATGGTTCCCCATGAATCCAGGGAAATGACACGTAATGATGTACAGGCTGTCTTACCTGACCCTATTTACCTCCCCCGCGAGCGGATAATAAAAGGAAAAGGGTTGCCTCGTGAGACTAGTGTAAACCCTGAGAGTGTCTCGCTGGCTCCGCTCCCTCGCCAAATATTTCAATTGTCATAATCCATTACTTACCATATGTGTCATTATGGAGATAAACAAGTTTACCTGACTTAGAGAAACATTTATTGTCCATTGAGGGGACTAAAACACCATTAGTAGTGGTATCAAATAGGTACATCAAATATGTACCTCTTCTGTAATTCACTGGTATAATAGCTGGCTTATTGGCTGGTAGTACGATAGCATAAATGGAATAGTGGTAGTCTATGTGGTCACAAGATGAGTCCATACAGTATAGTAATGATACGAAAGCACCATAGTTTTCTTAACTATGTGAATTGTGAATCAGTTGCAAGCCCAAGAATCGGTCTGAAAACTCCATTATTGTAATACCAGCGTTACCATGGGTACCTGTGAAGAAATGTTATAAATTGTTATTAATTTTTAAAGTAATACATAGATTGGTAATAATTATGGTAAAAGGCACAAATAATGACATAGATGAAATCTCGGATCTGCTATACAATAACTAGGTATTACGAAGTCGTTTTTTCAGAAAAAAGGAATATTATATTTGACAATACCTGATCCTGAATCTGAAGCTAGTGCAATTGAAAATGGTGTGTGGATGCTGCCGTTGTAATAAGTAGAAGCTAAACATGTCAGGGAGACTTTCACCTGTTCCAACACTTGCTTTGTAAAATATACAAAAAGTACTGCAGGCAGCAAGAAATAATTTGCTCATATATTATGATGATGCGCATATAGGGTTATTTTTTAACATTGAGATAATAATTATTCATGAAACTGACAGCTCAAAAATTGGCTGAAAATTTAAAAAGTTGCACAATAACAGCTCTCATCTAAATCAGTGGTTACTTGTCAAAAATTTCAGAGCATGACAGACAATATTGCAAAAAATTTATAAGGGGGCATGTCCACAATTTTTCTTGGTCAAATTATTATCATTATGAAGCTATGGGAGGAGTGGAGTTTGGTTCATGATGTTAAAGTTATCACTGCCTGAAAAGAGTCCATTGACAACCATAACAAAATCTGTAAACTGTGTTGATAATTAGAGTTAACGATAAGTTGACGAGACTGTAGATGTTATCAATCTAGTTATCAACTGATTATACATTAATTTACGAAACTGTTATAGTTGTTAATGGATAGTTTCATGCAGTGTATGGGGGCAATATTTTAACTGAAGTCCGATTTGGCTGCCGAGCAGTTCACTTCATTAATAAAGAAAGAAAATATCTTTGATTATTATCCCAAGTCCCACTTTGCTGGTAACAGCACCATTAATTTGGGGGACAAGAAAAAACAGCGAATTGAAGCTCTGTTTCTGCTATCACTAAACTGGGGGTGTCACATGATATCAACACAGGGGTTAGGGGGGTTAAACTTTTAGTGTCACAATGTCATTAATTTGTGCCATCATAGTTTGGACATGTCCCCTTATACACCTATTTAATATATAAAACTTTATAATCATTTTATATTAAATAAAGTACAATTTGGCCAATATTTTGGCAAGTTAATGCTTACTTATAGTTGTCTTCCATGTAAAACTAGCAATATTGCTCTCCATATCCATTTTTATATCAAAATAATTCAAATCTCTTTTTTAGGTTAACATGAAATATAAACTGTAGTTTCCAGACACACAATTTTCTGTTAGTAAAGAATAGTTTGTCATATTTTGCTCATATATAACTGTGGAATTCAAATTTTTATTCACAATATGAACATTCATGACATTGCATAATGGTTGTGCCTACATTTAAATTGTATAAAATTATTAAGCAAAAAGACTGACACTGTCAACTTACCACAGTAATATTTAAATCAACATTACCATCATCATTCTCAATGAAATCATATTGTAATACTTCTGGTGGTGTATCTAGTATAATAATAATATAAATTTACATAATAAAATAATAAAATAATATATAACAAATACTTATCTAACTAAACTGACTATATATCTTATTAACATTAAATAACTAATGTTAAATCAATCAATCAATCAATCAATCAATCAATCAGTTAATCAATCAATCAATCAATCAATCAATAAGTAAATAAATAAAATTTGATATAAATAAATAAATAAATTAATTAATAAATAAGCAAAAAAAGATAAAAAAATTAAATACATAAATAGCTAAATGTATAAATTAATAAATGTTTTAAAACAATATTGTTAAAATGAAATAAATAAAATAATAAGTAATAAATAAATGTTTTAAACCATCTAACTAATTAACTGTAAATAGATAAATACAACAAATTAACAAAAATATAAAAACAAACAAATAAGCAAACAAACAAGTAAAAAAACAAAAAAACAAAAAAATTAATAACTTTAAATAAATAAATTAATAAATAAACAAACGTACATACAAACAAACAAATAAGAAAACTAACTAACAAACAAATAAATAAATAAATAAATAAAATAAATAAATAAATAAATAAATATAATATATATTTTTTAACTTTTTTCTGTTTTTTTTTAATGGTAAGGCAAAAGGTCACAAAATTACAAAATGGTAATAAAAAGAAAAGATAATAAATAAAATAAAACGAATAAAAGAATGAATAATAATAATAATATGAATAATCTAAATAAAAAATAAATTTAAAAAAACTAAAACAAACAAACAAAACAAATAAATAAATACATAAATCAACAGCAGGGGCGCTGGAGAAAAATTTAAAGCGGGCTTTAAGACCACCGACTTTGTCATCAATTAGTATGGTGGAACCAGATTCACGTAGCTTAGGGTAGTGTGCGGAGGGTCTGCGTACTTGACCATACCAAATTTGTTCTAGAGGAATGTGGAAGTTGTCAGTGTCCCACCTCCCTCATACCTGAATTTCTAACCGAATGGTGATGCAGATTGTGTCTGTCTGACAATAGTATTTTTTAAGTTTCAGTAGCTTATGCTGTTGCACTACTGGGCTATTACAAGTTGAAAGAGTTACTGTTAAAGGTAACTAGACCATTAGTGACATGTAGAAACATACTTGGAAATTTCCAATAGAATACAGTTTGCTTTGCATGTCTACTTTCCTTACTTATATTAGCCATGCTTACGAAACCAGGCTTTGAAAGGGTGGCTGACATGTATAGGAATTTATATTTGTGCAGTAGACAGATACCCAAACGAGCCATATTTGCTTTGAAAGGGTGGCTAACCTAATTGGAATTTCTATATGTGGTTGAGGAGGGCCATTTCCGGTTATTTGCTAACGGTAATTGACTGTGCAATATATGTATGGCAAACAAATTAGGTATGGTGACGTTCCCAGATCCATTCTCCCAGCACAGTGATTAGGTAAAGGGTCTGGCTTCATCAGACTAGACATCAGTAGAGTTTAGAGTATTATCATCCTCAACTGCTAGGCAATTGAACAATTTCGAATATCATTATTATTAATCTCACCTTAGGTCGTAACTATGAATGGATTTTTATTTACTATAATACAAATTTATGACATTGACACTGGTTGTGCCTACATTTAGGTTGCTATAAAGCAGAAATGACTGACACCAACAATTGCTGATAAATATATTGATAAAGGTAATTTTAAAATTTGCCTAATTATATAATCATACTTTAATTAACCTAAGTAATGGACTACTAAATATGTAATGTTGATCATGTCATTTCACAACATTATATTCTGGCTTAGCTAATATGTACCTTCCAAGAATAAATATGTAGACTCTACTTCTCCAACACCCACTAAGTTAATGGGTGTAATTCTAATGATCCATTCATAGCACGCAACAAGGCAATTATTCGGACAAGTTACATTGTAACTAGTTTCTGTAACATTCACAGTCTGAATAACACCATACTGAGGTAGTATTTCCACTTTATATTTAAAAATATCATTAACATGCTTATGTATATAAAAGTGTGGAGTGCTTTTGTCAGGAAAACAAGTCCTTTAGATGAAACTATAGTCAATGGTTACATCACTACTTTTATAGGACTAAATAGACTGAAAGATGCCTTCTAAAACTAGGTGAAAGGGATAAGACATTAACTTCATGCAAACTGATGGAATGTAGCCTTATTGTTACATTTGTATAAATATTTTGTAATCAACTATAAAATCAGATTCTACCTTGTGTGAATTACTTGTGCACACTGGCTCGCTTCTGTTTGTGCTGAAGCACATCACTACTAAGTTAAACAGAAATACTAAAATATTGTAGCAGTGCATAGACTCTAACTCCTCATTGTTAACAGTGAGAACAATATTAGAAACATTTCAAAAACAATATTGTGCAGCAACATTCCACCAACTCATCACTTTGAATGTTTGACATTGTTACATAAAATTGAGGAAAGCAGACTTTACTTTCAAAATTGTTCTTTTAGCACCTATGGTTAATCAATATAATTCACATCTGGTATCAATGATACATTTATAGGTGCATGGTATTGCTTATAATAGAAATAATAACTACAATGATGTTCTTGCAAGGTTGAATTAATTAATGGCTATTGTTAAAAAAACTGTAAGATTGGCAGGTAAGGCATTTTTGTTCTCTCTAATAGCTAAATTAGATTAGATAAATTTGTAAATTATTATGTATATGAATTAGTGAATGTGATTGATAACGACTCAATTGTACTGAGTCCAAATAACAGAAAAATTGTTCATCCTGGAAGTATTTTGGAGTTCATATGCTATGCTTCTAGAGGAACTCCCTTTAACATTATTATGGTTAATCAATAATACTCAATATAATAATATCAATATCAACTTAAATGCAATGATCAATTTCAACTCCCAGGGTAATTTGGGGTTCATAACGTTCAATCCGGTTATTAGTGCATTAAACAATACCAGAGTTATTTGTATAGCAAATTTTACATCAGGATCAGTTATTTACTCAGAAGAATGTCATATCATTGTTCAAGGTTAGATATCATGTTAAATTGCTAATTGGTACATTATAGCAATGTTAAGTTGCATGTAGACTGGGATTAGGTTAATTTTTTTGTTTTGTTTATTGTTTAAAGTCTAGGTGTCTAAAGTCATAAAAATCCACATTTTTTCTGTCCGTTAGTATTGAGACTTCAAGTTGGTCCTATTTATATGCATCCTGCTAACTGAAATAAAATTTCCTGAATAGGGTTTGGTTTTGGGGATATTTTGTTGACAACAGGAAAAAGTAGTCAGCACCAGCAATTATAGTATGTCCAAGTTGAGTTGGCCACAAGAAAAACTTGAATAACTTGCAGCTCAACTGGTTTGCACTCTTGGAAAGTTTGAGGGATGCACATGGTAACACCTCCCTCCCACCCCAATCAACTTGGCCATCTGAACAAAATGCAATTGACCTAAGAGTAAATCAATGTACATGAAAAGGGGCTGATACCTGGGTGGCATTATACTGGTGCAATAACTTTTGTTAGAGTTAGTCAAGGCCACCCTGCACTTTTGAAATGAATATCCCCCAGAAAGAACTATTTAGAAGTGCATATAGGGAGGGAACCTGAAAGAGTGAATTTACCAGCCAAAGAATACCAACGTGGCCCAATATTGTAAGCTATTTGGGAGTATTGAAACATCCACAGTGTACAGAACAAATAGTATAGAAATAAAAATGATAATGAAAAGCTTTTTTTAGTTAACCCTGAAGTGAAGGTGGAGTCACTGTTACCACTATAAATCTAGAAAAAATAACGTTTGTGGAAGGGTAAGAAATCTGCATAAAAAATTATAATAATCTGCACAATTGGGATACCTTGGTTTACATTAGCTATGACTGACACTACAGCTATATTACACTCTGCAAGCTAAATGTTGGCATTATTTCTATTTACAGCTGGGCATTAGTAATTAAACAGGTATAAAATTAAATCTACCTGCACTTACCTTAAGCACTCATAGCGTACACTAGTACTGGAATACAAGGCTGCTACAAAATTACTCACAGAAGAAGGAACAAGTTTGTTGTTTACAAGCTTATTGAAACTTTATACACAGCTAGGGATTGCACCGAACCTCGAGACAAAATTCAGGCACAGTAGAGTGGGAAAGCTGTGTTTTCTTTCTATTCCCTTAGACTTTTGTATTGAGTCTGGTTTGAAGTTTACTGAAAAAATATTTTTAACCGATTCAGCGCGATCTCTCCAATGGTGCGAGCTTCCCTAAGGTGCGAGATTTCCAATGGTGCAAGCTTTCCAATGGTACGAGCTTTCCAAAGGTGCGAGCTTTCCAATGGTGCGAGATTTCCAAGTGTGCAGCTTTCCAGGGGTGGAGCTTTCTAAGGGTAATGCTGGGAGCTTTCCAACTGGGAGCTTTCCAATGGTGCGCGCTTTCCAATGGTGCGAGATTTCCAATGGTGCAAGCTTTCCCATGGTGCAAACCTTGGATGCACCTGCTTATTCTAAACTTATTCAAGTTTTTTTCTTGAGGCCAACTCAACTTGGACGTACTATACTATCATTTAGTGCACTATTTGAAACAGTCTAACATTGTTACAATTCATAATATTCAGGTTGCTACAACGACTTAACTAGACTAAAATATGTCCAGATAATACCTGATAAGCGTATGTAAGCATTACTAGTCATGACTTTAAACATGGAGAAAACTACTATAATCAATCTAAAATAGGCTTCAATTATTACATTAAGTTATGTGCCCTATCATTCTGATTGAACATTACTCCTATAAAAACAGGCTATGAGTTGATATACAAAACAGAAACTATAGGGGATATTTTAAAGTTTTTTCACCTAACTTCTTGCTATGTTAAATAATTTGAACTTTGCCATAATTTATGTATGAGTAATAGAACTATTATCCTGCCTTTTCAATTGCATACCAGTGCTATAAATCCATATTATTTGTAAATTAAGAAGTTGTTATTATACTTAATATTTTTCAGTAGTTTGTAATTCATAAACTTATTTTTACAATTATTACTATCTATAATTATAATATAAACTGCACTGTCAGGTACATTGGCATCAGCAAGGAATGTCAGCATCAAGGTGATAAACAAGTATTCCTATGTTACCTGGAGAACACCTTACTACTACTTAGATTACATTCCTGGTCCAACTCATTATTGCATTGATATATACATGACAGGATTAAATTTTTTAATGCATTTGTTATCAGATTGTAATGTGCAGAACACATCATTTGTATATAGTTATGAAGAGAATCAAATTAGTGAATGTTATTTTTTAATGTATTCTGTAACACCAATTAATGTAGTTGGTAATGGTACTGTTACTTCAATATTGCAAGACCATAATGTTAGCTCAGGTAAGCAAATAATATAACTTGTGGCTTTAATTTTAAGATGAACTTATGTATTAGTAACTATACCACCTTCTATAATATCATCCGATATAAATGTTCAAACTAAATCAAACAACAATCAGTTGAAAATCAACATCGTTTTGGTAAGTATAATAGGATATGTGTATATGCAATTAATTTGTTGCAAACATTGGTAAAATAACATTCTATTACTATTTTTTCCAAGGCATAGCTGTAGTTCGGTTAGGTGGGTATTAGAATAAGTTGTACACTGTTAAAAATGGGGTGTTGGTTAAATCAGGAGCTGCCTGGACACCCCAGTTTAAAGCTTTGTATGGTCTCCATAGCTAGTCGCAACTAAAAGATATTTGAAATGGGGAAACTAAAGGATATAAGCTATAGTTATATATGCTCATTTGGTAAAGTATTTATGTATTGTCGAATTTATAAGGGCTCAAAGTAGGGTGTCCAGGCAGCGCCTCCTGGCAAACACTTCAGCGAGGTGTTATTTAAGCACCCTGTTTTAACAGTGTAATCCCTATGTGCCTCAGTTAACTATTACCTAGCTGATATTGAACTACTAACTATTAAGTATAACTTTGTTTATATTTGTTAGCATCAATTAGTTTTGCTGTGCTCAATGACATTTCGAGATATAGTCACTAACATTACTTACTCATTTAATTCAAGCAATGAACTTTTATGCTATGGCAATGATTCTTACTCATTAATATCACTTTCAACAGCCAAGTTATTATTGAGAAGAAATTTTGAATTGTCTATTAATACTACCAACTGTGTGGGATCTACAGACTCTCAAGTCTTCATAAGTAAGTAAGTAACACATTACATAAAAAAATACAAATATACTCATAAATACTGCTAAACTAGACTAACTATATCTAGACTAACTTCAATGTTACCTAATAATGAGCTTATATCACTTATGTTTGAATATCACTGCTAATCGGCAATAAGTCAACACTTAAGTCACACATCAATGCCGACGTGGAATTGTACTGTTTGCTGGAGTCTCCACTTAACAGATCACACTGTTAAAATATTCATTATGTTTACACACAGGGCACTATTGGCCAAAATATGTAACGGTAATAATTACAATATAAGTTGCCACAGAAGACAAAACTTGTATCTAAGTAGAGTTACATGTCGTAATCCCTGCATTAAAAAACAATATGTAACAACAAACAATATAATATTATTCTTGCACGACATAGATGATACCTCCCCCTCACCAGTATTTTTCTTTTCGGATTTGATGAAGTTTTAAGTAAGAACAATCGTGTTACTTATGGTACGACAAACCGGGCATAACAAACCGGACATAGACCAAAAGAACATGCATTTGTTTCTAATGGAATAGAAAATATAATCCCTCAAGTTTGTAAGTCCAAACTGCAAACGTTTCTACTCTTCAGTCCGCACATCCCTTTGCCTTTTTTTCCCTTATTTTAAGTATTTTCTCCTAAACTTATGCAGTATACGGCTATTATACTTTCACATGTACATAGTTTATTAACTCCAAAGTGTGAAAAAACAACAACAACAATAAACTAGTGGTTGAGTAATCAAGACTAATTTTCTTATTGGATCTGATGATGTTATTAACAGTTAAAAACACTGAAAATTTTTGTTACATTACAAATAACATTTATTCACCATATGAAGAGGGATTTACTTTCATGATAAACTGTGTGTGTATAATGTGACTTCCCAGCTTCAACTATTTTGATTTTACCAATCAGTGGTGTAGGAAAATAGCTATTTTAGAAAGGTGCTTGTTATTGTAGATTAGAGATGTTTATGTCACTGTTAAAAATGGGATGTTTGGATAACTTAGTTTTGGTGTTAAATAGGAGGCGCTGCCTGGACACCCCAGTTTAAAGCTTAATATTGTATCCATAGTTAGTCACAACTAAAAGATATTTGAAAGGAAGAAACTAATGGATATAAGCTATTATTATTATTATAATGAGCTCACTTTGTAAATTATGCATTGGTGTAGAAGTTATACGGCTCAAAGTGGGTTCCAGACAGCGTCCCTAAAGTAAGGCGTACTAACTACTCGAACTGTAAGCCTGCGTACAAATATTTCACTTAGCAACCATTGGTATTTCACTTAGCAACCATTGGTATTTCACTTATTTTCCGCGATATTTCACTTATCTTACTGCACCCTCCACACACCCGTTCACTAGATATCCTGACGCAGGACGCACATTGTTTTCAGGTAAGAACAGATTATGACAAATAGCCCATAACCTGCCGCCGTCACTATTTCTAGAATATGATCTCCAGTTAGTTTATAAGATCTGACCACCCACAGAAAGGGCATAAAGAGGTAAACTACAGATATTCCTTGAATAAGAATGTTAAAGATCCTTAACACAATGGAGATTGGGACGGGTCAGCCATCAAGCAAACGCAAAAATATGGTGGTCAAATTACAAAAAAATGACATAAAGACGTCAGTACTTGTGTGTTCTGCACAAGTGGAGAGCCAGCATCCCCAGTAGTTTGGTTACATAAAACCACAATATTGATCTTCCATGTATTTTCTAAATCATCTTTTTATATTAAAATTTTAACTTATAGTAGAAATTATGACTCATTTACATTGCTATGATATAGCTAATATTTATGTTAGATAAAAAAATTCATGCAGAGATACATATCTTTTCTTTTGAATACATATTTGGCTAATCATAAGTCTATAGGTATGAATAACATGTATTGTACTAAAACATCTGCATATTTGCTGTGCAATACACATAATTGGAAAATACAGCCTGAAAAAGTCAATAGCATTATAGCCACATAATTATTATAGTCATATAAAATAGTCTAGAAACCATATTTTGGTTAACATTATAAATTCATATTTACCTTTTAGGTTCGTATATCGCACAGATAGTATCAATTATTAATTTACAAAATTATTCATTGGGAGTAAAAATTACATATTCTGAGATTCAACGAGGCTACAGTGGAATTTTAATAATATTAATCCCAATTCAAAATTCTTTACAAGATTACTTATATTGTTCACTCATAAGGAAGACAGAAAGTTACACTGAACAACATATCTTGGGACCAGTTCAGCCAGGAAATTATAAAGTATTAGTGTATGAAATTAGTACTACTGGCTATTTTATTCCAGGTCCCCCAGTGCTATCTTATTCAGCAAGAGTATTACAAGGTATGAATTATACATTTAGTTAGAGGATGCTTAAGATGGAATATGTGTCAAAGGCTGCTCAATGATATTCATAAAAGTTTTAATAAATTAAATCTATGTTAAACATTTTTAAATTAAATATTTCCTATATACCTATAGGATCTGCAACATTTTCATTTACAATTAGTCAATTTTTATATTGTTTCATTGAAACTATAGAGTTTAATATCAAAGTTAATTGCAATACTTCATTTGACTTGTATCAAGACTATACTTCAAAATGGAACTATTTGCATACAGAAGTAATTGGATACTCAATTATTGTACAGTATGAGAAAGATTATCAGTTTATTTTTACTGGAGAATTAATTGGATCTTCTTCTTCAATATTATTGAAGTTATTCAAGTTTGGACATTACAGGATAACAGTATTCCCTGTAATAGGTTTCTCATCTGATCATACTTTTTTGAGACACTCTGATGTAATTTTTCATCAACGAATACACTTCAATACAACTAACCATGGAGAAACAGACCCTAATAACCTTACCATAAAAAATAATGGTAAGAAATTAAAAATATTTTTTGCTACTCTAATCAGTATGCTTGGTTATACTACTTCTTTCTTATAAGATCTTATATCCTTCACCTATACTTGCCCAAATAATTTTTAAATGAGGATTGTTTTTTTTTTCTAATCTTTATAACAAGCAACAAAAATTTCATAATTTTGAAATATTAATAATGACTGCTGACTAAGTTCACAGTGTGACTTATGTTTAATTCAACCTAATGATATTAGTTATGTAGTTAAATAACCCATGTAACTATTCTTAATTGGAGAGAGACAGTTTTTACTGACCATTATTTTACATACTAAGAATTCTACCATCTGGTTATACTGCTGCTATAGTTACAATAACTTTAAGTGTAATAATTATAATATTATTATAGCACAATTTTTTTTAAGACATGAATTTAACAATAATTTGATAACCAATTTAGGTTCAAGCCAAAGAGAAATAACATATATTATTATTATTTCTGGATGTGCTTTTGGAATACTCATTTTTTATATTCTTGGTATGATGACTATTTTTGTATCTAAAGTCATAAAAAGATTCATCACTTCAAAATATAAAAGAAATAATAATACCATTCCTTATCCAGTGTATGAAGATATAAGACTGGAATCACAACGAAATTTCACAATCAAAATGGACCAAAACTCCGCTTATGGCAATCGTAATACTCAAGACAGTTAATTTTCAAGTACATATGTTTATGTTTGTTATTTGTGACTTATGATTACATTACAAATTATAAATAAGGTGTGTATTTATCGATAATTATCAGTGTATTATTTACTTTCTTATTCAATAATTTATGCTAAAACCAAATTGTATAATAGTAAAAAATTAATAATAATAATAATAATAATAATAATAGTAGTAATAATAATAATAACTATTATTATGTTAATAACAAAATAATATACTACTACTAATAATAATAACAATAATATAATATAATAATAATAATAATAATAATAGTAATAATAATAATAATAATAATAACAATAACTGGACAATAATTGTTTCTTGTTATAGCTTATATGCAGTATACAGCTATATTTAATGTATACTTTCACATGTACATAGTTACCAACAGTTTATTATCTCCAAAGTGTGTAAAAACAACAACAACAAATTAGTGGTTGAGTAATCAAGAGTAATTTTCTTTTCGGATCTGCCTATAGAATGTATTAGACTGAATTTTCAATATTTTTTTAAACTTCGGTTAGAAATTTTTTCCCAACTAATAGATGATGTTGGGAAGTTGATTATATTAACAGTTAATAACACTGTTACATTACAAACAACATTATATTCACCATATGAAGAGGGATTTACTTTCATGATAAACTCTGTATGTATGTGACTTGCCAACTTCAAGAATTTTGATTTAACAAATATTCATAACTGTAGTGTGGGGAAATATTTTAGAAAGGAGGAGTTCCACAATGCTTGTTATTGTATAATAACACTGTTACATTACAAACAACATTTATTCAATGAAGAGGGATTTACTTTCATGATAATCTATGTGTGTATGTGACTTGCCAGTTTCAAGAATTTTGATTTAACAATAATATTCATAACAGTAGTGTGGGGAAATATTTTAGAAAGGAGGAGCTCCAATGCTTGTTATTGTAGATAAAAGATGTTTATGTGAGAAATGACCTCTTTGGATTGTGTCCCAAATTATTATGGAGGGTTACTCTAGTCCTTTGTACAACACCTGTACCTCTTGGTCAGTTGACTATTGAGCAATTGATTTTCTAAGGGTAATCAATCGAATTTCTTGGGCGGAAAGGATCGCTAAACCAAAGGATTGTACTTATCAAGCCGCTTTTCCAAGCACGCTCCGTTTAAAATGCTTTATTATACCAGAGCTCTAGTAAATAAAGCATCTTATTGTATACTCTTAGTGACTAGACTATTGGAAAATGGATTTTTAAGTAAGAGCATATGGTGCGCAAGGGGTATAGCTAGGACAAACAGGCAATTAACTTAGTACCCTTTTCCTAACAGCTATGCGAAAAAAGGTCTGGGGACATTCATGCACCTTGGCTGTTCTAGCAGAATGTGGTAGTGGTTATCAAATTACATTTATGGGCACAAAGTTTTCAGGACCCGCTGACCTGAACACAACCGCGGAGTATTTCGTGCAGGCACAGCAATCACCAGCAGTGTGAAAGTTCAGGAATGTGGGTTCCGTTACTTACACAAGTGGTAAGATGCTCCTTATCACTGAGGACCGCCTACGAGACGAACACAAAATGTTAACTAACCACATCTCAACATTTTGGCTCCATGTGCACGATTGTCCCCAGACCCCCTTTCTTCACATAGCGGTTAGGTAAAGGGTCTGGCTACGCCAGACTAGTATTTTAACGAAGGTAACTTACCACCGCCACTAATACAATAGAAAATGAACTCCTTCAAGTTTGTAAGACCTAACTATCCTCTATTGTCTCCCTAATTTTTTTTGGCATTATTTCGAAGAATTTTCTCCTAAATTTCTTGCCCCTTCGCTGATGTTTAAGTTTTAAGTAGCCTCCAGGAACAGCCGCAGTATTAACTATATTCATATCTAGCTAAGTATTAACATTCCTATTAATGCACACATTACATCATCTTTAGTTTTGTACCGTATGACCTCATGGCGCATGCGTGGTAGGTTTTCTATGTTATGGCTTGCCACGTGTACCCATTTCCAGTTGTCGTTCATAGCCTTAACCCTTTAGCCGTAATCCTGAGTAAGGTTGAAACCCTTCACTAGGGAGATTGGAAGCTTTGAACAGCTTTGGGGATAGCTAGACAACTCTGGTGGCAGTCTACTCTGGTCTGTCGCTCACACTACACCACATATATGCTATAGTATGTCCAAGTTGAGTTGGCGCGGTAAAAACCGTTAATAACTTTTGAACGGAAGTAGCTACGCTTCCGGGGTTTGTACCATTCCAAAGCTCGTGCCGAAGCGGTCCAGAAAATTCCCTTTAAAAACTTCTGAGCCAGCGGGAAAGCGCAGTTTCAAAACTCAATAGAAAAGTCTATGGGAATAAATAAAACCACACGTTTCCCGCGCTACACGCGGCGGGATTTAGCCACGCGCTCAAACCGGTGTCACGGAAATATGGGGACCCCCCCAAAAACGGGGACCCCCGTCCCCATATTTAAGGGAAATATGGGGATCCCTTTGTAAATATAGGGACCCCTCGTGCCGCGCGGGTCCTTCCTTCTTTTCTCTGTGGCTAAATTTTGAAATGGCTCAAGAAGGAAGATTTTTGTATAAAGACATATACAA
>WLWI01001892.1_pt1 | contig 18110 bp, 9 predicted proteins | sample 6701501 | NCBI WGS metagenome assembly WLWI01 (sample SAMN12718690, study PRJNA515312) | sponge metagenome | isolation source: marine sponge | host: Mycale hentscheli | place: New Zealand: South Island, Marlborough, Capsize Point | collected 2014-11-01
AGTGCACACAAGTTGACATAAAGCATACTATTGAAGGCATATCATTTTAGGTACATCATCCAAACATTTTGTACATAATTTAATCAGTATTGATAAAAGATTATTAATTCATGTAATGTATGAAAGGTAACCACAAAGACATACAATTAGGTATCTATTTTTAAATATCCACTTTAGATTCTCTGTTTTCGTAACAAAGCAATGTTCATTTCATCACTCATAAGTTTTTATGTAGTTGTGGTACCAAAACTGAGTCATTGGAAAACTGTAGAAGGATAATTTACTTCGTATGTATGTAAACTTTTTACTTCACGAATGTAACCATGAGACTTACATAATGGCCATAGTAGTTGATAAAAACTAGATACTTTTTAAGTCTGCTAATACTATAGAGTGAATGGACAAAATTAAGCACAATACAGTAAAGCTTACATGACTGTAAGAAAGCATAAAACATATTATTTGAACACCAAGTATAAAAAGTGTTGCTATGCTTTGTAAGGGTAATCTAACTAATTCTACTGTCAACCACTTAACATCATTATTCCATAATAATTAAATTATTAAATAATTTTTTTTAAAAACATAATGATAATTTTCAATGTACTCTAATTCAGAAGTATAATTTTAATAATGATTTCATAGTTTGCAAGGGAGCAACTTTATATATATATATAAATATATAATATATATTATTATATAATATATCGTTTTGTGATATTAAGCATCAGAATGATCAATTGTGCATTTGTACAGATTATATTGTAATATGTACTTTATATGCCAGACAAGTACATTTTAAGCATAATAAATTTGTTAGAATATTGAAAACTGTATAGATCAAGCGGGTCCTATGCTATTTTTATTGATGTATGCATAGATTAAGAAAAACAATTCCTTATACAAATAGTTAAATAAAGGCTCAGATTCTGTAAATATAATTAAATTATTTATATACATACATTAATCATACATACATTAATCACACTTACTTTCTTTTAGTGTTCGTATAGTAAAAGAGGTAGTGTTAGTTGCAGTATGACCGTGTGACAACTGACTTGTTACTTCACAAGTAAACATTATGCCATGAGTATGTTGAGATATTGGGTCATTTAAAATTAAGAGCAACTCATTTTCTTTTATTTGTGCTGTAGAAAATGAAACAATATCAGTAGTAGTGAGCCACCGAATAGAAACTACGGTAAGATTACTGAAACAAATTACATTAGCAGTAGATCCAATGATATATGCATTACTATTTCCAGAAAGATCTATAGCTGATAATAATAAATAAAGTCAGTTAATTTAAAAATTTTATTATAAGGTGCTATTCTTACATTTGACATCGTCAGTAGACCTAGATTCACTGCCTCTGCTATTACTAACAGTACAGCTGAAGATCCCAGTGTAATCTGACAGTGTATTACTGGATATGTATAGAAGGTTGTGGTAAGTGGCACTGACAGTATTCACAATTATTTTACTCTGTGAGTACAATCCTCCTCTTCTATTCCAATTTAGATTAGTGACAGGACCTCCAGTCGATATACAAGTCACAACACCAGTTGTAGTGTTGTATGCTAGAGACTGTATTGTAGGTAATCCTTACAGAATAGATGAAAAAGTATTTGGAATGAACATTAAAATTATTATCACGTTCTGACCCTTCATAATAAAACTACTAAATAGACACTTTCTCACTTAAAGGGGTCTAGAGAGAAACAAAGGCATAATGTGAACAAAAATTCTCAGTTGTTGCCAGGGAATCAAACACCGGACCCCTAGCTTGAGCCACCAGTGCCCTAGCTGAGCTACGATAACCCACAACTTCCAAGACATTTGTATTTCTCATTTTACTTTTATATGGTATAATAGTACTGCTTGCTGCAGTCTTGTACTTGACAGACCACCAATTATACACCATCAAAATACTGTTTTGGTGTTCATTGAAACACCTTTCCCTCTAGGAAGGAGCCATAATTAGATTTAAAAGGCTTTATCATCACAATTATCAAACATATCCTTTTCAATCCACTAATTATGGCTTTTTTCCGGAGGGGGCAGTGTTTCCATTCGACACCGAAAAGGTGTTCTGATGGCACATTATTGTTGTTTTGTTGAATACAAGACTGCACCAAGCAGTACTACTCAACAGTATAAAGGCAAAATGTAAAAGTCTTGGATGTCTTGAGTTATCGTATCTCAGTGGCTAGATCACTGGTGGCTAAAAACAGGGGCCCTGGGTTCAATTTCCTGGCGACCACTGAGATTATTTTTTCAAATTTTACCTTTGCTTCTCTCTAGACCTCTGAAGTGAGAAAGTTTCAATCTAATAAATTATGCATATGCAGATACACATAATATACAATCAGCTACAGAGTGATTTTCATTATAATTTTGCAGTTATATTTAGCAAGCACAGTTATTTAAGTACAAAAATATTCAAGTGGTATGCAAGTTTCTAGCTGTTTAGATTTCTCCACAACACATTAATGAACATGCTGGTGGTTATGTGGATAAGAATTATTGTCAGTGAGAGGGCAAGCAATTTACAAAAAAATGGACATGTCATCAATGCAGGAAGCTTTGTCATTACTAGCAAGACTGCTGGAAGCTGGCTGCTGAAACTTATTTGTTGATCATGTTATACAGTGGTTGTATTTTTGTGAAAACTTAATAGCTGTTTCTGGTGCAATGTTTGAAAATTTTCTGCAGTCTATTCAATGCCACTTTTATATAATGAATGGTGAGACAATACTGATAATATTAATTTGGTTACTTTGTAGTTGACAACTATTTTCAGTACCCCTTCACGGCCACAAGGCAGCAATAGAGCACTAAATGAAAGTTAGGCTTGCTATAACCTTGACCACTTTCGTTAAAGGCAAATTCATCTCACCCTTAATTTAGAAGAGTTATTTTTTATTTCTCTGATTTGATCTTTCACTTAGGCAATCTTACTTAGTTCCGGAATGCAAAGTGTATTCCAAATTTCTAGCTAGTCTTCTTGGCAGTATTGATCTTATAGCTTTTCCCAAACTTCTTTGATGCGATCAATCCCATCCAGAAGGCATAAAATGAAATCCAGCATAATAATAAGACACAGTAGCCACATCCAGACAAAATATTACATTTCATAAATAATTGTAAAATTGCAAAAGCCCTGCTTAGTCAGAGCTGCAACCTCAATAGGTGTTTTCGTTGGGTTTTTTTAATAAGCCCCACGTCTAATTCTATCTTAACCTGGACCTTGAGTGGATTAAACACTACATTCAACCTCCTTCAGCCATTGACAATAGAATTAAAGCATATGAAAGGTGACTTCCAGCAAGTTAGTACTAAAGTCCTTGACTCAAAACCTATTGGCTGTGCTATCCTTGACTAACTGAGTGGGGCAAAGAAACGTGATACTACTTTGCTGCAAGTATAATTGATAAATACACTCGAATGGGGCAAAGAAATCTGATGGCACTTTCATCATTTACTTGACATCTGTATATCCACGTTTGTATGAGTACATTGTAACGATGCAGTAAGACTGTATTAATTTTTGATTAGTTCTTTTAGTTGTCTGTTTACTTAATCTATTGCATATAAAAGTGACTCACAATAAGTCTAAACAACCAAGTGGGAGACATAATTAGTTGTTAAAATTATTATGTATATAACTAAACAAAGTCACTTAATGTGCGTGGTGGTGGACCATTGTTTACAGTATAGGTTACAGAAATACTGTGCTGTGTTGTTGCTACTTTAACACTAAGGACTTTTTAGACACAATCTTCATACAATAAAAAATAATGAACACACTAAATATTTGTTTAAGGTAATCTTTTAGTTAAAAAAAGTATTTTGTTTGGCTATAGGTTACGTTTATGTATATCAGGACAAATAAATAAAGATAACTCATAATTAATCACAACATTTTCTACCTTCATTGTTAGAGTAGATTCCTACATAAGTATTTTCATTAAATATTAGACATCTGTATATCCCAATTGGTGCAATTACATTGTCACGGTGCAGTATGATTGAACTAGGTCCTCTAGTTCTAGAAATAGTATTTTCCATTCTGCTCCCTACTACATTGTTGTTAGGAAAGTACCAATCTCGAAATCCTGGGAGAACCATAACTCGATTCCTACAGCAGCGAGACTCATCAGTGAAACAGTACAGTGCTTCACTATCTTCTCCAATATCACTGATACTTATAATACTGTTGTTAGGATAAGAGCGACTTTTGAGTAATAAAACACCTAAAAATATGATGTTAGTGAAATGAGTTTTTGAGAAATATTAACATACCATAAGGTTGCTCAGTTGATGCTATGAACTGTTGATTTGGCCCATCACCATCTTTGTTAACAGCTGCTATTTCAAATGTGTAGGAAGTGCCAGGGAATAATGAAGTAGCTACAAATGATGTGTCAGTAGTAGTTATTGGTCCTGTAGTAATAGAAGTTTCAATATAACGAATTTTGTAGCTTGTAATTGGAGAATTTTGTTGTAGACAATCCACTGGCTGCCATGAAATAGTAATACTGGTGAAGTTTCTATCTTGAGATGATATTCCCTGAACTCTTCCACTCGGAACTAAACACATGTATTGTACATAACATTACTAAAAGTTAAGAAAATTGAAATTATAACATGTTCCACACCTGAGGTGCAAACCCTTAGTATTATTAATCTCTCTATTACAAAATTATCTCAGATTGATAGAATAACTTATTGGCTATTTTCTCTGTATCAACGGTTAATTGTCAGTAATCTCCAAAATCATAGCCTGTCAGACAGACAAAAATAATGACAACTACTATAACCCTCATGTGCAGTGCGCAGATGTTATACATATCAGAAAGAGTGAAAAGGAATGATGTAGTAAGATGTAAAATTACTAAAGCAAAGTCAGTCTGTAACTATTTGCACTCAACAAATAGATATAGTATATAAGTGAATTTTTTCAAACTATTCTCCTACATGTTGCTTATTAAAACTAAATACAATGATTTCAACATTGACAGAAGATGAAGTTTGCATACAATATATTAAAGCATAATAACTTATTGACAAAATTTCTGGGGATATTTTTATACTTCCTGATGTAAGTTTCATAAATACTATAACACATTCATTGTTTAATATTTTCATACCTTATTAGCTACCAGACCAGCTCTTTGGAAGCGAACAGATTTTATGAACTGGAAGACATCAATTACTCCTTCAGACTTCATCCTCTCCATCTGAGCATGTATCGTGATGAACGCGCCACTCCTACCAACTCCATCACTACAAAATACACAAAATAATGCTTATATCTTTGCTTAATAGGCTTGTTGCCAGTACTCATCTGAACCTTCTGTTCTAGGTTGGCAATCTCCAATATGGCTGTTGTATAATTAGGCACAGAATTATCCTGCCACCTCAGGTACTGAAATTGAGTGATACTGGTTCCAGTTGGTGCCACAGACATGCGAGTCTGGTTCTCTACTATCTCAAACTTTCTTGCTACATATTCAGTAAATGCATTTTGGTATTTGAATGTTACTGCGAGTTTACCATATTCTTGTGTTGCACCTTTGCCTTGAGGCCAATAGCGGTGACACACTTCCTGTACATAGTAAATTTATACAATTGACAGAATAACACTCTTACATAATAATTTTAACATTCTTAGTGTAATTATTTTATATATAAATAAATACAAGCATTTATGTGCAAGCTATTATTAAAGACAGTAATAGAATGGGTTCATGATATCAAACGCAACATATGCACTGCACGAAAAGTGTCCATTGACAACCATAACAAAATCGTAAATTAGTGTATAATCAGTATAGTTTGATAACCTCTACATTCCAATCAATTCTTTGTCAACTCTAATTATCAAGACAGTTTACAGATTTTGTTATGGTTGTCAATGGACTCTTTTCAGGCAGTGATGACTCTAGAACATAGTGAAACTTTGCACTGCATTACACAATCATTATACAAACCACCTTTAAGAGACTTCTAGGTCGACCTTCCCAAATAATCTTTATTCACACACATACTACAGTGTAGAAGCTTGGAAGATTAGGAGCACAGTGTCTAAATACACTCATGCTAGCTTGAATACTCAGAGTTAGCCAGATGTAGTATTTTGTAAGTCTTACTTCTGCCAATAAATTAGAGTGATAAATGTGTCTGGTAACTAATGACCTCATTAGACTCCTGAAGAGGACTTTGGCAAGAAGTCGAACATCTGATTAAGTTTTAATTGACATAACTATACAAGAGTTATCCTCACACACTCAGTCGATAGTATCTACCACCAGGGTCCCCTCGTTGGGCAACCCAAAGTAAAGGAGAATCTCAAGACTAAAGTTAATGAAGGAATTGAGAGTAAAGAGACAAGCACAAAATACAGACTGAATGACACATGTAACACACCAGAGATATAATATATAGTCCAGGCTGACCAAAAACAGATAATGACAAAATGACTGTGTATGTATGCACAATGATGGCTTGTCTTATAGTCTTCATTTTCAGAACAGGGGTGGTCCCATATGAAACATCAGTTATTTTCTATTTGAAGTTAACAGGCTTTTTATTCTACTAGATTATAACAATCACAATTATTTCAAAAATATAACCTTAACTTTTATGGCTTGCTTACCATTCAAAAACTTTGGAGTAAACATTGCACTCTGGATGGTTCTATAATTCATTCAGAGTTGTTAAGCATGACGTAAAACAAATTTTGAACATGTACTATACACATAATAACAAAACAAGAAAAATTCAATAATGTAACATCAGGGCTGTACTTCGGGGCAAGGGGGGTGTGTGTATAATTTCATGGTAACATGCATGTCACTGTCCAGATAGTTTCCTGACACATGTGAACAAAACATTTCACAGGGCAAAAATTTGAATTTCCTGTAGTAGCGTATTTAGTACATATCCTAATTTCACCACTTTTCCCATAGAAGATAGAGCTAAATACCCTGCACTATAGGCCATTTAGCCCTATCCTCGACCAGAAAAGTGGATAAACATGAAATATCCTAAAATCATGACTATAGGAAATTCAAGTTTTTGCCCTATGTTTACTTTTGCAAACAACTTTTTGAACTCAAAATACATGATTTATGAACAAAATATAACAACTGAAACCAAAATGTACAACCCAACATTTGTAAAGTGATGCTGTTACATTCATTGTTCATAAGTTTTTCTTTCTACAGATGTTTTCATATTATAGAAAAAACATTGAATGTCATAGCTGCTCCATTGCTATTGTTGTAAACAGAAGAAGTCATGTATTAGATTACAAGATCTTGACATAACATTTAAATCTTAAACACTATTCGAAAGATGGGAGTGTATTTCATGGCACTCAATTTCACTCAGTATTAGAATCATGACTTCAAATTAATAATAGCATAACTACAATCACTCATAATTTAGCTTAAATATGTGTAATTATTAACTATTTTACCTGTACATTTTGTTCTGTTTTACAAAGCATGACAATACATCTGCACTGTTGTTCCCATATCATCCTCCAGAAGTCATTGACCGTATTAGGAAGTGGTGCTTGAGTAGCTATATAGGCTCCTTTCTGACGATAACCCTGATAAAATATTGCATTATACTACATGCAGTCTGACAATATGCACTATTTAAAATAAAGGTGTCAGAGATTGACATTATATTCTGTAACAATGTATACTTAATGTTCATATAATAATAAAACCAACCTCAACAAAGCTTGCATTGATATAATCAGGACCTGCTGTCCTCAAAATCACTTTGTATGGTTGACTAAATGTACAAAATTTGTGAAATGAAGTGTAAAATATTCTGAATTGCGATTCCTTTACCACACTGACAACATTATTAGTAAATGTAAATGAATACAGGTAAATAAATTAGAGTACTGTGTGATAACCAACTGTCAATGCTACATTATCTAGGAACTCCACAATATTATTCAGAAATATCAATTATTTCACCAGTAAATGATCATTATTATATCATTAATATAATCAATATAGTGACATGTATATTCCTGACATTAATGTAAATTTTTGACAGTCTATTAATGCTATAACAATAGAGGAATTGTTCAAGTTTCTATTAAATACTATTATCGGTTTTTTTAAGTTAGGTCGTTAAATGAGAATTTACAGAACACATAATGAAAGCAAAATTTGCACTTACAAGGAATTTTGTCATTGTAACGATTCTTTACACTATTGGCCTCATTCAATGCCTGACTGAAGTCCAAACCCTGTATCTCATTAGCTACTTGAGTCAGTATCCAAAACATAGACACACAAACCAATAGTTACAAAAATATAATTAACAATAATATTTACAATATTTATTGCATGGCCATATAAAATATTTCATGGCCACACATACTTTTTTGCAAGCTGAGGAAGAATTAGTTAAAATTAATATAAAAGGGCTATAACAATCTATACCAATTCATATCCCAATGTTCAGCAGGCTATCATTTCTGTCAACTATAAATATTAGAATATGTTTATGTGTTCAGTTATATTAACAATGAGTATACATGTACTTCAATGTTCTTCTACATTTGCATCCATATTGAAGTCGATAATAAATGCTATTAGTGAGTCCTAATTAGTCGAGTCTAGGAGAATACCTCGAACTGTTTTTGAAAGCCAGACACCTCAGACTCTTCTTCTATTGGTCTACTCAGTCTTCCAATGGCAATCCTCATATTGGCAGCTGCTACTTCAGTATCTCCACAAGTCAACAACTCATCCAGAGCACTGTGGATGAATATGTATTGAGCCTATACAGAATGATGCAATTTATTACATCTCACTACGAAACTTGTGTAGTAGTACAAACTCTATATAAGTAGCTAGAATGTCAAGTACTAAAATATGCACAAATTTTTATCAAATACACTATATACATAATAATTATACTAACACTCATCATATATTTGGGTTGATACTTTAATGGGTAGTGTTTTGTTAGAATAGAGTTAATTAAAATACTGCGATCAGCAAGGACAGAAATATTTTATGGGAAAATGTAATCAGTAAGCTAAAGATAATACTTAAGTAACTATTTTGATAGTAATATAAATTTAGCAATACCTTTTACTGATGCTAATATAGTGGTTTCTGTAACTTTTTTCAACAAGGACATTTCATTTTCCTCAGAGAACAATGCTTATAAAAAAAAGTGATCATACTGAAATAAATATTCAAGCAATAATGATATACAGAAGCAACTTCTCAGAAAACACCATACGATAGACAACAACAAACATTACTTTGGTATTCATAATTTTGCTTAATTTACATTCAGTGTTTTTGAGAAACAGATGTTTTATAAATCAACAAAAAGTCATGTCCATCAACAAAAAATAGTAAGATTCACGTTAGATACAGAATACATTGTACAATAAGGCTTTATAATGTCTTATAAATCAAAACAAAAATGAATAGAACCACCAAGTAACTAAATAATACATTTTTAATTATTTCATCATCACTAAGGCATCAATTTTAATAAGCGACAATTGCAATATTATTGACATTATCTTTATTCATCTCTAGGCTGTCATTTATTGATAAAAGTTTCAATTATCTATTTTGGTATAAAAAGTTGTAATTATTATTAAATTATGTAGAATAAAAACATTGCACAAAAAGAGACTGTAAATAATTATACATATTATTCTAAATTAAACTAACTAGCCTCATTGAAACAAATTTTAAGAATTTTTCAAGGTGGCATTGAAACTTACTAGAGTCTGTATCATCAGTACTCTCTGTTTCCTCAGTCCAGTGACGAACTCAAAAATATTGAGAGAATTTTCTGTCTTAATTCTCTCCAGCATATAGTCCAGAGTAATGAAGGTACCAGTTCTGCCCACACCAGCACTACAGTGGACCACCATGATGTCTGTGTTGCTATAAGGGTGGGACCTGCGCACACGTCTGATAAAATCAATCATTGATATGGCATTGGCAGGCACTCCGTGGTCAGGCCAGCCAAGGTAGTGGAACAAAGTGACATCATGAATGAGAGAACTCGGACTATCCTTCTGGAAAAAATATTTAGTTGTTTTCATAGTTTTATAAATAAAAAGTAAATAAATAACTATGTCCTAGATGTTTTCAGATTTTACTGTAATATAGTGATCATAATCTAGTATGTGATTGACTATAGATTTTAACATTAATAAAGGATAAAACTGTGTAATTTCAATTAAAATATTTTATTATCAAATTACATCAGAGTTGCACGTATTGAATTGTGAACATCATCAGGTTTTCAAGAATATAACGTAAAATGTAAGCAATATCTCGTGCTAAAAATTAGCTACTTAAATATTCCTTATTGGCTGCAATATAAAAGTATTTTTTGGATGTAATTTATCACCGTTATAATGTAAGAGTACTTGCCTGTTTTAAGGTCATATTTCTAACAACAAACTCTGGAAATTGAGATGAAGACTTCAACTCTACAATAATGAACTCTTGGGGGATGGCACAAATGGCTCAGACAAACTCCTAGGCCAATATTCCTCACACTTTTTCTGGATCATAATTATAAGAGTATACTTTACATTTACTATACACATACTAATGTGCTTTTTTACCTTTCCTTAAAATACTTTAGTGAGCATTACTATAGTAGGAGATTTTTGTACCCAAATCATACGCCAGATATCATCCACTGAATTATCCATTGGACCTATTGTGAAATCAATGCTTCAAAACATGATTTAAAATATACAAGGAGTCAAATCTTTAAAAAATTGCCAATTAAATCACAAAAATATGTAACAAGCCCTTAAATATGTCAACTAATGATACATTTCTCGATATAGAAATAAAAATTAGCAGTAATTATATTTTTGTTACTTGTACATCTAATGTACATTTAATGTTAAACTATCATTTCCATCATTATTATAGTATCTAGATGAAATGCAAATTACATGTAATAAATAATCTAATATTAAAATCTTGTCTTTATATTTTCAATATAATAATTGCTACTGAAGTAAATGTACTTATTTATCATCTATCATCATAGTTCTGCAAATCCCAATGTCTATTTATTAATACCATTGCAGTTTCATTTTTATATAATAATTTAAAATTCATTATGTAAACACTCTACTTTCATAATAATATTTACGGAAAATTTTACCTTGAGCTGCTATGTAAACTTTACTTCTCCCACAACCCTACAATATAATGTACAACCATGAAGCATCACAATTATTTATTACAAATATGTACTTACATCAACATAGCTGGCATTAATATAGTCTGAGTGTTCCACATCTGGTATTTCACTCAATACCACACGATTAAAGTCATCTGAATTCAAATGTATATTTATAATTATCAGTATATTATACAATATTATATTATATGTCAACAAGTCTACTATTTCCTACATGAAATTAAGTATTAGTTTATAACTTGTTTTTATCTCATCTACATAAAGTATGCCATTCTAGTAGATTTTTATTATTACCCAGTTAGTATTTAAACCGTTATACTCAATTAAATGAATAATAATAAAAATAGGTAAAATATTACAAATTACAACTGAGTTATTGAAAATCAATGTAAAAAAAAGAGATTTTTACATATGCAAACGTGTCGTTATTAGCCACTTGTATTGTTAAGTTTGTTAGAACATCTAACACACTATCAAAGTTGAAATTGTAGCACATACATGGATAGATGTTACCAAATCTGTTTTTTGCTCGATTCTCAGGAATACCAGCAGTACTGAATTCAACTTGAGGTGCTTTGTCTATAGACTAATTTACATTTACAATCATATCAGTTACAATATGTCATTGTTTTCCATGAAGAATTCTAATACAGAGAACATTAGCATGGTTAGCTGTTCTGCTTATGGTGAAATACAGCACAACGTGCAAGATGAAAGTGAAAAATGAATGTGACACTGTTATACAAGTACATTACTAACACACAAGAAATTTCAGTTTTTTGTGGCAATACTAATATATATTATGTAACAACCTAAAGAGTAAAAAAATTTCATTTTTTTAGAGAATGACCAAATTTCACAAAGTGTGTATACTCTAGCTTGGTAGTTATGTATTTGTCTGAAAATCACAAGAATAATTGTTAAGGTTACATGCACAACTAGACATAATTACTACCATTTTCAGATTTAGACGCACTATTGTCTTCACATCATATTATATACTTGGCTATGTTATCAATGAGTTTTTTAAAAGGACTAACAATAGAATTTGCTGCTTACAGGCTTATGATAAATCAGTTCTGACTGACCATACAAGTGGTCCATGCAGTAGAATGACTGACTACTGTAAATCTAGTGCATATGCACTGAGGGTTATTAATATGTGAGCTAATTCTTGCGGTTTTTCTAGTCTTCTTCAGTATTGTATGAACTTAATAACTTTAAAACATTTAAAAAGTTATCAGTACTTTTTAAATATTATTGCTTGCTCTTATTATCTTTTTGTCTTTACACAAACTTCAGCTGTTCTTTAATTCATGTTTCTTGCATTCTATACTGTATCTACTTCAGTTTTCTTTGGTATTATGCTCATTATTTGTTATTATGCTATGCTAGCAATGCTCATCATTTCAGTAATTATGCTTCTTGAACTCGGTTATTATGCATAGACAGAGTCCAAAGGTCACCTCAATCACATTCACAACTATAAAAACATCCGTGTACACTTTGACTAATCAGAATCCTAATGTGGCTGTTGATATGTGAGTTGCTGATTCTCTAGCAACAGTGCTTCGTACAGTAAATAATATTGGAACCTTCAAATGGAATTACCAACATAGCTCACACATTAATTTATGAAATCCCAAAGCCAGTTTCTAGAAAACTACATCAAATTGTCATAGATGAGAATGAACATTTTAAGACCAAGGTATTTACAACTAATTAATGATTAATAATAAATACTTAGGTACATACGTGCTAGAATAATTTCTTAATTAGGGAGATACAATATGACAATGCTAGCAATGCTCTTCATTTCAGTAATTATGCTTCTTGAACTTGGTTATTATGCTCACATTATGTTCACAGACAGAGTCCAAAGGTCACCTCAATCACATTCACAACTATAAAAACATCCCTATACACTTTGACTAATGGAACCTTCAAATGGAATTGCCAACATAGAGGATATTTCTTATTCTCACACATTAATTTAAGATATCCCAAAGCCAGTTTCTGGAAAAATACATCAAATTGTCATTGTAACGGTAACAGTACAATAAAAACTAATTTATTTTTTATTTTGGTCAACACCTACCTATTATGCTCATAATTACACTATGCTAGTATTGATGAAATCACTTACAAAATTATGCCAGCATAATCTTCCAATCCCTATAGCATGTAGCTTTCCATGCCTAAGACAACTTGTGGTGGAAAGTGCTGAATTAGCACTCATAATTAGCAACACTGAATATTATAATCAGCACAATAAAAACATTCCTAGTTATTACTAGGAAATACGAAGCTATTCATCAATTATATTTTAATAGCATGCCCAAAAATATATGGTCTAATTGTGTTTTAAGATCCCAGATGAGAATGAACATTTTAAGACCAAGGTATTTACAACTAATACATAATTTAATGATAAATAATAAATACATAGATACATACGTGCTAGAATAATTTCTTAATTAGGGTGATACAATATGACAAGCACCAAGATGTACTTGAGGATTAGATAGGAACCCTTATCATTCAGACACTATGTAATTTTGACAATGTCCAAAATTTCTAATTGTTCTGTCCTCTGTCTATAACTCCAACTAGAGTGCAATTTTTAATGGTAGAGTAATTCTGACTATAACAACAAATGAGGTTCAAAACATTGGGGGGGGGGGTGAGGGCAAGTGCACCAAGTGCTATACCAATGGATAATAATAAAGATGATCATGATGAAGTAGGAGTAAGTTCTTTACATTGCTGGTACCTGTGAACAAAAAGAACATACACATAAGTATTGCCAGTACAATATTTTTTTGACTCAAAGTTCGATTACTGGGAGTAGCTAATAGATTGAGGACGTAAGGGAAGTCGTCTGAGCTGACTAATTCCAATTAGCACATTATGTGCATGTTCAAAATCGGTTACTTGGGGTCAATCTAGCGAACCTGTAAACTGGAACGCCTGTTGCCGCGTATTCCCGTATCTCCAGTATCACGCATAAAATAACAACCTTCTAGTAAGACAATTTCAAACATTCTTGGGAATACAAACCGTTTGCCGTTTAAACCCTTTACCAATCATTGAATTAAAGCAGTCATTACTTAAGAGGGTGTGTCACGTAACTGTGCGAGAAGGAGAGCAAGATGGCTGGCGTATTGATGGTCGCCTTCTTCGTTGCTAATATATTCCTTTTGGATCAAGTAAAAGGACAAAGTCGTAAGTTTGTATTAATTGTGGGTTACTGGTTTAACTAGCTAGCTTCAGGGCACAAAATGTTGTTGATAGCTAAAGTAAACGTTAAAAACGATGTACGTTTCAAGTTATTGTTTTAAGCACTCAATCAACCAGAGTCATTTAGCTAAAGCTTTAGGGGGGGGAAATAGAAAATGCTAGCTAACCATTATTGTTTGGATAATATTCAGGGAGTAAATCCTAGTGGTTTACACCAATTGAGAATAACTATGTCAAACTTAACCACTTGATAATGAATATTTTGCATGTACAGCCTATTTTGTAGGTTAGAGTTAAGTCACTAAGCCACTTTGGGAAATTATCGTGCAATAGCATGTTGACTTACAGTTTTCCATTATTTTATATTTCCTCACATATACCACATGCGTTGTTTTCTTTTCAAACCTTTAAAATCGTGCACAGTCTAATTTGAGGCTGTGTTGTCGTTCACCGGTATTCAAGCTAACGGCAATCATTATGTTGTACATGGAATGAAAAGAAGTTAAATAATTGTAGCAGTAGCTAGTTTAGCTAAATTGCTAGTGACTCATCCATCATCAATCACACATTAATCCTCCACTTACTCATCCATCCAGTTCAGGATCTATACCAGCAAATTTGGATAAATTAAACAAGCAGCATTAAGGGTAGTTTGACTTGTGATTCAGTCAATTTTCTGGTATCAAAATAGTATTTATAAAAGTATAGCTTGTGAAATTGAAATATAAAGAGTTGTCAATTTAAAAAAATTTGGTGATGATCATCAAGTATTATTATTTTGGGGTGCAATCTAACAAGGCGATTTCTCACATGAACATTTTTAAACCACCACTAATCATATGCCCTTGGATCCCCCTCATAACAAAATATCTTCCTACATCACTGTTATATATACAATATTGGACTTATTTGTGGCATATTAGTGATAGAAAGCCATAGAAGCATTAACCATTCACAATATATTTCATGTATAGGTGAGACATGAAAATTGACAGCATAAACAGTCTAAATGATATAGCTTAACAGAGTTATGTTCTTTCTTATCTAACTTAATTCCTTTCTATACATTTGTGCATATTTATTTTTATAAAATACTATCTATATTAAGATGTACTACAGTCACATGAGTTTTAATACAATAGACAAAAGAAATGACATATTAATAACTACTCTTTAGCTCGACAGTTTCCCACATTGAGTTTTTTTGAGTTCCCAATAAAGTGTTTAGTGTAGTGTTTACAGAAGTGTCAAAGTATGTTTAACTTATTGATTTGCTGATGTTGAACTGCACCATCTAACCCATTCATCTGCACAATCGCCTACGTGCTCAAGGTGAACATAACGTAGGGGGGGGATTTTTCTCCTAAACGAAATTTATTAAAGCTTCGATACCGCATCCAGAAAATGGCTAATGTATTGTTCTATTGCTTATATTTTTAGAAAAGAGAAGCTACTATGTAGCTAAGATAGTCGGGCTACAAATAAACTTGGCATTGGTGTGAACAAAATGGTGGGCTTAAATATACATATTTAGAACCCGTTGCTATATTGTTACTAGGTGTACTAACTTGGTAAGAATGTGCACTATTTTTTGCCTTTAGCCATTTCTGCGAAAATGCTGATGAACAAAGTTGCTAGTGGAAACTGGGCATGCGTAAACGGGATCTAAAATAGTTAGAGCATGCGTGCTTAGGTCTGGTGAATTTTGTGCACACGGCCCTTGGGCTTCAGTGCACTAAATCCACCAGTACCTAAGCACTTATTCTCTAACTATTACTTATTTTCAAAATACATAATAGTTATGGCTACATTTACATCCTAAGAACTAAAATTTATTATCTTATCATTTGAATATCCCTAATATTTAGCTCCATCGACTGGTTTATATTTCATATTAAATAATGAAATTTATCTTCCTGGAGCATCTGTTCTTCTCAGTGACATTGGGAGTGAATCAGAAGAACGTGGTGCTGGATCTACATTGAGATGTATCACTACTAATGTCAACATTGGTTGCTGTAGACAACAGGATAATGATACCAATCCTGTTCCATATGGAGGGCGTGTTGGAGAATGGCTGTATCCTGATAGTTCTATAGTTCCTCGTCCAGTAAATGCCATAGATTTCAGTACGAGGGGGTATTTACAGGTAGTGCTCTGACTGTGGAGTCTAGTAGATCTGCAGGACGACCAGGAATGTACACATGTACTGTTCCAGACGGTGTTACAGGAGATGATATAACTGCCACGATCACGCTAGTTTCAAGTAAGTACTAGTAAAGTCAGTAGTGTTAGAGTTTATTAAATTAGTTCATTTGTACAAATGTATGCATATATATTTGTCTAAAGCCATAACAGTGGTCTTAATCTTGTTCTTGCATTTCTGTATTTTATGTACCACAACTCAAGAAAATATATATACTAGTTATGTGCTTGAGCACAAATGGCGAGTGAGCCTAAAGACTATATTATTTTTATATGAATGATTTTGACTTCTAACACTGAAGCTACTGAAAATAAGGTCGAGTTTTTAAATTACGCATACACTGTAAAGGGATTTCAGTGCCATAGTAACAACTAGCTGCAACTGTTTAAATTGAAGGAAAACAACAACAACAAAACAATACACGCTATTTAAACGTTTTCTTTGTGATATTCTTTAGCTAAATAGTGGCTGTAAAGCACAATTCTTTGACACAACTGGACATACACCTACACAAGACTTACCTTCGCGGTTAGTCTAGTGGACAATGCATTTTCAAGTAAATACTGTTGCGTACAGCTTATAACCATGCCAAAGAGCGCATTGACTTACCACCATCACTAACTCGAATAGAAATGGAAGTCCCGTAAGTTTTCACGTTTTAAATGTACCCGTAAAAGAATTCAGAACGGTAAACAATTCAATTTCTAGGGTGATGCGGGTACTGATCGATAAACAGAGGATTCTGTTTAGTGAAGTTTGGGACGGGGTCGACCACCGAACTAACACAAAAACGCGAGGGTCAAAGTAAAAAAAAGCCGTAAGTATGTCCAAACATATATATAAACTAGTGGTATGCTTCAGCACAAATGGCGAGCGAGCCTTAAACTACACTATTGTTAAATGATTGATTTTAACAACTAACACTCAAGCTACTAAAATAAAGTCGAGTTTTTAAATTAAGTATATGCGGTAAAGTGGATTCAATGCCATAGTAACCGCTCACCGCAACTGTTTGAATTGAAAAAGAAGCAACAAAATCAAGTCACGTTATTTAAATTGTTCTTTGTGATATTCTTAATAGTAGTTGTAACGCACAATACTTTCACACAACTGAACATACCTACGCAAGATACAATTGAAAATCGGGTATGTTTGTTTCGGCGAGCGAACGAGACACTTACAGGGGTAACACAATTGAAAATCGGGGATGTTTGTTTATTTATTTTTTATATATATGTTTCGACGTATGTATGTCATTTTGTACTTTGACCCTCCGTATTTTTGTGTTCGCTCGCATTCGACCCCGTCCCAAACTTCACTAAACAGAATCCTCTGGTTTAGCGACCATTACCCGTATCACCTTAGAAATTGAATTGTTTACCGCTTTGAATTGTTTTGCGGGTGCAGTTAAAACGCAAAAACT
>WLWI01001894.1_pt1 | contig 18097 bp, 16 predicted proteins | sample 6701501 | NCBI WGS metagenome assembly WLWI01 (sample SAMN12718690, study PRJNA515312) | sponge metagenome | isolation source: marine sponge | host: Mycale hentscheli | place: New Zealand: South Island, Marlborough, Capsize Point | collected 2014-11-01
TGATGACGGAGTCTATACGCAGCCAAGTCTGAATACAAGGTTGGTGGAATAGTAGGAGCTGGTACCAGTCAGGATGGAGTTGGTCACCGTTGAGACAGAGTTTTAAGCTGCTCCAATGGCTTCACAAATACAACCTCATTCCGTACCCTGAAAGTATAATAGAAGGATGTTATTTGAGGTGACTGTTTCAGCTAGTACACTACAGTTATACAGTTGTAGCTCGGGACCCGCTTGTCCTCCTGCTTCGCGGTAACCGGTAGATTTTTTTGGCGCCAAAGTTAATTGATCCGCGTAGAAATTCAGAGCTGGCCACGCGTCAATAGATTGCATGCGGGGATCGGGTTATGGGCGGTTCTGCAGTATTATACTGAATGATTAAACTACCACAGGTTCCGGTGGCAGGGCACCCGTAAGCTGAGCATTTTGTTTGTTTAAGGCTCCAAGTCTTCCAGCATTTCTCCCCTACTGTATATCTGCTTCTATAAAGGAGGAGTTACTCAAACGTGTAAGTGAAGTCTTTGATTTAGCTAAATAGTTATGTAAATTGTGTTCGGACAAATTAGACACGAATTGCAGAAAACTAGTAGTGCAGTTAGCTATCATTATAGTTTCAGTCTTCCACCTTGTCAAACCCTCATCCCCTTTTATTCTGTGTCCAGATCTGCCTCCTAGAACGTGTTTTTTGCTGGAGAAGTCATATCCATCATCACTTGCGGAATTGGATGTAATGCTATCTCAGACATCGAACATAATAATATATTGCTTGCTTATATTATAAATATTATGTTCACATTGCATTTATTTGATAGTATCTATGTATTTAGCTCAATTTTTTTTCATGAATGAAGGCTGAAGCTATGTTGACTGTCATTCTTAGACTGGCCACATTTATAATATTATGATCCAGCAATTGTCTTATAATCTTGACTTGACTGGATCCCTACAGCTCACACACAGACCACAAATTTACAACTGTTGCTAGCTACGCGAATTTACTTGGCTTTGACTCGCTAACCTTATGTACCTTACAGGCCTGCCCTCTACCTTACAACTTTGTGGTTTTGGGGTTAATAGCTCAATTAAGCCTTGCACGAGTGTTGCTATGTGCGAGCACCTTTAAATATTTTATCTATATTATTTTTTTGCTAAATTTTGTTTATTGTGAATAACTGATAGTATTTTTACACATCAAACTCATCTTTACAGTAATGAAACTTACCATAAGTGCTAACTACATGTTACTGTTTGTGCTTTATATCTTGGCTAGCCTGATTGCCATATGTGTTCAAGCATATGGCTAAAATAAGCGAAGTTTTTCGGTTGTATAGTATAGCACAATGTTACTTAGACGCTTGCAACTAATATTTAGATAAAACTAATCTTACATTGTTCCAGTGAAAACATTTTTTTTCTTTGCAGGATTCTGAGGAGAGTCTACGATCTTTATATTTACGAGTAGAACATAAAGAATTGGTAGGTCGGATACTGGATAGAAAATTAGTTAAAGTTTATCCTAAAGATACAGTCGTGATATCCTTGGATAATATTTTGGAATGGGAAATGTGGCCTTTACTTATATTGATACACAGTAAGTTTTAAAAATAATTTTTTTAATTCCAGTTATGTGTAATTCAATGTTTCTTATCTACTTATTTGGCATATACCTATGTTTTGACTGTATATGCATCTGTATAGCTGCACAGGTAAATATCACAATATGTATATATGCAAACACATTAAAGCTATTCAGTTTCAACAATTCAACCACTTGCTGTAGGTGTAAAAAATCGTGCCAGTTTTGGCATCGTTGTTATAAAAACGGATTACGATGCGCATAAACAACTACAGACATAAAGCGGAAGTTACGTTTACATAATAGGACCCAAACGAAGATAGGCAAACTATTTTAATAAGTACTGTGCAAGTTAGTGCCTCATACGCCTGTTTTAGTGCATGAGTTTGTCGTAACAAATTATTTTGGTAACTAGCTGCTGTAGTAAGTAACTGTGGACAGAACTAACTGGAAGCTGTCTAGTCTACTAACTGTCATGGTAAGCCTAGCTTGAATTCACTGATTTCTCCAGTAAGTTTTGTGGTTAATTAAGTGTATGCTTTATATAGAAATTGACGTTGCATGAATGTGATAGAAAATAGTGTAAGAACATGATTGATTGGATGGAGCTTATGTTACGCTCTTCAACATCGTAATATTATCACTTTTGTCTGACCTAGCAGTATATATTTGAATTCCCACACCAGCTCTCTATAAATGTTCACACTACATTGTGCTATCAAGTGTTGAAGATTCTTGATGATCACCCCCAAAGTTCTATAGTTTGTGGAAGCTTTTCTCCCTATTGCTATGTATATAGGTGATGTCACAACGTTAGAGCATGCACACCCACAGTAGAAATTTGAAGCAAGTTTTCTGTCAGAGGCAGGGGTGATTTATTTTTTATAACCACTGTTATAGGTGGCGGCGTGGCGTCTTGTCAGTATTGAAGCTCGGCTATTAGTGGGAGATATTGAATGCCAAGGATTGCCTTGGCATTTAGTTGTGGTATGGAGGTAAGGCCTCGGGTAAGGCTGAAGCTCAGCTCTGAGCGGGAGCTGTTGAATCCTAAGGACTCTAGCACAGTTTGTTTGAGATTCATCTTGCACTCTAAGGTTAGAGAAACTACCTCTACTGAATGCAGTCCATTCCCAGTTAGATGTAGGAAAATTCTGAACGAAACCCATTGCATGGTGTATAGGACGGGCCTACAGTATAGGTACAATTTATGTCAAGCATGGGAAAATTGTGATGTCAAAAAAAAAAACGAAACAAGAAAAACCAGCGTTCACTTTATGGAAAGTGAGTGGGAATAGCACAGTTCTCATACTTCTGCCCGTATAAATCAGCTTGTTTTTTTTTATGGAAAGAGTTCTAAAAGATAAAAATGGTATATCTAAGCTCAGTGTGATAGTAGTAGGCCTAACTTTTAAGATTCACACTTTCTACTTTTTAAGCTGGATGCACTGTATTCACTCAATTTCAGTAAGTGGTGTTAGAACTTGAACTATGAGTGACCCCTAGCTGTGTGAGTATGATGGTTGTGGAGGGACCTCAGGAATTGAGCCCCCGAAGAACAGTGGAGCAATATGGGCCCCTTTTCACTCTCCTGATAATAGTTTCGGTAGAGTCTGCTAGCTTGTCTAATAAGTGGTTTCTAAATAATAGCAAGACTTATGGACTATGGGACGATATGCAGACTAACTCTAGGATAAAGAAAGAAACAATATATACTTACATAACATGATAAATGAACAATGAAATGCTGACAAATGCATTCCCAAGTAATAATCACCACACTAACAAGCTGCTGTAATGACCAGTCAATGCACACAGCACTAAATGTTTAGTGTCCTTTCAATCTTTCTCTCTTTACTCCTCGGTCTCTCTCTTATCCTTCTGATTATCTTGGTCTCCAGTTCCTGGCTCCACAGTGGAACTGAATCCCAGTTATTATGAAATCTATGCATAAGGAAGAAATCAGTATTTGTTAAAGTTTAAACTGGCTCTAGGAGTGGCAGTTTATCTTACTTTAAGGATTCTTTGTCTACTATAAAACTGATCAAAGCCAATGACCACAAAAGTTATAATTTCCTTACTATCGCAGCCTCAGTCAGAGACCCTCAATACCATGAGGAATGTACTAGCTTTCAGTGATTGAGGTGCAGGTATACTGACATCTGACTAATGCCTTCCTCTACTTTCCATTCAGGGAGTCCTTAGCTGCTGTACTCCCTGCCTGGGAATTCTAGCTAGCTAATTTGCAGCCCTACCCTTTGCTAACTTAGTTGCAACTTTACTAAGCACGAGAACAGTACTAAATGAAGTAGGTGAAATAACTTAATAAGAGTGACTGTGCGCATGCGTGAAAGGACAATGTTAGTGATGCGTGGGGCTTACGTTTGAATGAAGCCCACTGCACAATGACGATACAAAAAACAAAAAACAAAACCAAAACCAAAAAAATTAAAATAAATAACCTTAATATGGTACAATTAAATAAATGAAAGTTCACCGAGTCTCTGTGTAACTTCATGGCGTTGTCACTCCACAATCATTCCATATTCAGACAACAGACTTATAATGTCGTAGATTTTCATTGCTACTTTAAATATTCCTGGTAATTCAATATTTTTAGCTTAGTAGCATTAAAATTAGATATATAAATTCACGATACATTTCGGCTCGTAAGCCTTCTTCAGTTTTGTGGTGAAGCCGGAATGTATTGTGAATTTATATATCCAATATTAATGCTACTAAGCTAAAAATATTGAATTACCAGAAACAGACTTATACTTGATTTCTTGCGGCAAATCACATTATTTTATATCTAACCACTAAAAAATTAAGGGTTTTGATCTTTCACCTACCCTAACTAACAATTTTAGTAAATTTCGTAACAATTTTGATTTTGACACATATTATTTCTTAGTCATTCACACACTGAGAAGAACAACATGAAAAGTAATTGTAGCACAGCGTACAGTCCCACTTCTTTCTGTATGTAGTAGTACAGTATCAGAAAAATAACAACAACAAAATTTTGAGCTCTTGCTAATCATTACCTATTGCATCTTCTTCAATGATAAGTGCGCTGTTTAACTTTGTAGACAAAGAACAACGACTTTTATTGGTTAAAGACCAGGATAGTTTAGTCAGATTAAATGGCTGCCTGATTTACCATTCATTGGACACAAACACCTGCAAAAACAAACTAGATATATAATGTAAATATTTAGTAATTAAACATTCCTGCCCCCTCCGCAAAAAAAAAGAAAAAAAAAGCGGCAATAAACATGAAACGAAAAAAAACACCAAAAAACAAAAAAAACACCCACTGGTTAATTATGATGCTACTGTCATTTATATACACAGAATTTGTACTTTTTGACTATTCTGTGGAATGCCTATTTGAGGTCCGAAAACCCTGTATTACTATGACATTGAAAATAGTTACAAATGTGGTATGTTTTGATTTTCAATTGTTGCTTGCTTCAAATAAAAGACACTGTAAGAGTCTTTTCTGATGAATAGTATAGGAACTGCTCCTTTTTATACACTTCCAAGTCTGTGAGAATAAATTGATTAATTAGAATTCAGTAGTATCAGATTTTCAACAGATAAAGTTATGGTGTTGTCTCTAAGTGGTGTTACTTGAACAAGAAAATTAGTACTGTAGAACCTCCTTTATCCAAACTCTAAGATTCAGGCAACTGTTAAGTTACCTTGGTAGGGTAAAGTATACATAACCACTGAACGGCAAAAACTAGTCTTGTTGTTCTATTATATACACACTAAAAACAGTTTAGTTAAAGTAACTAAAAATAATTAGTTATTTTCCTTGCAAGCAAGGTAACCAACTGTTTTGTTATATTAACTAGACTTATTATCTCGCTAATTTAAGAATATTAATAGCTGTTGAAATAACACCATTGCTTTTGTTAAAATAAAGATTTTTTATGTTATCAGTTATGACATTTTACAATCATTAAAATATTTATTTGGATTTATTAAAATTAAGCTTGTTGTGTAGTAAAAGTAACAAAAATTATTTCTCGTTGCCAACCGATATTATTAATGCATAATTTAAATTTATCCTTGTTATCTAATATATTCATTGTGTTTATTGTAAAATTCATTGTGATTATACACTTCAATTAGTTAATATTACATTAAATTCTTTACATATTATTAATTTACTCTTGTTGTTTGTTTTTATTTAAAAAAAATCATTGTGACTATTACACTTCAACTAGTTTGCGAGCGAGACACTATCATGAGTAACTCAATTGAAAATCGGAGATATTTGTTTATATATATGTGGGGACGTACGTATGTCATTTGTACTTTGACCTTCGCATATTTTTGTGTTTGCTTGGTGGTCCATACCGTCCCAAACTTCACTAAACAGAATCTTTTGGTTTATCGATCTTTACCCCTATCACCGTAGAAATTAAATTGTTTATCGTTTTGAATTCTTTTGCGGGTGCAGTTAAAACTTGAAAACCTACCGGAGTGCCATTTCTATTCGGGTTAGTGGCGTTGGTAATTCAGTGTGTTCTCTGTCATGTTTATAAGCCGTACGCAACAGTATTTACTTGAAAATTTATTGTCCACTAGACTAAACACGTAGGTTAGTATTGTGTAGATAAGTCCAGTTGTGTGAAAGTATTGTGAGTTACAGCTTCTACTTAGCTAAAAAATATAGAAGGTGTAAATAACATGTATTGTTTAACTGTTGTTTTTTCAATTCAAACAGTTGCGGCGAGTGGTTACTATGGCATTTAAATAGCTTTACCGATTAAACATAATTTAAAAACTCGACATTATTTTTAGTAGCTTTGAGTGTTAGAAGTTAAAATAAATCATATAATAATAGTGTAGTTTTAGGCTCGCTCGCCATTTGTGTCAAGCACATCACTAGTTAATATTACAATAGGTTATATGCATTATAAAATTGTGAGTTTTGATTGTACATTATTAAAATAAACAAAAAGATTACTGAATGGCAATGTTTTGAATATCTGTTGTTATTGACATAAGTAGATGTTTTTCTTACACAAATTACCGGGTATTCCAAATACAAATTCTTGAAGAAAAAAAAGACACAAATCTCTAACATTTTTGTTGTATTCAAGATTTCTTCTGTCGCACGCACAGCAAGTAATGGAGAAGTTTAAGAGCCTTCTTATCATTATCTGTAATTACAATGAAATATTTAGTATGGATTAAAATGCAAAGCAATAGTCATACCAATTTCTGTCCTATCCTGAAATATAGCCTTTATGTCCCTTCTTTTAACACGCTGTGAGTAGGAAAGTATTGCTGGTGACCAATTGTCTGTCCATTCTTTGCTGAATGAACATTGTAAACCTTGTTTTCCAATTATCAGATCAAATTCCTGTTTAATCTACAAAATGACGACAATACTTAACATGTTATTAAATCCTGGCGAGAAATTCAAATGCATTATCTATATAATAATACGCTTGTGTGTCAGTAATGACGACGACCGACGACGGTGTGTGTATTCATGAATAATTCATGAGCTTTGTACGGTTCGGTAAAGCGTCGTCCCATTATGTTAAGTAAAGTGTTGTCACAGTCAGTAAAATGTACTGGTTAATTCTAAAAAGCGGGTGCAATAGACGATGGAAGGCGGCGTAGGTTTCATAAAAGAAGGCGAAAGTACCGAAGAGAAGGTAAAAGGCGATTAATCGTAACTGATGGAAACGGCGAGGTAAGGCGGTATAGGTTTAAAATGGAAGGGAAGAGAAGGCAAAAAGGCGAGCGATTAATTATAACTAAAAAGCGGGTGGAATCGATGAGAAAAGGCGGGAGTTAGTTTTCAAAAGAAAGGCTAAAGTAGAAATAGAAGACAAAAGTTTCTCAAAGTAGGACAAAAATTCAGAAGCAGGAGAGATAGACAAAGTAAAAGGGGTTTCCATGACTCGAGAAAAAGAGCTGAAGATAGGAGAGGTGGGGTAGAAGAAAAGCTCAGATGGTTCGGAAAAAAAGAGAGTAGGAGAGGGAAACGTATGTAACCTTAACCAATGGTAGAGAATGATAACTGAGCAAGATAACTTGTGCTACTGCATTCTTACTTTGCAATACATCAAGCGCCACTATGTGGCGGGGTACTTGCTAGTTCATAAACAATCAACATACCAATGGCACCAATTTAAGTCCAGGAAACTTTTCAATCACTGCAAAAATGAATTCATTATATTCAAGAATGTATTTTCAACACATGTAAAAAGTACACTTCATTAATGGCAACAAGACATCCTTCCGAGGTTTTTCTTTCTCCATTTCTTTGGAAAGGTGTGATATTAAGTTCCTGCGATGTATCTCCTCGTTGTTGGACTAATGGATTATAGCGCATCATTAAACTGCTGCGTTTTAGTCTTCCTCGTTTTTTAGGGGGTTCCTCCTCAAGGGTGTCAGTTGCTTGCCATTTTCTACTTTTCTCAACATTGTATACCCTATCCATGATTTTTTTAACCCACGAGCCCTAATATTAAACCTATATTCATAGAAAAATCAGCAAATTTAAATTACAGATTATAGCCAGGTCATGGCAACATTACCTAGAGGTAATTTTTTTTGGTACACCCTGGGGAGAGTTCCAATTTCACTGTTTAGAGCATTCTTATTGCTTTGAATATGCCATGATTCAAGCAGACATCTCATAGAAGTGATCATTTCCATCAATAACCTTAGCACCATTCCAATCAATGGTGTGACCGGTTTTGATAGCATGTTCTGCTACGGCAGACGTTACATAAAAGTTATCCCATGAAGTGAAAACTCTTTGGTGTTCCTTCACTCTGTGTTGTAGAGAACGTCCAGTCTGTCAAATATATATCTCATTGCATGTGCCACATGGTATTTGGTAAATCACTCCAGTTTTTTTATTCATATGTTCTCTGCCTTTTGCATGCACAAGAATATTTCTTAAAGTCTTATGCAGCTTAAAACATGCTCTCACATTCAAAGGAGTCAAAATTCTTCTTATACTCTCCGAAACATTCTTGACATACGGCAGGACTACTGTTGCAACTGGTTGTTCATCCGATCTTGATCTTTTGCTCTTCCTCGATATTCCTTGAATGAAGCTATGAGGATAGCCATTGGACATCAAAGCAGATGTGATATGTCTATCCTCCTCAAGCTTATCATCTTTTATACTACATATCACTTCATTAGAACTCTCCCCAGGGTGTACCAAAGCCTCATGCAATAACTTGTTATAGCTTAGCCATAGTGACTAATAAACATATTATAGCCAGGTCATGGCAACATTACCTTGAGGTCATTTTTTTTGTACTATCATAATAGCACTGATGATGGTCACTGAAGAGTGACTGAAATGTTTGCTGAATTAAACTTAACATGGACTAGTGAAAACTATATAATTGAATCGATAAGTATGTCAATACCTAGTCACACAGGACTTTATAAGATTAACACCTTCAAATATATCACAGTATTCTTGCTGAAGATCATTTCTTTAAGGAGATAGGAAAGGTCAGCCACATCTAAATTCTCCACGTCTGGGTCATGGTGGCTCCAATAACTCTATTTCTTGCACACCTCACGATCTTATTCACTTTTTCAAGAAAATACCGTGTGGTCCTGTTTGTAATTGTCACTTTTGCATGACCATCTGATACTTAACTGTATATGGGTTTGCCAATTTGAAATTTGCATATGGCATGGAGAAAAGTTAGGGAAATGGTATAAACCTTATATTGGTGACCATTTACTAGAAAACCTAAATTTGTTTGTGGGTACTACTGAGTAATACATATTCTTGTTTCTCATTCAATATAAGACAGCAGTTTTTAGGCTTATTACTCCTGTTTGGTTGTGCTGCGGTTATGGTAGTCCTTTTACTATATAGCAAAAAAAATGTATAAGAAAAAGTGATTTAGCCCATAGTTTACATCAACACTTGATATTATTACTAATTTGTTGGGATGGTTTTCTTGCCGTTTACTGTTTTGTGACTAGTGCAGTTTAAGATTTTTTTTATTTTTTTTATTTGTAGGAAGCCAAGCTATGAGACAGTCTTCAAGGTCTTGTCTGAGTGATCATTGTGATTTGATGTGTACTCTAGCATTTAGCACACTTGAAAATTTCTTTGGGAGTATTTTGTCAGGGTCAATTACTCTAGGAGAAATATTCACTATAGAAAAGAGAAAAAACAAAGTAATAGATCTTTACTCTGCATTTATTCCACCTACTGATGAAAAAACAGCAAAGCTGAAGTTTGATTTTGAGAAAATGTTTGATCAGTGTGTTGATCAAGCACATTATTTTCAGTGTCACAAAGTATTATTGTCTCTATTCTGTGATCATTTATGCAGAAGTCGAATTCAAGTTGAAGGTAAGGGATTATAATGATCGTGATGTTGGTCAATGAATTTATTATCTACTCACAGATTGGAACAGGCTACAAGTTGATGCTGGGAAAGATTTTGATTGTATTAGTATACAGAAATTATGTACTTCTAGTGATGACAAATTTACTATCATTCCATTTAAGGAGTATGAAGAGATCTTGCTTATATTGGAGGATTTTAAATCATTATTTAAGACCAATGATAACAAATTGGTGCGGTACTTTTTTTATAGTATGTTGAGAGATTCTGTTAAAAATCAGCCTATCTCTTGTGCTAACTTTGTTACCGTGGTTTGGAATCCCTTCTTTCAAAAATGTTGCAGGTTTTTGAATGATGTCAAAAAGAAAAGCATCAAGTTAAAAGAAATACTTACCATTGACAGGGATTGTACGAGTTCGGAACAATTGGAAAATGAGTTGATAAAATTATGTTGTGGCGTAGAAAATTGTCATGATAATAAAAAATTAGAGAGAGATCATCGTTGGATTTCAGAGTCAGTAATGCAAATTAAGACCTACTTGTCTATGTGCGATCAGGCAAAAGCAGCTGATACGGTCCTAGAAATAAAGGAGAAATTGAAACTTTCTGGAAATTTTGATATTGTCGAGTGTGTTGCACAGAAAGTATCTGAAACCCTACAAGATCAGCCTCTTAGTTCCATTGATGTCAATATGGGTGCTTTAGCTTCTTTTTTACAAGACATGGCTTCTAGCGAAGAGAAAAAAAATTGTATCGAAACTTTTTCTGACTGCATGGATATTGTGAATTGGATCAAAAATGGTAATATCACTATCTAGCATTGAATACATTCTTTTAAAATTGTTTTGTGTTGATTTATTATAGAGGTTGTCGACTTACAAAAGTTCGTCAATGTAGCCTTGCATACATCAGCAGGAGAAGGGGATTTCTCCAGTGATAGATTATCAAACCTAAAGATTGTAGGAAGTGGATATGGCCCACTAATTTACAAGCTTCAAGAAGGATCTAGTTTTGATACTTTTAGATCACTTTGTGAAGAAGTGTGGATGTCTTTGATACAAACCCCAAAATTGCCTACACTACTTGTAAGTTTTTTTTTGCTCTTTATTGCAAATTATTTTCTTGTCTATTCTACTTTTTTTATTTATTTATTTATTTATGGCATTGTTGTCATCTTCTCATTACGTATAATACAGATGGTTAAACTAGTGGTGTGGTTGAGCATTAATGGTGAGCGAGGTAACATAAAACTGTATTGTGATTAATTTTAACTTTCAACGCTCCAGCTACTAAAAACCGACGAGTTTTTAAATTACGTGCATATTGTAAAAAGGTTTTAATGCCATAGTTAATGATTTTTGCAAATATTTATATGAAATATGGGTTTACTGTACAAGTATGGAAGTTGGCGTACTTATAAAACAGTTTTTATAATAATTTCAGAAGTGGAGCCACTTTGGATTTTTACCTTTGGTGACCTCTATGCACTAATTAGTTGTAAAAAAATGACTATTTATTTATTATTTTGCTAACTTTACTTGATGCCTCAATCACCATTACGCACATATGGTTGGGGCAGGGCGGAGTCAACTTACAATAAATTCTCGTGCTCAAAAGTAATGGATCCAGAATCTATTCTTTCGTACTGATCAGGAATGGACGATGAATGATGAATTAAGCAGTGCAGTGCATCATTAAGATTTTGCAAGCCTGCACAGTTTTGAATTACAGCAGGATTTTGCAAACACATAATGTTGATTAAAACTACATATTTAAAAAATAAAATAAAAAACAAGAAGTTTATGGTGATTAAAAGACTAATTTTGTATCACAATAAGATATGGACTCGATTCAAATACTCACTAAAATGAGAGCTTTATTTTGATACCTTAAGTCCTTTAGCTGTATTTTATGAGCACAAATTTTTTGCAAAGTGGAGCGTGACTTTGTGGTAGATAATGTGTGACTATTCAGCTGGAGTGCGCTACTAAGGCGCCCCGGTATTGCTATGTGACGGCACCCTTAGTGTTATATATTATGTTAAGTACTTAAAAAAAACAAAGTTAGTGAAATAAGAAATAATTGCATTTTTATCAATAATTAGCACATAGATGTCACCAAAGGTTAAATCCAGGGTGGCTCTTGTGAAATAATTCTAAAAAATTATGATTATACGCATGCCAACTTTCATACGTGTACGTAAAAACCCATAGTTGTTTCACAAATCCGCTTAACAAAGTAACCACTCACCAAAATCAAAACAACATACAACACTTTCACACACACATGTTCACTGGACTTATCAACATAAGACATAGATGTCTAGAAACGTCGTAAATTGTCCATCCCATCACACAGTCCCATGGGACAGTAGGATGTTCCACGGAATGTCCACCTGTCCCTGTACAAATGCATGTGTGTCCCACTGTCCATCGCATCCCACGATCCCATGGGACCATGGGACATTCCAAGGGATGTCCACATGTCCCTCTTACAGATACTCCCACTGTTCATTCCATTCCACGATCCCAAGAAAGTATCGCCACAATGAACACTTATAGTTAAGCTAGAGCGCGTGGCGCAATTAATGCTAGATTAAGCCGACTGAGCGGAGCGAAGGAGGTGTCATGCTAGATTTAATATGCAAGAAAGGGTAATTGCTGACAAGGTTACAAATATGTTAGCGACACAAATATTAATAAAACCCACTCACTATCAGTACAAGATGTTACACAGAATGCAGACCCATGGGACCCTGGGATGGACAGTAAGACATTCATGTGTCAGTGAGAGGGACAGGTGGACATCCCGTGGACTGTCCCATGGTCCCATGGGACTGTGAGATGGGATAGACAGCAGGACACATGCATCTGTAGAGGGACTGGTGGACATCCCATGGAATGTCCCATGGGGTTGTGGGATGGAATGGACAATCCCATGGAACCGTGGGATGGGATTGACAATTTAAAACATTTCTGGACAGCCCTCACATAAGACTCACCTTTGTGGTTAGACTATTGGACAATGGATATTCAAGTAAAGAACAACACTGTTGCATATGGTGTAGAACTATGACAGATAGCACAATAACTTACCACCACTACTCATATCTGAATAGAAAATAAACTCAGGTAAGTTTATAAGTTTTATTATCCTCAAAAGAGAATTCAAAGTGGTAAACAATTCAATTTTATTGGATGATACTGCTGAAGATCGATAAACCAGAGGATTCTGTTCAGTGAAGTTTTGGGCCGGGGTCCACTACTGAGTTAACACATATACAGAAGGGTCAAAGTACAAAATGACATATCCACACATACATATATTAAAAAAACTATTGTCCTCTATTCTGTAGTTATATTGACGATAAGAAATAATACTGACTAAATAACCCAAGTCTAATTATATTTATATCTCTTTGTAATAGTGGAACACTAAAGTATTTTCATTTGTCAGGGGTACATTTAAGGGGGGTAAAGTGCATGGGTATTCAACCCCTAGATAAACCATCGCTCCCCCTCCCCCCTTGTAATCTTTTAATACTTTTTTTTAACTATGCTATATGGACCAGCATGCTTTTGCAGGTTCTAAGCTCTGCAAGAGTTTATTATATAATAGAATGTATCTGTATTTTACTCTCATTACCCCCTGCCAAAATCTACGAAAGAGTTTTGCCCCTCCTTAATTCGTTTTCTGCATGCAGCCCTGTTTGTATCACTATGGTTACAATTTTTATTAAATTGGTCTCACAAATGACAGAATTATTAATTCAATCAGTTTTAACCAGAGAGACAATAATGATGATCATAAAATTCATGAGTCTTCTGCAAATAGCTGAAGTGATTACACCTCACATTATATAATATTTTAATAATACACTTTTTTCAGTCTGTGTGTCTGTATTTCTGTCTATTTATCTGTCTATGTCTGTTTATGTTATGGAATACTGTCTAAGAAAATATCCTGGGCACTTTATCTCAAACCTTATAGATTTAAGTGGGCAAAGGGTGACAATGTTGCCTTTAATCACCAATTTCCTTCACCAACTATAATATTATGTTTGGTATTCATATGTCTGTATGGTTCAATCACTAAATGAATAACACAAGATAATACAAATGAGTTCTGGAAGTTCTATTTTATCTTTATTGCCTTGAATCTAATCTAAGCTTATTATAACTAATCAACTTATATGCAACCCTTCATGAACTGAAGATTCAACAATACATGGCCCGCTGTAGATTTGCTTCATAGTTTTGGTGAGTGTCTCTTGAATGTTCTCTTATGAAGATAGCATTTACATCTACCATTTGATTGCAAGAGGTGCATATTTACATGCACAAGCCATTTTTCAACTTGCATGAGCTACATATCGACATATTGATACTGTAACTGTTGTGGGGTTGTATATGTAACTCCCGCACAATAGAGAAGAATCAATTCAAAGGACCAGCCTAATTGAAGGGATAGGCAACCGTTCAACTGTGAGCAATCAGGTCCTAGAAGTGACACAGTCAAAGGGATGTGCCACGAGCTACGAGACCGTGATTAACAGAGCACTGCAATAGCTACTGTAGTAGTGACAACTATCACAGAGAGAAAGTTAATACTGTGAGCAGAGAAGAGAACTAGTTGTAACAATTCTTTCAAAGTACAGTAACTGAACGAATGACAAAATAATGATAATTTTATGAATGAACAGCATGTGTGCAATGTGGTGAACATAACAACTGAGGTTAATTAGTGTGTCATGCAGGCTATTGTTCAGAATCTGATGCAACAGTATTCATGATCAGGGTTTTATCTGTCCATTCACAGATGCATAGCTGTCATTGGGTGGTGTCACACCCAGACAGTAACAAATAAATTTATTCTTTTGCTCTTTGTAATAGCTAACTGGTTACTTTATACTAACACTTAGGGTACACACCTGTGATGCTTTACGTAGAGTTGAATTTATTTAATTCATAGAATTTGTGTACATAGTTTATATCTACAAATGGTAATGATTCTCCTCAGCCTGAGTCATTCCTAATACTAAATGCATACATGGTTATATCTATATTGGTGTTATATCTATATTTGTGTCTTTTAGGAGTATTGTAACAAAGATTTAGAATGGTTCAAATCTGTAAAAGACACTCAAGCATCTGTTGAAGTGACTTCTATTGGGCAAATGAATAATATTTTGAAGTATGGTTGCTACTGTATAGGTTCTTCAAGCATTTCTGTATGTCATAATCTTCATGAAGTTATTCATTTATCACTTGAAGAAAGAGACCAGAGATTAGTAAAAAAGAATTATAATTTGGAAGAACTACGTGATCTGGAAAGTAAGTTAGTTTTAATCACTGGAAGTAAGGCAGATCATCGAAAAAAAGTGGATTATTTTCTTGATGTAAGTTTTGCTTGAGCAACTAAGGATAGTAGCTAATGTCGTGGATGATAGTAAAGTCAAAATTTGCTATATTAAGATTGTATAAATTGACATGTATTGTTGTAATGTACATGTATATGGTAGTCACAAATCCTATGCCCAATAAAATATGGTTATATGTGAGTGGGTCTGGGAAAAGGGACCTTACGGCGCAAAAATTGAAATTGAGATATAGGCTCCAGAAGTAAAGTCATCGGAAAAATTCTTTCTTTCTCCTATTTTTGTTTTTTGCAGAATTAGTCTTAGTGACCCTTACTCTACGTCTATGCCAAATTTCGCATGTCAAAACGACTTAAAAGACCCCAAGCGTGCCGTGAAAAGACAAGCTACTTTTTATTCTCTCTCATTCTCGAAGTACAATAAACGGGGAATGGGCGGAGTTTCTAGTGCTAGCTAAAAAAACGGCATAGCTTTGAGACTACTGCATGCACTCTACAGCTTACCTTTGGCTTAAAGTTTACCGCTACAGCGAATAGAGCAGCCAAGGATTCCAACAAGACAGGTCGTGAGACGCTCTGAAAGCTAAAAAGAACTCTACGCAAACTTCGTTAGTCGCCGAAAAAGCGGCTGTACGATTTAATTGCGTATGCGGAGTACGCCGTTAAGTATACGGAAACGTTAATTATACCGGAAGTGGAAATTCAATTTATGTTTTCTCGATTTCTAGCTCAATTGCTTTGCTGAATAGGGCCCAGTTCAACTGCCAGTTTCTCTGCGTGTCGAAGGTTTTACCCTCCAGTATTTTAGCACTAAGTTGAGATAAATTGTATCTTTTTATTAGCATAAAAAACTCAATTTTTTTGATTTGCGCCATAAGGTCCCTTTTCCTAGACCCACTCACATATATATATATATATATTAGTGTTGTACAGTATACCAGTATTGCAGTATTTTGAATCATACGATACTATATTTTTTCCACCCTCAACCAGGTATCGTTATCGGCATTATTTTATTACTGTGTGTCCGCGGTACCAATAAACGCGTTATAAATAACGGTGAAGGTATTAAAATTAGATCGTCACATGCAAGTTCCGTGTAAGTAAGTTTTCAAATCGCCATCTCCACTTGGGATCGCCGCATGCAAGTTTTCAGATTGCCCAGTTTAAGTTTTAGATTGCTTGTTTGTGCTTCGGTGTAGGCTCAAATGGCGATAAATAGTGGTGGTGCCTCTACTTCTAGAGAGGAGTTAGTGTCTAAGCCAGGGACTAAGAGTGAAGTATGGCAGTATTTTGGACTTGCTAAAGGCCCCGATGGTAAGGCTGTCTGTCAATGATGGTGCAGTCGATTGCAAGCTATGTGCCAAGAAGGTGACTGCAAGGAGTGGCAATACTTCAAATTTAAAGGCACATTTGAAGAACAATCATAAAACGATTCACTGTCAGTTACAGAAGCCTTCAGCCGCCACAGTGGCTAAAGAAAAATCTTCTACACCAACACGGGTATCTCTAAAGAATGTACTACCATATGAACATCAGACACAGAAGTACAAAGAACTGAATGAAGCTATGGCTCATTTTATTTGTAAAGATGGATTGCCAATATATACAGTTGAGAAGCCTGGATTTTGAGCCTTGATTCGAAAACTGGACAGCAGGTATGAACTTCCTAGTAGACCAGTTTTCAAGGCCAATCATTCCCGATTTGTATGCTTCAACTAAACTTAATATAGCTCAAGCAATTAAGGACATTAAATTCTTCGGAGCTACCACTGATATGTGGTCCAGCATTGGTATGGTACCGTACATGAGCTTTACAATACATTTTAATAGTGACAATAGGCAGCTCAAGTCCTTTGTATTGTCAAGTACGTTTCTTCCCAAAGACCATACTGCAGACGTTTTGGCAGAAGCCCTGCAAGAAGTCATGAGTGAATGGAACTTGAAGTCTGACTCCTTTGTAAGCCTTACTACTGGGATGTGTTAGAAAGCTAGCAAGTGCCTTTTCTTATAGTTGGAAGCGAAGAAGAGAGCTCACGAGGGCGCAAATCACTCTCAATATCCCCCAGCATCATCTCGTTTCTGAGAGTGCAAATAAAGTATATTTAGTAAATGATGTAGACACATGTACGATACAATACAACCTTAATCATATTATACAGGTAGTACAATGCTAATTAACTGAGGATGTCTCTATCCAGATGGGGATGTTATTTTGAAAGTATTGGGTAGATATATTATAATAACATGGAGACAGTAAAAGTATTAATTTTCCAGCATATGTGTGGTACCTAGATAAAATGGGGTACGGATAATGAGGATAGTGAATTAATTCATAAGCATATATTTGATAATATAGGATTGCCAGACAAGGTGGGGATCACTGCAGAAGATGATAGAATGAGTTCTCGAACGAACAAGAACAGGCAATCACAGTTGTCTTGACAGCAGACAGAAAAGCGTCACATCTCCTCTTGTCATGGCAAGATCTAGATGTCATCAAGGCCATCAACGCTGCACTGTCCCCTCTTGCTGAGTTTACAGATGTGTTATCAGGAGAGAAATACGTGACTGTTTCAGCCTTATTACCTGTTGTAGATTTACTGCAAACATCGATTTTAGTGCAGAAGACAAGTGACGTCCCCCTGACAAATTAACTTCGATCGAGTATCATGAGGGACCTGTTGACTCGGAATCAAGATCATGACATAGTTCGTCTGCTGCAGACATCCTCATTTCTTGACCCACGATTCAAGGAACAGTTCATTGAAGATGTCCGGGG
>WLWI01001898.1_pt1 | contig 18081 bp, 16 predicted proteins | sample 6701501 | NCBI WGS metagenome assembly WLWI01 (sample SAMN12718690, study PRJNA515312) | sponge metagenome | isolation source: marine sponge | host: Mycale hentscheli | place: New Zealand: South Island, Marlborough, Capsize Point | collected 2014-11-01
GATGGCTCAACATTCAACACCTAATCCAGAAAAACCGGCTTTGGCTTCGTTCGCTACGCTCACTTCGCCTAAGCCAAACGAACATCGCTAAAGAAATAAATTACAGACCTCAGGGTACACTACCTGACAGTTTGTCCCCGAGCCATATCCAAGCTAGTAGCAATCCGAATGGAACCTCCAGTTGAACCAGCAGTGATGCGGTAGAAGCATCAATGCCCGACATACCTGTGAATGTTAAACTATATTGGACAGCTGCACTAACAAGTGCAATCCAAAAAAGCGACTTCCACATTCTCATTGGAGGGCGGAAAAACCAAATCAAACACAGCGTGGTCAGCGCAAACCGGAGCGCCATCAGAAAGATAGGAGAGAAATGCGACATACCTGTCTTGGCAACGACAAACCCCATTCCCCATATGATTGCCACTGTAATGGCCATCAACACATCAGTCTTTTTCATCGTCACTGCTTCGAGGAAATTGGCGTGTTAAAAATCCATGGCTATCTTTATGTCAATCGCAGCATCCCAAAAACAGCTAACCATAAAAATTAGTCATAACTAACACCCAGTATTTCATAAACACGCTTTCCACTAGGCGCATTCACCACCACTTCATCCCCAACTTCCTTACCAATCAATGCCTTCCCAATGGGAGAACTAATGGAAATTCTAGATTTTTCTAAATCGGCCTCAAGATTACCAACCAATTGATAGCTGACCTCGCCATCCAGATTTTCATCATACAAATTGACAACTGCACCGAATACCACTCGTCCTTCCACCGCAATGGAAGCAGGACTGATAATTTCAGCGATGGACAAATTCCCTTCCAACTCCGCTATTCGACCTTCGATAAAACCTTGCTGTTCCTTAGCTGCATCATATTCTGCATTTTCAGAAAGATCACCATGAGCTCGGGCCTCTGAGATCGCAGCAATGACATTGGGACGATCAGTGCTTTTGAGTTTTTTCAGCTCGGCTTTTAACGCTTCAGCGCCCCGGCTAGTTAACACCACTCTTTCGTTACTACTCATTCTTCTTAACCATTGTTCTAAAATCCTGCTCTTAATCGATGATATTTCGCAGGAATATTTTTTATTTGCTAGATTGACTTGAATTGACAAGACTCAACTAATAAACCTCTGAGCAAATTTGGTCGAATTAAGTTGAGAGACAAAATGAGCAAGATCGAGGTACGAAACGCACGAAACAGCAATGCCGTTACGGAGTTTCGCAGCGAAGATTTTCTCGTTTTAGACTCAAACTGATCAGTCATGACTTGTTCAAAGATTCCTTAAAGTGCTCATGCAAATCCTGCAATCGATTTACAACAATCTCTTTACTATCTCGATGGGCTTCTACCACCGCCCTCGCGGCGGCGAGTGTCGTATAGTAAGTGATTTTACGTAATAGTGCTTCTCTTCTAATTGTATAGGAATCTTTTATCGTCTGTTTCCCTGACGTGGTATTTATTATTAGTGAAAATTCTTCGTTCTTGATTCGGTCCACAATATGAGGCCGACCCTCGTTAACCTTGTTAACTCTTTCCACTTCTAGGCCCGCAGAACTCAATACAAACTCCGTGCCTTCCGTCGCGAATAGCTCAAAGCCGACTTCACTGAAATAACGTGCCACACTAATCGCGGCCTGCTGGTCTTCGTGCCTAAGACTAAGTAGTACTTTTCCGGATCGAGGGATGTCGTAACCAGAGGCCCATTGAGATTTGTCGAACGCCTCTCCGAAGGTATCGCCAATCCCCATGACCTCACCAGTGCTCTTCATCTCAGGTCCCAAAATGGTATCAACCCCCGGAAATTTGATAAACGGAAAAACGGCTTCTTTCACCGAATAGAATGCCGGCTTCACCTCGTCGACAACCTCCTGTTCAATCAGACTCATTCCAGCCATACACCTAGCGGCAACTTTTGCCAACGGCCTTGCAGTTGCTTTGGAAACGAAAGGCACCGTTCTAGAAGCTCGCGGATTTACCTCCAACACATAAACGTTATCACCTTTCACTGCGAACTGAACATTCATTAACCCGATAACATTTAATGCCAAAGCCATCTCCTTAGTCTGCCTACGTAATTCATCTTGTAGCTCAGTGGATAGACTAAAAGGAGGCAGCGAACAAGCTGAGTCACCAGAATGCACACCAGCTTCCTCGATGTGTTCCATGATTCCTCCAATGACGACTGTCGAACCATCACTCACTGCATCGACGTCAACCTCGATAGCATCATTAAGGAAGCGATCAAGTAAAACCGGTGAATCAAACGACACACTTACCGCGTTGGACATGTAAGTTATCAGGTCATCTGAGTTATAAACAATTTCCATAGCACGCCCACCTAGTACATAAGAAGGTCGGACAACTAATGGATAGCCGATTTCTTCTGCCAATAACAAAGCCTGATCGGAACGTGAGGCGGTTCGATTGGGTGGTTGAAGTAAATTCAGCTCAGACAGCAATTGTTGGAAAAAGAAACGATCCTCAGCTTTATGAATAGAGTCTGGAGAGGTGCCGATTACTGGCGCACCTGCCTTCTCAAGCGCTCTTGCGAGTTTTAAAGGTGTCTGGCCACCATATTGGACAATGATACCTTCAGGCTGTTCTACTCGAACCACTTCCAATACATCCTCCAACGTTAAAGGCTCAAAATACAAACGGTCAGAAGTATCGTAATCCGTCGACACGGTTTCAGGGTTGCAGTTAATCATGATCGTCTCATAACCATCCTCACGAAGCGCCATAGCGGCATGCACACAGCAATAATCAAACTCAATACCCTGTCCAATCCGGTTAGGCCCTCCCCCCAAGACGATGATCTTACGTTCTTTTGTCGGTAGTGCCTCGCACTCATCGTCGTAACTTGAGTACATATATGCCGTGGTAGTGTCAAATTCTGCAGCACATGAATCAACTCTTTTATAAATAGGATGAATTTCATGTTGATTACGATAATCCCTGACCTGCTGCTCAGAACAGGCAAACAGGACAGACAACCTACGATCCGAAAACCCCTTCTGCTTGAAAGAACGCATGTCAATTGGATCAGTTTTTTCCATTTCCATGGATCTAATTCGAGTTTCGATTTCGATCAGCTCTTCGATTTCTGCAAGAAACCATGGATCAATACGACAGCTATCATGTATTCGTTCCAGAGACATACCCTGACGAAAACATTCCGCCACATACCAGATCCGATGCGCGCCGGGTATTCTAAGCTTGCCGGACAAAAAATCTTCCGGTGATTGGTCGTCAGGTAACTCACAGTTGTCTAACCCATCAGAGCCCACTTCCAGCCCGCGCAATGCTTTTTGAAACGATTCTTGAAAGGTACGCCCAATCGCCATCACTTCACCCACCGATTTCATTTGAGTGGTTAAAGTTGCATCAGCTTGGGGAAATTTTTCGAAGTTAAATCGTGGAATTTTCGTTACCACATAGTCAATACTGGGTTCGAATGATGCCGGGGTTGCGCCGCCAGTAATGTCATTTCTCAATTCATCAAGCGTAAAACCGATCGCAAGTTTTGCGGCAATTTTTGCGATCGGAAAACCCGTAGCTTTGGACGCTAGCGCCGAAGATCTCGACACTCTCGGGTTCATTTCTATAATAATCATGGCGCCATCCGCAGGATTAATGGCGAATTGGACATTCGACCCACCCGTGTCAACCCCAATCTCACGCAGTACCGCTATACTAGCATCCCGCATTAGCTGGTACTCTTTATCCGTCAACGTCTGTGCTGGAGCAACAGTTATTGAGTCGCCGGTATGAACTCCCATTGGATCAAGGTTTTCAATAGAGCAAATAATAATACAGTTGTCGTTTCGGTCCCTCACCACTTCCATTTCGTACTCCTTCCAGCCCAGAATACTCTTTTCGATCAGTAACTCAGTGGTTGGGGAAGCATCAAGACCCCGGCGGCAGATCTCATCAAACTCCTCTGAGTTATAGGCGATTCCACCACCACTCCCCCCCAAGGTAAAGGACGGGCGAATAATCGCTGGAAAGCCCACTGTTTCGAGTATTCGATGCGCTTCTTCAAGAGAATGAGCAATGTCACCATTCACCGTGTCTAACCCGATCCTCGACATGGCTTTTCTAAACAAATCACGGTCTTCAGCCATATCGATGGCCTCACTCGTTGCCCCGATCATCTCAACTCCATACTTAGCAAGCACCCCGTGGCGATTAAGGTCCAACGCGCAATTGAGTCCAGTTTGTCCACCCATAGTGGGCAAAATTGCATCCGGGCGCTCCTTCTCGATGACTTTCTCTAGCACACGCCAGTTGATGGGCTCAATATAAGTAGCATCCGCAAAGTCGGGATCAGTCATGATTGTTGCTGGATTCGAGTTTACCAAAACAACTCTGAAACCCTCCTCTTTTAGCGCCTTACATGCCTGCACACCGGAATAGTCAAATTCACATGCCTGGCCGATGATGATAGGACCGGCGCCAATAATCAAAACAGATTTAATATCAGTTCTTTTAGGCATTTGCCGTTCCTTTGTGCGATGTCATAACCGAGATAAATCGATCAAATAACCCGAGTAGATCTCTTGGGCCTGGGCTTGCTTCTGGATGACCTTGAAAGGAAAAAGCGGGTTTATCAATACGCTCCAACCCTTGAATGGTATTATCGAAGAGGGAACGGTGGGTGATTTTCAGATTATCGCCAATCGAGCTTTCATCAACCGTAAATCCATGATTCTGACTCGTGATTAAAACCTGTCCAGTTTCCAAATCCTGCACTGGATGGTTAGCGCCATGATGACCAAATTTCATTTTTTGAGTGCTAGCGCCACTGGCCAAGGATAATAATTGATGCCCAAGACAAATTCCGAAAATCGGTACGTTGTGATCAAGCAGCTTCGATATTGCTGATACGGCATAGTCACAAGGTTCCGGGTCCCCTGGGCCATTAGAAAGAAAAACGCCGTCGGGGCGATGCGACATAATTTCTTCGTAACTCGCTGTGGCAGGCAAAACAGTGACTGCACACCCACGATCAGACAATAATCTGAGAATATTTCGCTTAACACCAAAATCACAAGCAACAACGTTAAATCTCGATGTGGAAGTTACCTTATGGCCCTGTTTCAAATCCCAAACCCCTTCAGCCCATTTATAAGCAGTTGGTGTGGAAACCTCCTTAGCCAGATCCATCCCCCCAAGCCCAGGGAAATCCTTCGCCATTTCGATCGCTTTCTCCACCTCACATAGCTCTCCAGCAACTAGGCAACTTCGAAGCGCGCCATGTAACCGAATATGGCGCGTTAGCTTTCTGGTGTCGATATCACTGATCGCAATGACATTGTTATTTTTCAAATAGGTTGGTAAATCATGTTCACTACGCCAATTACTGTAGCGCCTAGGAACATGCTTTACGATCAAGCCTGAGCAAAAAATATTCCCTGATTCTTCATCTTCGCGATTAATGCCAACATTACCGATATGTGGATAGGTAAGGGTGACCATCTGTTTTGCATAGGACGGATCAGTTAAAATTTCCTGATACCCCGTCATCGACGTGTTAAATACAATTTCCCCGGTGGTCGTTCCATCGGCGCCGATTGACTTTCCATGAAATACGGTTCCATCTTCAAGGACAAGCAAAGCAGATCTATTCAATATATACCCCTTGGGAGCCATGGTCAGCAGCTATCCATCAAGAAAGTTAACGAATAGTTACCCACTGTGAGCAACCCAGAAAATGCGCTTAAAAAAGGGAGAAACCTTGAAATTGGCTTCTCCCCATCCGGATAACTTGGTGGCGCCGATTTTACCTTTTTAGTTCAATTTTATCAATAAATTATGCGCCACAAAATTGTTGTTTTGCGATTAAATTGTCATTGCAAAATGACATTGTGCGTCAGTCTTAGAAACCGTCGAAAACTACTCGAAACACAAAGTTAAACAAAGAACGAGTCGAAATCAAACTAACCCTAATGCATCTTTCATGGTGTAAAACCCAGATTGTTGATCACAAAGCCAAGTAGCTGCCCTTATTGCTCCTTGAGCAAAGATCTTCCGATTGGTCGCCCGATGAGTAATTTCTATCCGCTCATTCTCGCCGATAAACATCACCGTGTGTTCGCCAGCAATATCCCCTCCCCTAATGGTAGAAAAGCCAATGGAGCCTGCGATTCGCTCTCCTGTGTGCCCATATCGCTCAAAGACACCATCTTTAGAAAGATCTTTATTCAACGCTTTCGCCACTGACTCACCAAGCAACAAAGCAGTGCCTGATGGCGCATCGACTTTGTGGCGATGGTGGGCTTCAATAATTTCTATGTCCACAACATCACCCAACACTTTACTCGCCATTTCCACCAGTGATGCACATAAGTTAACGGCAACACTGGTGTTCGCCGCTAGCAGAATTGGAATATGTTTTCCTGCCTTGATGATCGTGTCTTTTTGTTGATCATCAAGGCCCGTTGTACCGACGACCATTGATGCCTTGTTTTCAAGACATAGGGCAACATGTTCCATGGTTGGCTCTGGTCGAGTAAAGTCGATAAGCACATCAAACGATGCATCATTCAAGCTATCCTGAATAAAAATATTTTTCGCTTCGATGCCGGATACAAAACCAACGTCCTTACCCAAAGCTTCACTGTTTTTGTGTTCCAGTGCGGCAGTCAGTGTAAATACTTGATTGGTTTGGAGCTCTCGGACAATAGTCTGTCCCATTCGACCGGCTGCGCCGGCTATCGCTATTCTAGTCATTAATCTACTTAAATCTACTTATACTTAACCCATCGACTTCCAAAGAGCTACGTCAATTCAGTAAAAAGGGGTTTGACAATTGTTCACTTATTTCTAATCACCGTTTTCAACGGGGAAAGGCTAACTTCATCCATGACAGCTCCCTGAGGCATTTCAAAAATGGACATCACCGCATTAGCCACTGTTTCAGCATGCAATCGATTATCTCTCACTTCTCCGGGGGTGAAGTCCAAATGATTAAAAAAGTCCGTGTCAACCATACCGGGATTCACAATCCCTATTCGCACGTTAGCTGAGGCACACTCTGGCCTCAAAGATTGCACGAAACCGCGAAGGCCAAATTTCGTAGCGCAATAAATCGCACCTTTTTTGCCTCCCTTCAGAGAAGACTCCGAGCCGATAAACACTAAATCTCCGCTGCCAGCCGTTTTAAGCACAGGCAATATCAATCGGGCAATCATAATATGGCTAGTCAAATTGGTATTGATCAACCGTGATATACGCTCATTGGAAAACTGTTCCACTGAACCGAAGTCACCATAACCGTGACAAAGAGCTACCCCAATTAGCGGATAGGAGACATCAGCAGAAATTCGTTTGACCTCGGGTTCAAGCAACTCTGATAGTGATTCAAAATCAGACAGATCACATTGGATTGATCTAAAGTTGTCAGTGTCAACGGCATCAACCTCTGCTGCGGTAAAAATAAGTGCTCTCCTAGATACACCAACCACTTTCGCAGAGCGTTGTAGTAACATCATGGTTACTGCGCGGCCGATTCCTGAGCTCGCCCCGGTAACTAGAAAGGTCCTATCCCTGTGTATCTCGCAACTCATTGGTCGTCGATACAAAATAATATCTAAGTCAAACTGCGCAAGGAGAAATTACCAGCGTATCCGCTCAAATTACCAATACCTCAGCAGACGCAAAGATGATCTCAGACAAATTCTGAAGACTGAGATCAGCCGGCATGTTGAATGCAAAGATCATTTCAAACACTCAACTTTCTCACAACCGCCCATGTAAATCTGAAGCGCTTTTGGCACGCTAACTGTGCCGTCAACGTTCTGGTAGTTCTCCAAAACAGCAACCAACGCCCGACCAACTGCGACACCGGATCCATTCAGCGTATGAAGCAGCTCGGGCTTGCCGCTTTCAGGGTTGCGCCATCTTGCCTTCATACGGCGCGCTTGGAATGACTCCACATTGCTACAGGAAGAAATTTCCCGATAAGTGTTTTGACTCGGTATCCATACCTCTAGGTCATAGGTCTTAGCCGCAGAAAATCCCATATCACCGGTGCACAGCGTCAGCACCCGATAGGGCAACTCAAGTTCACGCAAGACCTGCTCCGCACAAGCCGTCATCTTTTCCAATTCATAGTAAGACTGCGATGGTTCGACGATATTGACCATCTCCACCTTCTCAAACTGGTGCTGCCTAATCATCCCTCTGGTATCCCTACCGTATGAGCCTGCCTCCCGTCGAAAGCATGGAGTATGAGCAACGTAGCGAATGGGTAAGCTTTGTGCATCAACAATCTGATTTGAAACCAAGTTTGTTAATGGCACCTCTGCTGTCGGAATCAGGTAAAACGGGGGAGTATCCGCAGTAGAGAATTGGTCATCCTCAAATTTTGGCAGCTGGCCTGTACCATAAAGCGACTCGGGGTTAACCAGTATTGGCACATTCATCTCCGTATAGCCGTGCTTTTCAGTGTGCAAATCCAACATAAACTGCGCCAACGCCCGATGCAGTCTTGCTACTGGCCCCCGAAGAACAACGAATCGTGATCCTGAAAGCTTCGCGGCGGATTCATAATCTGTTCCATTCAACCCTTCCCCAAGATCAACATGATCTTTAACATCGAAATCGAAGTTTCTTGGAGTTCCCCATTGCCTAACCTCTATATTGTCCTCTTCATCCCTTCCTTCAGGGACGGATTCATGCGCAAGATTAGGGATACTACTCATCAACGCCTGCAGAGATTCCTGAATCCGATTCAGTTCGCCCTGGCTTGTTTTTAGCTTATCGCCCAGATCAGCCACGGAATTCATAATGGATTGGACATCCTCTCCTTTTGACTTCGCTACACCAATCTGTTTTGACACACTGTTGCGTTCTGCCTGAAGCGACTCAGTTTCACTTTGTAGTCGTCGTCTTTCACTATCAAGGGTTTGAAACCCTTCCACATCCAATATATAGCCGCGATATTTTAGTTTCTCCGCCACCTGTTCTATATCTTGCCTTATTAGCTGCTGGTCCAGCATTTACTACCTCGTTAGGGATTGATAAAAATACGATTCATGCCCGAATTCCAGTTGTTCCTATTTGATATTCTAACAACTCCCCAAACAATACTGGCGGTGGATAAACCCATCTTAGCAGCAGTATATCCAAAGAACCTCTAGCTTCTGCAAAGGTTCTTCAAGTTACAAAAATGAATAGAGTGCTCTACAAATAGTGCAATCGAACAGTCGAAAACTGAAGAAATTCGAAGAGGTGGATTGTAACTTTGATTAGGGGTTAAAGTCATGAAAAGCAACTGAAAAACTTCCTTGAATCTTACGAGTGAGCAAACAGGAGAATAGCTTTTGGAAAATGGGACCATATAACCCAAGATTAGAGGCATCGAGCTACTTATCCAATAGATCTAGATCAAAAAGCCTCTCATGTTCAGTAACAAAACAGGAATTGGCGCACTTAGGAATACAGCCCAGTCAGCCAATCTGTGCATAGCAATCCTGCGATAGTAGCAGTTAAACAAATAGAAACATTCATCGCAATGTTTAGCACGGCCTTTATTATCAAGCCAGAATGCAAAAGCTGAACTGTGTCGAGGGAAAAGGCAGAGAACGTCGTGAATCCACCTAACAATCCAACCATCAACAGAGACCTAACCAGCATATCGCTCTGAAAGCGTTGTTGAATAAGCACCACACAAACACCAATCAAAAAAGACCCGAGCACATTTACACTCAATGTGCCCCAAGGGAAACCAGTTCCGAAACGCAGATTCACTACACTGACCATCCAATAACGCATTAACGCACCCAAAGCACCGCCCAGCGCCACTAAAACTGCATTCAGCATACCAAATAGAGCCAGTTAGACATGGTTTTATTCTGACTGTTTATCCAATGATCGTAACCACGCTAACTTGGAAGATATCTTTTTTTCCAGTCCATTTTCTGTTGGCTGATAGAAAACCTGTCCCACTAACCGGTCAGGCAGATAGACTTGTCCAGCACTATAAGTATCAGGCTCGTTATGAGAGTAACGATATTCCTTCCCATGCCCCATCTGCTTCGCTAAGCGAGTCGGTGCATTTCTTAGATGAGCGGGAACTTCTTCATCCGGGTATTCGTTCACCGTTCGAACCGCTAGATTGTGAGCGGAATACACCGCATTACTTTTAGGCGCCACCGACAAATACATCACAGCATGACTCAACGCCAAGTCTCCCTCTGGCACACCCAAGCGGTCATACGCATTCCAAGCATCCATCGCCAAGCTTAGCGCCCGAGGATCAGCGTTGCCAATATCTTCACTGGCGATCCGAACCAGCCGACGAAACAAATAGTGCGGATCGCATCCTCCTTTCAGCATTCGATTTGCCCAATAAACCGCTGCATCGGGGCTTGATCCACGAATCGACTTATGTAACGCAGAAATTTGATCATAAAAAAGATCACCTTTCTTGTCGTATCTTACAAGACGTTCGGATAACACTTCGGTGATATGATGAATGCTGATGTTGTTTCTTCGATCAGTAACATTATCACTCCCCATGTCCGCAGTAACATCGTCATCATGATGAGTAACCAAATCAGCGACGGTTTCAAGCAATCCCAATGCACGCCTGACATCCCCCTGCGCCTGGAAGCAAAGCTGTTCCATCGCTTCAGAATCAATATCCAAACCCCATTCACCGAGTCCTCTTTGCACATCACCGAGTGCCTGACGTACCACGGTTTGAATATCTTGGGCTTCCAGCGCCTTCAGCAAATAGACCCTAGCACGAGATAACAGCGCATTATTTAGTTCAAAAGACGGATTTTCAGTGGTCGCGCCTATAAACACGATAGTGCCGTCCTCTATATGAGGCAAAAAGGCGTCCTGCTGGGATTTGTTAAATCGATGTACCTCATCAACAAACAATAGTGTTTTCCCCCCTTCTCCCTGTATTTTCTTGGCTTGGTCTATCGCCTTACGGATATCCTGGATACCACTTGTCACAGCAGAAATCGAGATAAACTGTGCCTGGGTTTTCGCTGCAACCAACCGAGCAAGAGTGGTTTTTCCTGTACCTGGCGGTCCCCAGAAAATCATGGAATGTAAATGGCCGCCTAAGTTTTCATCACCACTAAGCAAACGATTTAGAGGTTTACTAGTTCCTAACAAATGAGTTTGCCCAACCACTTCATGTAAATGGCGAGGTCGCATTCGCTCCGCAAGAGGAACATTCCAGTTCACCGACATTATATCTTCCGAATCACGAATTGCCCCTATCGAGGCAGGTTACTGAACTGGCTAAACCCGACACGGCCTCCGATATAGACGCCATGTCCATTAGTGTAGTGAGGGCATATCGGTGGTATTCAGCATGAACAAAAAGGGCGGGGCTTCATTATCCCCCCGCAGCATCAATAACATCCACTCCATCTGGTGCAATAAAATCAAAGATAGTGGATGGAATAAATACGTTTTCCTTCAGGTCAATGAAACTAATTCGCGTTTTCTGTCCAAGGCTGTCGATCAACTCCATTAACCGCAAGCGGTTATCTTCAAATCCTATTCGCACCTCCTCAAAACTACTTTCCTGCTCACGAGGAATCAGATTTACCCAATCAAATCGACCCTGTGTGCCAATATCTTCAATGATGTAGTTATCGCCCAGATTACCGGCACCAGCTAACAGAATCGCAGGTGTATTGCCTAAGGCATCCTGCTGATCGCGCACAGTGACCTGCTCTAGTTCAACATCATGAATCCAGACATTAACACCATCACCGACAATTTCCTGAGCGTCCGGGGCTTCATAATCCCAGCGGAAAAGGCCTGGCCGACTGATCCATACCTTTCCTTGTCCATCATCCACCTCTTCGAGGGAATCATTTAGCACAATCTGCCCAAAGCGAGCTTCAAAGGTCCTAATCTCGGTAAAAAAGTGATTCAGGGAGTCCAACCCTGAGCTGGCTTCCGCGATTCGAGGGAGCCCAGCTCCCGTCAGCAAAAACAACGAAAAAACAATGTGATATAGTGCTCTTTGAATATCAATTTGAGTATGTACCATTTGAATCGTAGATCTGAACCTCGTCTGCATAATTTTATTTTTCATAATTACCTATCCCTACTCTTCGTCTGGAGACGAAGGCTGAAATACTTTATCTGATCATTCGGGTTTATTCCGGTGGCGGTGGCGCCAACACTTCTCTTTTACCGTTATCCGCAGAGGAGACAACACCACCTTCCTCCATTGTCTCCACCATTCGCGCAGCGCGGTTGTAACCCACTCTCAATGCTCTTTGTACAGCAGAAATCGATGCTTTTCGACTTTTTGTAACGAAACTCACGGCATCATCGTATAAAGGATCAGATTCCCCTCCACCCTCTGAAAACGCTTCGCCCTTAGAGTTCCCCTCAAAGTTTCCAGTAGTAATTTCATCGAGATAATTTGGTTTCCCCATACCCTTTAGCTGGGCAACCACGTTAGCAACTTCATCATCAGACACAAACGATCCGTGTACTCGTTGAGTAAAACCTGACCCCGGTGGCAAGAACAACATGTCTCCTTGTCCCAACAGCTGTTCCGCACCCATTTGATCAAGCACGGTTCTAGAATCAACCCGGGAAGATACCTGAAACGCAATTCGGGTTGGTACGTTAGCCTTAATCAATCCAGTAACAACATCCACTGATGGGCGTTGGGTCGCCAGTACAAGATGGATTCCAGCGGCTCGTGCCCTTTGTGCTATTCGAATAATGATTTCTTCTATTTTCTTGCCAACAACCATCATTAAATCAGCTAGTTCATCAACCACAACAACGATGTATGGCAATCTATCCAATGGCTCCGGCACTTGACCGGGTTCTAATTCAGCGGTGGGGTCAAATAAAGGAGCGCCCGTCTTTTTGCCATTATCAACTTTTTTATTGAAGCCTGCGATGTTCCGGACTCCCGTGGCCGCCATCACACGAAATCGACGATCCATCTCAACGATACACCATCGAAGCGCATTTGCCGCCATATTCATATCGGTAACAACCGGGGTTAGTAGATGGGGAATTCCATCATAAATTGAGAGTTCCAGAAATTTGGGGTCGACCATGATCATTCTCACCTGTTCCGGTGTCGACTTATAAACCAAACTCAATATCAACGCACTGATGCACACCGACTTCCCCGAACCCGTGGTACCTGCAATGAGCACATGGGGCATTTTGACCAAGTCCGTAATCACGGCATTACCTGCGATATCTTTTCCCAAAACCAGCGTTAAAGGTGAGGCGCTTTTTTCATATTCATCCGAAGACAACCCTTCCACTAGTCTCACTATTTCCCGAGTCTGGTTAGGAATTTCAATGCCAATCACGGTTTTCCCCGGAATATTTTCTACCACTCGAACACTCACCACAGACAAAGATCGAGCGAGGTCTCGGGATAACCCAACGATTTGACTGGCCTTAACTCCAGGAGCTGGGTCAATTTCAAAGCGTGTAATTACAGGCCCCGGCTGGACAGCTTCAACGGTAATATCCACATTGAAGTCCTTTAACTTCTTAATCAACAACTGTGACATCGATTCCAATTCCTCCCTGGAATACCCCGAACCTCCGTCATCAGGCGGATCCAATAAAGATAGGTCTGGTAAAACACCATTCGCCGACTGACCAGTGAATAAGCTCACCTGATGCTCCTTCTGCTTACGAACGCTTTCCACAGGCGCCTCTATTTTGGGCTCTATTCTAGGGGGCTTTTTCTCCACAATCTCGGATCGAATTTTTTTAACCGTCACCTCTCGCTTTTTTCGAACCTTCGCACCCTGATTTCTGTCCAAACGATCTTGGATCAAACGATTCACCTGCTCAACCACGGAAAAAATAGCATATCCGATCCGATCCATCAGATTTAGCCATGCAACCTGACCAAGGAGTGTGACACCAGCGATAAAGAACACCAAAAAAATAATCGCACTGCCCACCACACCGAAGCGAACCACGAAAGCCCCGGCCAGGTTGTAGCCAATAATCCCACCAGCGAATAAATTGGTATTCGGATTTTGTAAAGGAAAATAAATTTGCTCCAAACCACAAATACCAACCATAGACAAAACCAAGCCCGACACAGTGAGTAGCGTCAACCGCCCAGTGGACATTTTGATGATTCGGTTTTTATAGATTCGCCAACCAATGATGCTAATAAAAAATAAAAGCAAATAGGCTGATCGACCAAACAAGGTGAATAAGAGATCGGCAATCCATGCACCAGCGTGTCCGCCCATATTCATCAGCTCACTATTGCTGCCGGTGTGAGTGGGACCAGGATCATTCTCTGAATAAGTTGTAAGACACAACAGAAGATAGGCAATAAGTCCAACAAGCAAGACTAGTCCTGCTTCCGTGAAGATCGTGGAGAACTTAACGGAAAGCGTACTATTTTCCGCTGAATGCTTAGCGGGTTGCTTTTTTGCCTGAATCACTAATATTTACTATTGAACAAGACGAATGATATTCTAACATGGACACTGGGAATCTGGTTGTCTTTGCTCCCATCAACCTCACTGGCCTAGACCAACGATCTATAACCAGAATTTGACTATAGCCACTCTTCTTGCATTAAAAAACAATGAGCTAGCTTTAGCTTATCGAAATAACAAAGCCTGAAATAACAAAGCCTGTTCACTTGCCCATACAACCCTCCTAGCCCACCAATCAGAATTCATCAACGCCCACTGTATACTTTCGTCAGCGTTTCCATTTGTCACTGACTCTGGCAGTACCAAGTTCGAAGTTTTCGAATGCAGTGCGTTAATCGGATCCTTTTCTTCTGATAGCGGTTGGCCTGGATAAATGGGCAGCAGCGGACACAAGAAGAACAATAACAATAGGCTACCGGGCTCATAATCTGATCCACCAAAAACATCGTGGGTTAAAACCTCAGTCCAATTCTCGGACAAGGCTTTCATGGCACTTAAAGATCTAGTTTCCGTTCCTTGGAACACATTCCAATTGGTAAAGAACTGCTCGCGGACAAAGCTGTCTATTTCGCGACAACAAACGTCAAGAGATCTCACCGGCAAAGGAAGTTTATAGCTATCAAATAAAATTCGAATATCCGTTCGATCCACCAACACTCTCCCACCATTTTGCCAATTGTGCACACTAGACTTCACTAACCCACCATAGAAAGAGGATAGTAACCCTTGGTCACTGGATCTCGCATCTTCCCCATGAGAGAAGTACGGGCTAGGCTGACTCCATCTTGATAAGGCGAGCTCAACGGCATCCTCTCTAGGGAGACGATCCCTAGGAATGCTAAGAATTGATAACTCTTCAGATGATCTTAATGCCATTTACCTCTCAAGTATGGTCGTAGGAAGGTATTAAGAAAACACAACATGCCCACAAACTTCAAAAATTTTGTAAAAAGGTTTGAGTCCATCATAATCTCAAACAGCAACCATGACGTTGTCATCCTCGATGTGAATGACTAACGAAACCAGAAATTGATTGATGCAGGGGCCTCGTACACAACCTCCAGTTACCGGATCAAACAACGCGCCATGAGTAGCACAGGAAAGAAACGTCTTCTGTTCATCAAAAACAACTCCGGGAACCCAATCCAATTCCGTTCCCACGTGCGGGCAACGGTTGAGATATGCATAGGGCTTTCCATTAAATAGCACCACAAAGCCATTGAGAAACTGCTCGGCATCAACTTCGAACCCAATGGCAGATCCTTTTTCAGTTAGATCTTTAGTGGAACAGACACGCTTAAATTCTTTTTCCATTCTTTAGTAAAACATGGTGCGCAAAAAACCACAGCATCGCACTTTCCTAAAACCCAACTGAAAGTAGCAGTAACCCGATAAATTCTGCTTCAAACTTTGCACTAAATGAGTCATGCAAAAAAGCCCCTTACTTCATCAAAATCTCGGGCAATGCCATCAAACTCAGCATGACAAACAGAATCTGAAACCAGCGGCAGAAGATTAGACCGATGGTGATAGCCGTAGCCCACGGCAAATCGATCAATGCCTGCATTTTTTGCCATTTCGAGATCAAATGTAGTATCACCAATCATTACAGCCTGAGATACGTCAAGCCCCGTGAAATCAAGTATATCCAATACCATTTGTGGATGAGGTTTAGATCTCGATTCATCGGCGCACCGAGTATACACAAAATGATCAAACAACCTGATCTCGGCCATTGCTCGATCGAGTCCAGCACGAGACTTTCCCGTCGCCACCGACAACCAATATCCCTGGGCAACAAGCTCTGTCAATCCCTGCTTGACACCATCAAACAACGGCATCGGGGTATCATCCAAATAAATCCAATGAACGCGATACTGGACAATCAAGTTAGCAATTCGGACGCTATCTAGATAAGGATATAAAAGCTGCCATGCTTCGGGCAAACTAATGCCAATATAGCTTCGAACTTGGTCACGATCCGGCAGTGGAAGACCTAAATCCTTAGCTGTGGCACAAAAGCAATTCGTTATCCGCTCCCCTGAATCCATCAAGGTTCCATCCCAATCAAATATCAGTAATTTGTACCTCACCTTCACCTCCGATAAAAATCTCTTCTAGCAAGGGTGAGTCAGCTACCCTATTCAGTAGAGTCACGACAGATACAGGCCAAGTTTAGAACTGAGTCAAGACTGGCTTTAGGTCAATGTCGGTCGATATAAAAGCTATTTTTCGCCCCTCTCAAACTGGCAAGACGAAGCGATTACTAGTTGCAATGTCACTTTACAATGCTTTTAGGAAATTAGACATTTGGCCAGGCAATGGCGCTTCGATGTTAAGTGTCATCTCTGTCATAGGATGCGCCATTTCAATTCGACAGGCATGAAGAAACAGTCGACCAAGACCCAATTTCTTCATCTGCTTATTAAATGCATCATCTCCATAGACCCGATCTCCGGCAATGGGAAAATGCGAACTGGCACAATGCACTCGAGCTTGATGCATTCGCCCGGTTTTTAGTTCGATACTTAACAATGTCGAATTTTCAAAGTGACGGTGCGGCCTTATAACAGAGATAGCTATTTGGCCGTCTCGATCCACTACCATACGAGTCTGCCCGTCATTTGATACCTGTTTTCTTAGTGTTAGCCGAATGGTTCTTGGTTTCTTTCCCCATTCTCCTTTCACCAAAGCCAAGTAGTATTTTCCAATAGAGCGATCATTCCCCAATTTCTCATGCAACTTTAATAAGGCTTGGCGACTTTTCGCTAACATCAAACACCCGGAAGTTTCTCGATCTAATCGATGAACCAATTCCAGATAACGAAGTTCGGGGCGTAGCTCCCGAAACGCTTCAATCAGTCCATACCGTACCCCAGTTCCACCATGCACTGCGAGGCCTGACGGCTTGTTTACTACTAAAAGATGCTCATCTTCATAAAGAATGGGAACATGGTCAAGAAGCCTAGGCGGAATATTAAGATCGCCCTTAGCCATCGCATAACGAATGGGCGGAACCCTTACTTTATCACCGATAACTAAGTTGTATAACGCTTTCTTTCTCGAACCATTAACCCGAACCTCCCCCTTTCTTAGTGCTTTATATATTCGAGTTCTAGGAACCCCTTTCAGCATTTTGATCAAGTAGTTATCGATTCTTTGTCCATCCGATTCATCACCAATTTCCACAATACGAGCTTTAGCTGCTTCGGGCATATCCACGGACCTAGGCATGGGTTCGGACATGGACTGGGGTTGGGTATCATTCTCATCTCCTTTACTCTTATTGCCCTTATGGGGAATATCCTTCTTCATTAAAATCAGTTGACTCGATTGATGAGTGGGTAACAAGCACTCGAATTTAGAAATAATCTTTAAGCTTATAGTAACTCATGGCCGCAACCAGGAAACCGCTTATGTGGTATTTTTTCGAAACAAGCGATTTCTTTTCTATCCACGGTAATCGCTTCACTGAGCAGCTTACCCACGTATCCAGTGAGCGCCATGCCGTGATTGTGCAACCCTACGTCTGTAACTTCGGTTTAGTTTGAGTCATTATTGTCGTTCCACACGATATATCGCTTGTCGGCATTGCTCCATTCATCGTCAATCTCAACGAGAATGGCACTGACAAG